>Ga0164294_10000753_pt1 | contig 30716 bp, 29 predicted proteins | sample GEODES005metaG_FD_111479 | JGI IMG/M metagenome (GOLD analysis project Ga0164294, IMG submission 111479) | Oligotrophic lake water microbial communities from Sparkling Lake, Wisconsin, USA - GEODES005 metaG | ecosystem: Environmental > Aquatic > Freshwater > Lake | place: USA: Sparkling Lake...
AGAGTTCTTAGCGGTGATTGCTTTGATTTGTTCCTGAATATCTGAGGGCAAGTGTCCGGCCATCTTTTCATCGCGTCGACCTAACAAGGCTTCAACCATTCTAAATTGCGCAGATTGAAAACCACTTGATGAAGAAAGATATGAACGGAAGGATTCAAATTGCAACGGAGTCATCGTTTCTAAGATATCAATTTGCGTCACGCACACTTTTAGAATTGTGCGAATACGACCTAAGATTGCTAGCGTATAATGCGAATCGCCAGATTCCATGGCACGTTGTGCTTCTTGGAACTCATGAATTAACTGTTTGAACCACAATTCGTAAGTCTGGTGAATGATGATGAATAACATCTCATCATGTTCTGGACCTGTCGATAAAGGGCGTTGAAGCTTTAAGAGTTCATCAACAGCTAAGTAAGAGGTGTATGTAAGAGCTGAATCAAAGTTTTCGCTCATGTGACTCGTGAACCGCCTTCTTTAACCTCTTTATAGCGGCCAGATGCCACTAGATCACGCATACGTGCGAAGCCATCCCAGATTTCAACGTAAGAAGTTGGAAGCGGAGAGATTGCTAATCGAATTGAATTAGGTGTGCGGTAGTCAGGAATCACATTGCTCATTGTGCGCATTGCAACGCAAATTTGGGCTGCATCTGGATGCACCAAGGAAATATGCCCACCGCGCTGCTTAGGATCACGCGATGTATTGAGCTCAAGACCAAGCGGTGCTAACCATTCATCGTAAAGATCAATCATCATCTGTGTTCCAACGGCAGCCTTGTGTGCAATCGCATCAATGCCAGCTTCTTTAATCATGGCAAAGGCGGTTTGAACGCATCGGATTCCCATCAGTGATGGGCTTGCAATTTGGAATCCGCGAATTGTTTGCGAACGTTCAAAGACTGGGCCCATTTCAAACTGTGCATCTTGTGCGAACCAGCCTTGAATCGGAACCTGAAGCTCTTTTTGAACTCGCTTCGAAACGTAGAGCCAAGCAGGGGATCCTGGTCCTGAGTTTCCATACTTATAAGTGCAACCAACACAGAGATCAACACCATTTGCATCAAGGTTTAATTCGATAGCGCCAACTGCGTGGCTAGCGTCCCAAACAACCAATGCGCCAATTGCACGTACTTGATCGGTAATTGATTTAAGGTCCGTGCGAGCACCAGATCGATATTGAATAACTTCAAGTGTCACCATTGCAACGTCATCATTTAAATATGGAGCAAGGACTTCAGTAGTAATTCGCTCATGAGTTGCAATGGCTGGATCTTCATTGTCAATGATGACTAAGTTCAAACCAAATTGCTTTGCAATTCCATCTAGGATGTAACGATCAGTTGGAAAATTTGCTGCATCGGTAATAATTGTTTTACGACCTGGGCGCGCATGAATTGCGGCAAGACATAGTTGATAGAAATTAACTGAAGTTGTATCGCACACAAGAACTTGACCAGCAGCTGCTCCTAATGCGGCTTCGCCCAGTAAATCACCAGTTGGTTGAGCCTCATCAACCCAGTGGCTCCAACCAGTTACGACTTCTGGACCCCATTCCATGGTCATAAAATCATTGATCGCAGTAATGGTTGCCTTAGGCAAACGGCCTAAAGAATTACCATCGAGGTAACACATCTGCGGGTCGCCAATCACAAATTGGGATTTGAAATGAGCCAATGGATCTTTTTTATCAAGCTCTTCAGCGTATTGGCGGTCAGTAACCTTCATGAGGGAAAGGTACGCTCTCCTACCGTGGCGCGCAATGTTGTAAACATCGAAGATGTCTCTAAAGCCTTTGATATCAAAGAGCTCTTAGTAGGCGTCTCACTTGGCGTCTCCGAAGGTGATCGAATTGGAATTGTTGGGCGTAATGGTTCGGGTAAAAGTACTTTGATGAAAGTTATGGCCGGAATTGAACCGCCAGATTCAGGTCGAGTAACAAAATCAAATGCAGCAAAGATTGGCTTGTTGTCACAAGTAGATCTTGCAAATCCTGAAAGTACAGTTGGTGAAGTTGTTTTAGGTGATGCTGCAAAACATGAATGGGCAAGTGATCCAAATATTCGTGAAGTATTTACCGGCTTATTCGGAAGTTTTGATGATCACATCTTCGATCGAATATTTGGTCAACTATCTGGCGGAGAACGCAGACGTGTTGGCTTGGCAAAACTACTTATTAATGAGTTAGATCTAATTTTGCTTGATGAGCCAACTAATCACTTAGATGTAGAAGGTGTGGCATGGCTTGCAACATATTTGAACAATCGCCGCGGTCTTGCTGTAGTTGTTGTTACGCACGATCGTTGGTTCTTGGATGCTGTCACAGATCGAACCTGGGAAGTTGTCGAAGGCAAAGTTGAAGAGTACGACGGTGGTTACAGCGCTTTTGTTTTATCTAAAGCTGAAAGATCTCGCCAAGCATCTGTTATGGATCAGCGACGTAACATGTTGATCAAGAAAGAGCTTGCTTGGCTGCGCCGGGGTGCACCTGCTCGGACTACTAAACCAAAGTTTCGTATTGATGCAGCAAACGTTTTAATCGCAGATGAACCAGCACCACGCGATCAAGGCGAACTACTTAAATTTGCTCTGAACCGTCTTGGTAAGACTGTGTATGAAGCACATCATGTTCAGGTAAAACTTGGCGATAAAGAACTAATTGATGATCTGTATTGGAATGTTGGACCAGGGGATCGCATTGGAATTGTCGGTGTTAACGGTGCTGGAAAAACAACCTTAATGAAAACTTTAACCGGTGAGATTGCGCCAACTGCCGGAAAGCTTGTAACCGGGGTAACTGTTAAGGCGGCTTTTCTAACTCAACACCTTGATGAACTAGATCCAACCTGGCGAGTGCTTGAAGCGGTTGAAAAGGTTGCAAACCGTGTCGAAATAGGTGGCGGACGAGAACTATCTGCGTCGCAATTGTGTGAGCGCTTAGGTTTTGATCGCGAATCACAGTGGACACCGGTTGGAGATTTATCCGGTGGAGAAAAACGACGCTTACAGTTAACCCGATTATTGATGGATAGCCCCAATGTTTTGTTATTAGATGAGCCAACGAATGATTTTGATATTGAGACTCTTACCGAGCTTGAAGATCTATTGGATAGCTATGGCGGCACCTTGATTGTCATTTCACACGATAGATATTTCTTGGAACGAGTCTGTGACCGCTTTGTTGGTTTACTGGGTGACAAGAGGGTTCGGGATCTGCCAAGAGGTGTAGATGAATATCTAGAACAACGCGCAGATGCTTTGTCATCAGTAACAACCGGCACCAAAGAAAAAAAGAGTTCCAACGCTCCAGAACAACGACAGTTAAAGAAAGATTTAGTTCGACTAGAACGCCAGATGGAAAAATGTAGTGCTGCTATTTCGGCCTTAACCGCCGAGCAGGAAAGCGCGGCCTTCGACGCAGATCGCCTGGTAGCAATCGCTTCAGAGCTAGGCACTTTGAGCACGGAGGCCACGAAATTAGAGGAAGAATGGCTTCAAGTCACCCTTTCGCTAGAGGGTTAAGTTAAAATTTGGACATGGGTCAGGTATCACATGTCATCGAAGTAATCCTCTTTCGCTCTCGTTTCGTATTAGCACCTTTGTACTTGGGGCTGGTTGGAACGTTATTCCTACTAACTTATCGATTCATCGTTGAATTCATCCACATGTTTGAAAAGGTTGGCGAATCTAGCGCTCAGACATTCACTTTAGATTTACTCGCCCTACTAGATCTAACACTGCTGGCAAACCTGATTTTGATGGTGATTTTTGCTGGTTATGAGAACTTTGTTTCTAGAATCGATGTTGCAACAGAATCAAAGGATCGCCCACACTGGATGGGAACAATTGATTTCAGTGGTTTGAAAATTAAACTCATTGGGTCTCTTGTTGCAATTTCAGTTATTGAATTGTTGAAGGATTTCATCAATTTATCTGGAAAAGAAGAAGTTGGACAAGGCACGGTCTGGAGAATTGCAATCCACCTTACTTTTGTGATTTCAGGCGTCCTCTTTGCGCTGATGGATTGGATCGCAGACAAGCGCGAGTTCCAGGGTACCCATAAGTAATTGTTCACCTAGTTTTTCCTTAGAAGTTCCTTAACGTACCCGAACTGTTTTCCAACGGTGCACGAGACTTCTCCCAAACCTCACACAAGGAATGGGAAAAATGAAACTAACAAAGCCAATTTTGGCTGGAACAGCGGTTGTAACAGCAGTGGCATTTGCAGCTACAGCTTTTGCACTCGGTGGTAAGCCAGTTTATGTTCTTTCAAAGAACTCAGCAGTTGATATCAAAGCGATTGCAACAGTAGGCGATGCAGTCACAGGCACAATGGTCCGCGGTATTCCAGATGGAATGGGCGCGTATGACAATGGCCGTGGTGGAATCTCACTTCTATCGGTCCACGAAGTTGCTACAAATAACGCATTTGCACTAAAGAGCAAGTCTTCAACTGCCCCATGGGGAACTTCAATCACAAAGTTCACAGTCAGTAAGACAACTAAGGCTGTAACTAGAGTTGAAGAATTCATGCAGAAGGTTAACTTCTACAATTACACAACAGGCAAGTACCAAGAGACTCCAGCAGGTGCAGCGCCAGCAGGAGCAACACCAGGATTCTTTGACTGGGGTATCAGCCGTTTCTGTTCAGCAACATTTGCAGCAGCAGGAACCTTCATCCATAACGGAATTGGTTACGCAGGCGGATTGTTCTTGTCAGGTGAGGAAACTGGCGATGAGTCACGCGGCTTCGCATTTGATGAAGAAGGAACTGGATATCAGCTTCCACGTATGGGAATGTTGTCATTTGAAAACATCATTCCTTCTCTAAAGCCAGGACCAAATACAGTAGTTATGGCTTCCGAAGATGGAGCAGCAACAGATAGCCAGCTCTATCTTTATGCTGGCAAGAAGCAGTCAACAGGTACAGCCATTGACAAGGCTGGTCTAACAAACGGCGATCTTCATGTCATGAACATCCCAACAGTCAAGAGCGACAACTTGTTCCGCACAACAGTCGGAAAGAACAAGAAAGTTGCAGCTGAGTTTGTAAAGGTTAACTGGGACACAACAACTTCAGCGTTTGCTAAGGAATCCCGCGAAAAGGGAACCACAATGGCACGCGTTGAAGACGGTCACTGGGATCCAAGCAATCCAAATGTTTTCTACTTTGTAACAACAGAGTCAAACAAGGATCCAATTGCGACAGCTCCAAACCCAGCTACACCAACAGTTCCTCGCGATGGTGGAGCGCTATGGCGTTTAACTTTCAAAGATGCACAGAACCCAGCAGCGGGAGCAGAGATTGAAATGCTTCTAAACGGTGGAGAGTCTGTTTACATGTCAAAGCCTGACAACATCACAGTTACAGAAGATGGCAAGTACATCATGATTCAGGAAGATCCAGGCAACAACGCAGCACTAGCTCGTATCGTTGCTTACCGAGTCTCTGATTCAAAGCTAGCTGTTGTTGCACAGTTTGATGCAAACAAGTTCATGAAGGGTGGATCTGAATTCATGACTGAAGATGAGGAATCATCTGGAATTATCGATGCAACAAAGTTGCTTGCTAAGCCAGGAGATACAAATACATACTTCTTCTTCAATGCACAGATTCACACACCAACAGGTGCGATTGCTGCACGTCCAGATCTAGCAGGCCGTAACGCCGCTAAGAAGGCAGCAATTAACACTGCAACAGTTGAAGGTGGTCAGTTCTACGTAATGACAATCTCAAACTGGGATGCTGTTTTCAACGGATAAACAATAAATAAGCTAAAGCCGGGCGGGCTACGAGGGTCCCGCCCGGCTTTTGCTTTTCTTGATAACCTCGCACAATGCGCTTAGACCTTTTAGCAGCCCTGTCAGGCGCGATGATTGCTTTGCAGGCACGCGCAAACGGGGAACTTTCTCACAGGCTTGATAATGGCTTACAAGCTGCCCTGGTTTCCTTTGGTTCTGGCCTACTCATTATCTTTGTTATTACGCTCTTTAATACCAAAATCAAAGAGGGAATCAGGAACCTTCGCCAATCAGTTGCCAACAAAGAAATCGCACGCTGGAAGCTTTTTGCGGGGGCTCTCGGAGGCAGTTTTGTCGCAATTCAAACCCAGATCGTCCCACTTATTGGTGTCGCTATTTATTCAGTCGCATCTATTGCTGGGCAAACTGCGATGTCATTGATTGTTGATCGTATTGGATTAACCGGTGGGGGTAAGAAACTAATCTCACCTCGTCGAGTAATCGCTGCGGTCTTAACGGTTCTAGCAGTTCTAGTTTCAGTGTGGGATCGCATCGATGCTAATAATCTTTCAATGATTGCAGTTACCGCAGGATGCATTGCTGGAGCTATTGTCGGTGTCCAACGCGCACTTAATGGTCAGATCAATGAATATTCGAAACAAAGCTTTACAACTTCTCTTTTGAATTTTATGACAGGTACAGCATTTCTACTCACTTTGATTATCGCTGGTTTAATTCTGGGTAAGAATGAACTCTCACCATTGCCCAGCGGCCCGTGGTGGATATATACCGGTGGAATAATTGGAGTTATCTATATTGCTTTTGCCTCAACAATTGTTCAACACCTGGGCGTTTTAACTTTTACTTTGTTTAGCGTCGGGGGACAGCTAGTAGGTTCTTTGATCATAGATCTTGTCTCACCAACAGAGGGCGTCAGTGTTAGTGCTTACCTAATAACAGGAATTGTTATGACGTATGCGGGCGTTGTTGCCGGTGGCGTAAGTAATCAACGAGTGCGAAAATAATTGATGCAATAATTGTGATACCGGCAATCGAATAAGTCCAAGTTTCTACCCACGGCAACGTTGCTGTGTAATAACCAGCCAATGTGATTCCAACTCCCCACACCAAAGCGCCAATCACGTTTGCAGATGAGAAGCTGTAGTAATTCATCTTAGAAGCACCAGCGATTGTAGGAACAAAAGTTCGCACCCACGGAATAAAGCGTGCGGCAAAGACTGACCACCAACCATTTCTCTTATAGAAAGTTTCAGAGCGAGCTACTACTTTTAAAATCCTTGGATCCTTGTACTTATCCAGCAAGGGTCTACCAATCTTTCGGCCAAGTGCGAAGCCAACCTGATTACCAGAGGAAGCGGCCATGAAAATCACCATTGCTACGTTGAAGATACCTACATCTTTGCCGGTTGAAGCAACTAGGCCAGCGCTGAAAAGAACCGAGCTTCCGGGTAGGAAAAATGCTGGCAGAAAGGCGGTTTGGGCGAAAACAATTCCACCCGCCAAAAGGTAGACAAATATGGGGGCGATACTTGCAAACTGTTCGTCAAATGTTGCCGCTAGCTCAATCACACTGACTTCTTTACCGCCGCAGCAACGGCCTTTACAACATTGGGATCAAAAACGCTAGGGACAATAAAAGAAGTATTAAGTTGTTCTGCAGTGACACAGTCTGCAATCGCCTCTGCTGCAGCAACCAACATTTCATCTGAAATCTTATGTGCATTGGCATCTAATAAACCGCGGAAGATTCCCGGGAAAGCTAAAACATTATTAATTTGGTTTGGTTGATCACTGCGTCCAGTTGCAACGACAGCTGCGTACTTGCGAGAAATTGCTGGGTCGATCTCGGGATCTGGATTAGCTAGTGCGAAGATAATAGATTTAGGTGCCATCGATGCAACATCTGCTTCAGTAAGAACATTTGGAGCACTCACACCAATAAAGATGTCGGCATCCTTCATGGCTTCTGAAATACTTCCACGAAAATCAGTTGGATTGCAGTTATCAATGAACCATGTGCGCATTTCATTATTTAAATTAGGTGTGGACTTACAAATGACGCCATCTTTATCAAAACCAATGATGTTTACCGCGCCGCTGCGAACTAGCAGACGTGCAATTGCAGTACCAGCGGCACCCGCACCACTTAGAACTATTTTTGTAGATTTCAAATCTTTCTTAACCAATTTCAGGGCGTTACGAAGCGCTGCTAGAACCACAATCGCCGTACCGTGTTGATCGTCGTGGAAAACTGGGATGTCTAATAGCTCGCGCAGACGTGCTTCAACTTCAAAACAGCGGGGAGCAGAAATGTCTTCAAGGTTGATGCCACCATAGACGGGTGCAATCAGCTGCACTGTGCGAACGATTTCATCAACATCTTGTGTATCAAGACAGACAGGCCAAGCATCAACATCGGCAAAACGCTTGAACAACGCCGCCTTACCTTCCATTACTGGAAGGGCTGCGGCGGGCCCGATATTTCCGAGGCCTAGCACCGCTGAACCATCGGTTACGACGGCCACAGTGTTGCGTTTAATAGTCAGGCGACGAGCATCTGATGAGTCAGCAACGATTGCTTGGCAAATACGAGCAACGCCAGGTGTATAGGCACGGGATAAATCATCACGAGTTTTTAATGGCACCTTTGAGGCAATTTCGATTTTTCCACCCAGGTGCAAAAGAAATGTTCGATCACTTACCTTGCGAACAGTTAGTTCTGGATTAGCAGAGATGGCAGCAGTGATCTCATCTGCGTGGACTGAGTCAATAGTGTCACAGGTAATATCAATGACAACTCGTTCCAATAAAGATTCAACGACGTCAAGTGCGGTAATTGTTGCCCCTGCGGCGGTAATAACTGTTGTTGCAAGTGCTACTGGGTTTGTATCAGGTGAACCTTCGACGCGGATTGTGATTCCGTACCCAGGTGATGTGGATGCCATTTACACAACTCCGTAAAGACGATCGCCAGCATCGCCTAATCCAGGAACGATGTATCCGTGCTCATTTAATTTTTCATCCAAGGCACCGGTCACAATTGTGATTGGCACCTTGCTATTGGCAAACTCTTTTTCAACTGCGGCAATTCCTTCAGGAGCGGACAAAATACAAACCGCTGTGATGTCTGTTGCACCAAGTTCGATCAAATAATGAAACGCCATGATCAACGTTCCACCTGTTGCAAGCATTGGATCCAAAACGAAAACTTGACGACCCGACAGATCATCAGGAAGTCGATTTGCATAAGTGCTTGCCTCTAAAGTTTTTTCATCTCGAACCATTCCGAGGAAGCCAACTTCTGCAGTTGGTACCAACTTGCTCATTCCTTCAAGCATTCCCAAACCTGCGCGAAGAATTGGCACAACAACGGGACGGGGTTCGGCTAACTTCTGGCCCTTTGTCTTTGTAACAGGGGTTATTATCTCAACTTCATGTGTTCGCACATCGCGGGTAGCTTCGTAAGCCAATAGCGTTACAAGCTCTTCAACCAGGCGTCGGAAGGTTGGTGAATCGGTACGTTCGTCGCGCAAAACCGTCAGTTTGTGATTAATGAGCGGGTGATTGGTGACATGTACTTTCATAGGTAATACCTTACAGGGGTTTTATTCCCTGCAAATGAGTGAAAGTATGGCCCCATGTCCGAATTCGAAGAAGGCCTCAACGATGAGACCGAGGAGATTGAATCTTTTGATGACATACGTGACGACGTGCCGGACCTCACAAGTGAAATGGATTTCGCTGTAGCGGCTTGGCATGAAGATGGTCGTTGGACCTTGGCAACCCTGCCCGATCCATATGACATTGCACAAATTATTACCCGACTGAAGTCACAACAAACCAACGGTGGCTCAATTGCACTCATTGCAATAGATGAAGAGTTCTTTATTTTGATTCGTGTTCTTGGTTCACATATTTCCTTATTCCTCAGCGATGCAACCGCAGCTTTAGATTATCCAGTTGCCGAAGAGTTAATGGAGATCGCCGATCTTCCAATTCCAGAAGATGATGAAGAGTCTGGTCCAGTCGGACACTTAGAGATTTTGGCAGATCTTGGATTAAATGGAATGGAAATATCTGCACTGTGTGATGATGAAGAATTGTTTCCAGATGAGCAATTAGAAGCGATTGCAGCTCGACTTGGTTTTGGAGAAGAGTTCGCGGAGCTTTTGGATCTGTGAACGATATCGAAATGATGCGTGTTGCTTTAGATGCAGCACGCAGTGCAATTCCAAGCGGTGACATTCCAGTAGGAGCTGTGATCTTTAATAGCAGCGGTGAAATTGTTTCTATCGGTCACAACGAAAGAGAACTTCACCAGGATCCAACTGCACATGCAGAAATAGTTGCGATTCGCCGTGCAGCAGAAAAATTAGGTGATTGGCATTTAACAGATCACACACTTGTTGTGACTTTAGAGCCCTGTGCAATGTGTGCGGGTGCAATTGCGCAATCTCGTTTGCAAACAGTTGTATTTGGTGCCTGGGATGAAAAAGCAGGCGCAGTCGGATCTGTGTGGGATTTATTGCGCGATCCACGCAGCACCTTTAGAACCGAAGTTCGTGCAGGTGTATTAGCTGATGAATGCGGCGCGTTAATTACTAGTTTTATACAAGAAGTTCGTAAGAAGGATTAAGAATCACCATAGATCCTTCTTCCTCACCAACCATGCCTTCGGCGCGTAACTGAGAACCGACTTCAAGGCCCGCAATTTCTCGGCGGCCTAGGAATTGCAGTGAAACTCCGCCAGTCTCATCCCAGATCTCTACCTCTAACACCGGTGCAGAACCACGAGGAGCAGTCTTAATCGAAGTAACTCGGCCCTGTACTTGTGCACGTTTGCGCCATTCAATCTTGCCGATCGGAGTCACATTTTCTGCATAGTGGCTCACTGGTTCAACATCTACTGGAACTACCTTTTGAACGGTTCTTGGTGCAACTACTGGTGCAGCCGGTGCAGAAGGAACGAAAGATGTTTTTCCAGATGCGATGCGTTCAACATCGAAAGGAACAATCGTTGCGACAACGCGCGGAAGTTGCGAAATCGGAGCAGCGATTTCTTCAGCAGTTTGATCATGAAGCAAACGTCCTAAGAATCCAGAATATGCACGACGTGGAAGCAGGAGTGTCAATTCAACATCTTGCTTCTCAGTCATTCGAATTGAGTAATCCAGCGCTGCATTTGCAAGTCGACGATCTGGGCAGTCAATTAATTCAAGCGTTACATCATCTAACGCATCAGATGCGGCCCATGCCTTCTGAATCTCTTCAGCACGACGATCATCGATGACGAAGTGAACAGCTGACAAGTTACGAGGCTTCAGGCTTCGTGCATATCGAATTGCACCAACAGTTGCGATATCAACATTATCAACTAGAACAGTTACATCATGACGAGCGATTGATGTTGCACGCTCTTGATGCTGCTTTATAGCTAATGCTTCTTGTTCACGGGTGTATTGACGGCGCAATCGCAAGAAAACAATGACCAAAATTGGCGCAGTCACAAGCACTAACCAGGCACCTTCAGTGAACTTAACAACAGAGAATATAATTACGACAAGGAAAGAAACACTTCCAGCCAATGAATTAATAAATACTTTTGCTCGCCACTGTCCTGTTTTGTTTCGCAGTGCGTGACGAGTCATTCCAAAACCTGCCAAAGTAAATCCTGTGAATACACCTAGTGCATAGAAGGCAACTAAGTGCTCAACTGATCCAGCAGTGATTAGAACTAAGAAGATTCCACCGCCTGCAAGAAGCAAGATTCCGTTAGAGAATGCAAGGCGGTGACCGCGCTTAGTTAGCTGGCGAGGTAAGTAGCCATCTGTTGCAACAAAGTTAACCAAGAGTGGGAAAGCGCTATAGGTCGTATTAGCCCCAGCAAACAAAATAAGCATCGTTGCTAGTTGAACCATCACGAACATTGTCTGGCCAATAACTCCGTCGCCCATGATCGTTTTAGCGATCTGAGAAATAACTGTTGGAGTACCTGATTCATATGGAACTGCATGGATTTTGTGAGCAAACCAAGAAACTCCAAGAACCATTGTTCCAAGAAGTGCACTCATTGTGTACAAAGTTCTGCGTGCATTTACATGCTCTGGAGTCTTAAAGAGAGCCACTCCATCAGAGATTGCTTCAAGGCCAGTTAAAGATGACCCACCATTTGCAAAAGCACGGAGAAGAATGAAGATCGCTGCAAAGGTTAGCAATCCTTGTTCTTGACCAATTTCTATTGCGCCAGGTTGTACAACGCTTAGCTGAATTAGAGTTCCATTGAACTGCTTGTATAGACCAACCGAGAAAACAATCAACATGCAACCAACAAAGAAATAAGTTGGAAGCGCAAAAGCCTTACCTGCTTCTTTTACGCCACGAAGATTTCCATAGGTCAACAAGACGATGACAACTAAAATCATTGGGATTTTGTATGGGCTAAGCGATGGGAAAGTCGAAATAATCGCTGCTACGCCAGCCGCTGATTGAATCGCGATTGTTACGATGTAATCAAGCATTAAGGCAACTGCTGCAATTTGCGCAACTACGGGGCCAAAGTTGTCGCGCGACACAATGTAAGCGCCACCAACTTTTGTATACACGTTGATGACATCGCGATAAGACAAAGTAATGATTAACAGAATTACCAAGACAACAGCGGTCATCGGCATCAAGATGGCGAATGCTGCCAATCCAAATGCAGGGAGCAGCGCAATCAAGATCTGCTCTGAGCCGTAAGCAGAGGATGAAATACAGTCAGAAGAAAGAATTCCCAGTCCATAACGCTTGCTTAAGCGTTGATGGCTAAGTGAGTGACGGTTAAGGGGGTTACCTAAAATCCGACGCTTGATTGTGTAAAAGAATGAGTCTTTCAGGTGCGCATGATCTTTAAGGACTTCTGGAACTGGCGCATCATCGGTCCACGACTTAGGCACTTAAAACTCCTCTTTTAATTGCAATCAATGCAACTTAATAAGCGTCACTCTACCTCAGCCCGCACAATCTTCACTGTTTTAGGCGTAAAGCGTATGCTTCCACCATGCACACACAGTTATATATCGATGGCCAATGGGTTGACGGAATCGGAAAGCTACCTGTTTACGATCCCAGCGATGGTTCAGTAATCGCTGAGGTTTCCCTTGCCGGAGATGCACAATGTGATGCCGCAATCGCTGCAGCTGATGCTGCTGCAAAGGCGTGGGCTAAGACAGCTCCACGTTACCGCTCAGAAATTTTGCGCAAAGCTTTTGAATTAATGACGGCAGAAAATGAAGTAATCGCAACTTTGATCTCTCGCGAAAACGGCAAGGCAATGCCAGATGCACGCGGCGAAGCAACATATGCCGCTGAATTTTTCCGTTGGTTTGCCGAAGAAACAGTTCGTACACCAGGAGATTTCCGTAAGTCGCCTTCAGGTGACAAGCGAATTCTTGTTTCGCATGAACCAATTGGTGTATCAATTCTTATTACCCCGTGGAATTTTCCAGCAGGTATGGCTACTCGCAAGATTGGACCAGCAGTTGCTGCAGGTTGCACAATGATCTTGAAGCCAGCGGGTGAAACACCTTTAACTGCGATGTACATCGTTGATTTGATGGAGCGTGCCGGATTACCAAAGGGTGTTCTTAACTTAGTTCTTCCAGAAAAAACAGGTCCAGCGATTTCAAAGATGCTGCATGATCCACGTGTTAAGAATCTTTCATTCACAGGCTCAACTGAAGTTGGTCGTATCTTGCTAAAAGAAGCTGCAGACCGCGTTATTCGCTGTTCAATGGAGCTTGGTGGAAATGCACAAGTTGTCATCCATGATGATGCAGATTTAGCAGTAACTATTCCGCAGCTTTCCCTTGCCAAGATGCGCAACGGTGGCGCTGCATGTACTTCAGCAAACCGCATCTTTGTTCAACGCGGAATTGCAGATAAGTTCATTGCTGAAATGACTAAGTCCATGAGTTCATACGTTATGGGCCGCGGCGTAGAAGCCACAACAACACTTGGCGCTTATGTTTCAATGAAAGAGCGCAACAAGATTGCTGACATTGTTGAGGAATCAATTGCAGCTGGTGCAAAGGTTGAAGTTGGTGGAGTTAAGCCAGAAGGCGAAGGCGCTTTCTACCCAGCAACGGTGTTAGTTGTTAAAAAAGATAACCCAATCTTGCTTCATGAAATCTTCGGACCTGTTGCACCCATCGTCATTTTTGATACGGATGAAGAAGGAATCGAATTAGCTAATGACACCGAATTCGGTCTTATTAGTTATGTCTTTTCTTCAAACCTCACCCGCGCATTGCGCACAGCAGAGGCGATGGAATCAGGAATGGTTGCAATCAATAAGGGAGTTATTTCAGACCCAGCCGCACCATTTGGTGGCGTGAAGCAATCAGGTTTGGGCCGCGAAGGTGGCTTCGATGGAATTCACGAGTTCTTGCAGACCAAGTTCATTGGCGTCGAGATCTAACCTGCCTACAGAGCACGTAGTTTTGTAAGAATTTCACTGTCGTTTGTCGTAAGTTTTTTAATCAACCCTTTTAGGTAGTTTCTGCCATCGGCGTAATAAGCTAGGGTGTAATAAGGATAAGCATCTACACCAAATCCGCCCTCACTTTGTTGATTTTCTCCAAGCAGTGGGAAGTTCTGAATAACATCGACCTCACTTTGTGCAAAGAATTTTTCTAGCCTCCACAAATCCACGAAGCGGAGACCTGTTAACCCTATGGTCCGGATGTCAGGTGTAAAATCTTCAGATCCAATTCTTCTTGCCGCAAATGTGACCTGATTATTTATGAGTGAATAGAGAATCTCGCCATTGGCAATTTTTTTACTTAAGGTCGAATCTTTGAGCAACAGATTTGCTTGTACCCCATAATTGATTTTATTGCTCTCAAGCAAATATCTATAAAGAGCCCGGCGATCAGCTTCACTCAGCCACTCGCCAAGCCTCAGACATTCCTCAAAGTAACTCACAGTCTTATTGTGCACCTATAGAGCAATTCGCCACTTCATATTTTCCAGAATTTCCAGTCACCTTCACTTTCTTGCCACCCTTTAACATGACATAACCTTCAGCAGATCCCCTATAGGCAGCCTCATCGCCGAATTTGCATTCAGTGAAAAGATTCCTAAAAGTAGCCTCACTCGGCACTCTTGCCGTGGAATTGGCAGTCCTTGAGAGAAAATTACTAACGGTCACCTCACGATCGTTCTGTAACTTCTGGATTCGTGCCGTAACTCTCGTGTATTCCTGAGGAGCTGTGCATTTAGAGGTTATGTTTAACTTTATTGAGTCTAGATTCTGTCTCTCCTTGACGCTTGTAGAGTGGTGGGGCCTTTCTACGACAAGAGTGCAAGTCGGTTCTGGGCTGTTTAAGAAATTGAGAACAATCAATTGAGCAGCTAGTAAACCAACTACCGCGATGCTAGGAATTTTAGGTGCAAGTAGTATTGATTTAGGGATAGTTATAGGCATACTTTGAAACTAGACAAACATGCTGACTTGTTTAATCGGGTTATCCCCAGAGGCGCTAAACAGCCCAAAATCTGAACGCAGTTGGGTGGCGGAGGATGAGGGATTTGAACCCTCGATAGGTTGCCCTATACACGCTTTCCAAGCGTGCGCACTCGGCCGCTATGCGAATCCTCCCGAGGGGGAGAACTCTATCGGTGGGTATAACTATGATTACACCAGATCCCTCGTACGGCGTTACCGTACTGAACTCCCCCAGGGCAGGAATGCAGCAAGGGTAGGTCCGCTCTGGCGGGTGTGCGAGGGGTCCTTTTAATAGGGTTTGTAGGTAAGAAAATTAGCGCGACGAACAGTAGAGGAGCACGGCGATGTCATTAGCTTTGTATCGTAAATATCGTCCCTCTGTTTTTGCAGACGTCATCGGACAAGAACATGTAACTGTTCCACTTTCAAATGCTTTGGAATCTGGTCGCACACACCACGCATATTTGTTTAGTGGTCCACGTGGTTGCGGAAAAACTTCTAGCGCACGAATCATGGCGCGCTCGCTTAACTGTGAAAAGGGCCCAACACCAAATCCATGTGGTGAATGCCAGTCATGTAAAGATTTAGTTGCGAATGGTCCAGGTTCATTAGATGTTATTGAATTAGATGCTGCGACCCACGGTTTAGTAGATGATGCACGCGATCTGCGTGACAAAGCATTTTTTGCGCCAGTACAAAGTCGTTACAAGATTTACATTATTGACGAAGCGCATCAGCTTGGACCAGGTGCAGCAAATGCATTACTGAAAGTTGTTGAAGAGCCACCAGCACATGTCATCTTTATCTTTGCTACAACTGAACCAGATAAGTTAATTGCAACTATTCGTTCACGTACTCACCACTATCCATTCCGTTTAGTTCCACCTGGAACCTTGGCTGCTCACCTGGAAAAGGTGTGTAACGCTGAAGGAGTAAAGGTTGATAAAGGTGTAATTCCACTTGTAGTACGCGCATCTGGTGGCTCTGTTCGCGATGCTTTATCTGTATTGGGTCAGTTGTTAGCCGGTGCTGGAAAAGATGGCGTCAGCTACGAAATTGCAATTCAGTTGCTTGGGTTTACTGATGGCGCTTTGCTAGATGATGCAATCGATGCGATTGCCGCTCATGATGGCGCAACTCTGTTTAAGACAATTGATCGTGTCATTGAATCTGGTCATGATCCACGTCGCTTTACTAGCGATATGTTGGAACGTATTCGCGACTTGATGATTGTTGATGCGCTAAAGGATTCGACTGCAAATTCAATCCTGCGCGATATGCCTGATGATCAAATGGAACGCATGCGCAATCAAGCGAACCGAATTGGCACCGCAAATCTTTCAAGAGCCGCAGATATTGCAGCCGAGGGTTTAACCCAAATGCGTGGAGCTACTGCGCCGCGCTTAATCCTTGAGCTCATCTGTGGGCGTATCTTGTTGCCGATTGGCGATAACACTGAAGCGGGAATGCTTGCTCGTATCGAACGTTTGGAACGTGCGGAGAACATTGCTCCACTTACATCCAGTCGTTCTTCAGAAACACGAACCGCAGAGTTAAAAGAAACTACAAACTCTGCTCATTCGGTTTCTGATGTCACTCCCTCTAAAGCTGAGGAAGTAAAGCCTGCTGCTAAAACAAAGGACTCCGCCCCGGTCACCGTTCCAAAAGTACCGGGTAACTTTGATATTGCCGCACTGAGACGAGCGTGGCCGGATGTTATTGAAGATGTAAAGAAGCGTCGTAGGCTGACTTGGTCGCTGCTGAGCGCATCAGCGCAGGTGCTATCTGTTGATGAGGATGCGATAACTATTGGCATTGTTAATGCTGGCGCAAAGGAAAGTTTTGAGCGTTCTGAATCTGATGTAATTCTGCGCAACGCATTTATTGATGTGGTGGGGTTGGATCGCAAGATTGCCGTGGTTGTTGATCCGTCGATTGACACAAATACTCCTGCGGCTCGTGAGACACGAACATCAGAGGCACCAACAGATAAAACTCTCCTTACCGGTGCTGCGTTGCTTGCCCAAGAACTTGGCGCAAAAGTTATTGAAGGTAAGTAATAGATGTCAGGAATGTACGAAGGTGCAATTCAAGATCTGATTGATGCATTGGGTCGCTTGCCAGGAATTGGTCCAAAGAGTGCGCAACGTATTGCTTTCCACATTTTGCAATCTGATTCAGAGGTTGCATCAGCGTTGGTTGATTCAATCCGTGTTGTTAAAGAGCGGGTAAAGTTTTGCGTGCAGTGCGGAAATGTTTCTGAAGAAGATGAATGCCGAATCTGTCGCGATCCTCGTCGAGATAACACAATCATTTGCGTAGTCGAAGAAAGTAAAGATGTTATTGCGATTGAAAGAACGCGCGAATTTCGCGGTAAGTACCATGTGCTTGGCGGAGCGATTAGTCCTATTGATGGCATCGGTCCGGAACAACTTCGCATTCGCGAATTAATGGTCCGTTTGGCAGATGCTGGAATTGTTGAAGTTATTTTGGCGACTGATCCAAACCTTGAAGGCGAAGCGACAGCTACCTACTTATCTCGATTGATTAAGCCGATGGAGATCAAGGTTTCCCGTCTTGCTAGTGGCTTGCCCGTTGGTGGAGATTTGGAATATGCCGATGAGGTCACCCTTGGTCGTGCCTTTGAAGGTCGCAGGGATGTTTAATCTCATTATTTGAACCGCCTCTTGTCTCATTATTTGAGAAATTCCTGAAATCGGGTAGCCCCAACACAATATCTAGTTCATGATTGAGCCATGGGACTCATTGTTCAGAAATACGGCGGCTCTTCAGTTGCCGATGCCGAGGGCATGAAGCGGGTTGCCAACAGAATTGTGGCGGCCAAGCGGGACGGTAATCAGGTTGTTGTCGTGGTTTCAGCCATGGGCGATACCACCGATGAATTGATTGATTTAGCTGAACAGATCACGCCAATTCCTCAGGGCCGCGAACTAGACATGTTGTTAACCGCTGGTGAGCGAATTTCTATGGCACTTCTTGCAATGGCAATTAACAACTTGGGTCATGAAGCTTTGTCATTTACCGGAAGCCAAGCAGGTGTAATCACAACATCTGCACATGGTCGCGCTCGCATCATCGATGTGACACCGGGTCGAATTAAGGAAGCGTTGGATGCTGGCGCAATTGCAATCGTTGCTGGCTTTCAGGGAATTTCACAAGATACAAAGGATGTAACAACTCTTGGTCGCGGCGGTAGCGATACAACTGCGGTTGCTTTAGCTGCAGCACTTGATGCAGATGTTTGCGAAATCTATACAGATGTCGACGGCGTCTTTAGCGCTGACCCACGCGCTGTTCCAGCTGCTCGTAAGTTAAAGACAGTTACTTATGATGAAATGTTAGAGCTTGCAGCAAGTGGAGCAAAGGTTCTACATTTGCGTTGCGTTGAATATGCGCGCCGTTACAACTTACCAATTCACGTACGTTCATCTTTTTCAAACAATGAAGGAACCTGGGTGGTCAAAGATCATCCTGAAGGAGGAGCCATGGAGCAAGCAATCATCTCGGGAATCGCACACGATAAGTCGGAGGCGAAGATAACGATCGTCGGAGTACCAGACCGCACTGGTGTTGCTGCACGTATCTTCCAAGCGATCGCAGATTCTGACATCAACATCGACATGATTGTGCAAAACGTTTCTGCGGCTGCAACAGGTCTGACAGATATTTCATTCACTTTGCCAAAAGCTGAAGGTGCAGCAGCAACTGCGATCTTGCAGAAGCTACAAGGTGAAGTTGGTTTTGCCTCAATTCAATACGATGACCAAATCGGTAAATTGTCATTAGTTGGCGCTGGAATGCGCTCACATCCAGGTGTTACTGCAACTTTCTTTGGCGCACTTTCTGATGCAGGCGTAAATATCGAAATGATTTCAACCTCTGAAATTCGCATCTCAATCATCTGCCGCCAGGCCGATCTAGAACGTGGTGCAAAGGCTGCACACACCGCTTTTGAATTAGATGCAGATCAAAGTGAAGCGGTTGTATACGGAGGTACAGGACGATGAGTAAAAAAGTTAAGAAAGTCGCGAAGAAGCCGTCACTTGCAGTCGTTGGTGCAACGGGTGCCGTTGGCACAGTAATGCTTAGCATTTTGTCTGAGCGCAAAGATGTTTGGGGCGAGATCCGTCTGATCGCTTCTGCTCGTAGCGCAGGAAAGAAATTGGTGTGTCGTGGAGAAGAGTTAACCGTCGTTGCTCTTTCACCTGAGGCCTTTGATGGCATCGATGTTGCTATGTTCGATGTTCCAGATGAGGTTTCCGCAGAGTGGGCACCAATTGCTGCTGCTCGTGGTGCAATCGTTGTCGATAACTCTGGTGCATTCCGTATGGATCCAAAGGTTCCATTGGTTGTACCTGAAGTAAATCCAAAGGATATCAAGAAGCGTCCTAAGGGAATTATTTCAAATCCAAACTGCACAACGCTTTCTATGATTGTTGCGATGGGTGCACTGAACAAAAAGTTTGGTCTCAAGGAACTTGTTGTTGCTTCTTACCAAGCAGCTTCAGGTGCAGGTCAACCTGGTATTGATGCGTTGCGCGAACAGATCTCGGCAGTTGCCGGAAAGAATCTCGGCGAGGCAACTGGTGATGTTCGTACCGTGGTAACAAATAATGATGTTTTTCCAGCGCCTTTGGCGCTAAATGTTGTTCCATGGGCGGGTTCATTAAAAGAAGCGGGGTATTCATCTGAAGAGCTAAAAGTTCGTAATGAGTCTCGCAAAATTCTAGGAATGCCAAAGCTCAAAGTTTCAGCAACATGTGTTCGAGTTCCAGTTCTAACTACGCACTCATTGGCTGTCCACGCGACATTCAAGACTGAGGTGAGCCGCAAAGCCGCACAAAGAGTTCTAGAAAGAGCTGCAGGTGTGATTTTGCTTGATGATCCAGAAAACAAGAAGTTCCCAACGCCAAATGATGTAGTGGGAACTGATGAAACTTGGGTTGGTCGCGTACGTCAGTCGCTCGATGACAAGAAATCTATTGATTTATTCCTGTGCGGAGACAATCTACGCAAGGGCGCAGCGTTAAATACTGCTCAGATTGCCGAACTATTGGCGGTAGAGTTAACAAAATGACGATCAAAGAAACCTTACGTTCGGACCTGACAGAAGCAATTCGCGGTCGCAATGAGATTACATCAAGCACTATCCGAATGGTTCTAACTGCAATCACCAATGAAGAGGTCGCAGGAAAAGAAGCACGTGTTCTCAGTGATGATGAAGTCATCGTTGTTTTATCCCGCGAGGCTAAGAAGCGCCGTGAAGCAGCAGAGGCGTTTGAAGGTGCTGGCCATGCCGAAAAGGCGGCTTTAGAAAAAGCTGAAGGCGAAGTTATTGCTAAGTATTTACCTGCCCAGTTAACTGCTGATGAGATCAAGCAAATAATCGCTGATGCAATTGCATCAACCGGTGCTGCCGGTCCTGCAGATATGGGCAAGGTAATGGGCGCGATTAAGCCAAAGATTGCAGGAAAGGCTGATGGGGCACTTGTTTCATCACTAGTCAAGGAGAGTCTAAACAAATGATTAAGTATGAATACGCAACGGTCCCACTTCTTTCACATGCAACAAAAGCGATTCTTGATACCTGGGGTTCAGATGGCTGGGAACTGGTACAAGTTATTCCGGCACCAGGAACTGGCGAGCAGCTAGTTGCTTACATGAAGCGACCTCTTGCATGAATACAGTAGATGTTCGCGCAAAGCTTGCAGAGCTTGGTTTAGAACTACCAGTTGCTGCTAAGCCAGTTGCTGCTTATGTTCCAGCAATTCGCACCGGTAATTTAGTTTTCACTGCGGGGCAACTTCCATTAGCTAATGGCGAAATGGCAGGAGTCGGAAAAGTTGATGGATCGATCACTCCTGAGCGTGCAAAGGAGCTTGCGCAGATTTGCGCACTCAATTGTTTAGCAGCTGTTGAAACTGTTGCCGATGTAAACAAGATTACAAAGATTGTTCGCGTAGTTGGTTACGTTAATGGTGTGGCTGGCTTTATCGGTCACCCAGGTGTAGTCAATGGCGCTTCTGAGCTGTTCATCTCAATCTGGGGCGATGGTGCAAAGCATGCACGTAGCGCTGTAGGTATTGCAGAACTTCCACTGAATTCACCAGTAGAGATTGAATTAACAGTCGAAATTACTGACTAATTACTTTCCTCTTTTTGCAAGACGTTCTAAGTCTGTAATTAGTACTGCGCGACCATCTAGCTTTAACCAGTTGCGTCCTGCGAAATCAGCAAGTGCTTTGTTAACGGTTTCGCGGGATGCACCAACTAGTTGTGCTAATTCTTCTTGAGTTAAATCGTGGTGCACAAACAATCCTTCATCAGTTTGCTTTCCAAAACGCTCACCTAGGTCGATAAGAGCTTTAGCAACGCGACCAGGTACATCTGAGAAAACTAGATCGCCAACCGCTTCATTTGTACGACGCAAACGCTGTGCCAAACGAGCAAGCAGTTGAAGTGAGACATTTGGATTTGTTGCAAGCCACGGAATTAATTTTTCCTGGCCAAGACTTAACAACTTCGCATCAGTAACCGCGGTTGCAGAAGATGTGCGGGGACCTGGATCAAAAAGACTGAGCTCGCCAAACATTTCACCAGGTCCAAGAATTGAAAGAAGATTCTCACGACCATCACCACTTGATGTTCCAAGCTTGAGCTTTCCTTCAGCAATTACATACAAGTGATCGCCTTCATCGCCTTCGGCAAATAAAACAGAACCTTTTGCAATCTTTACGGAATCCATACTTGCCAGCAAGGAGGCGGCATCAGCGTCATCCAAGGCGGTGAACAAAGGCGCTTTACGAATAACTTCTTGATCTATGGGCACGAGGGGTACTTTACTACCCATGGCGGTCGATGGCGAAACTCGTAAAGGGGCTAAGGCGGTTTATCGCATCCTTACAAAGACCTACCCCAATATTTACTGTGAATTAGATTTTACTAACCCGCTGGAATTAATCATCGCAACGGTGTTGAGCGCCCAGTGCACAGATAAGAGAGTTAACACTGTTACTCCAGCGCTATTTAAGAAGTACAAAAATCCGAAGGCGTACGCAAAAGCAGATATTCACGACATTGAAGATCTGGTGCATTCAACGGGTTTTTATCGAGCAAAGGCCCGAAATATAAAAGCGCTGAATATTAAATTGCTAGATGATTTCGGAGGAGAAGTTCCTAGAACTCTGGAAGAGTTAATTACCTTGCCAGGTGTTGGACGCAAAACTGCAAATGTAGTTTTGGGTCACGCCTTCGATACTCCCGGAATAACTGTTGATACTCACTTCGGACGATTGTCTAGGCGCTTTGGTTGGACGAAAGAAACCGATCCAGTAAAGGTTGAAATGATTGTTCAGCAGTTGATTCCACAACCTGAGTGGACAAATCTTTCTCAGCGCATGATTTGGCATGGACGCAGAATTTGTCATGCACGCAAACCTGCCTGCGGTGCATGCCCGGTAGCAAAAATCTGTCCAAGTGTTGGAATTGGCGAGATGGATAAAGAGAAAGCGTTATTGTTAGTAAAGACAGATAAGGATTTTAGATGAAGAAGTTAGTTATTGCAGCTGCGCTGTTATTGCTGACCGCATGTTCACCTTCATCATCATTTGTACAAGGTGAAGTTGTGTCGTGCGAATCAATTTCTCAAGATCTAATCTTTACTGGCGGAATCAAAATGGATTGTCTTGATCGAAGCGAAGGTGCTCAACTTGGCGCATTACGTGGACCGATGGTTGTTAATGTTTGGGGTTCATGGTGTGGACCATGTAAGAAAGAAATGCCTGTCCTTAGGGCTTTTCATGAAAGAGCAAAAGACAAAGTTCAACTAATCGGCGTAGATGTAGAAGAAGCCAACTTTGATGATGGTCGTACTTTTGTCGAACGCAATGGAATTACTTGGCCAAATTTGTATGACCCAGATGGTCGTTCTCGCGAATACTTTGGTTTAGGCGTACCCATCACCTGGTTTATTGCTGCTGATGGAAGTGTTGCTTACAAACACATCGGAATCATCAACGATCTAGATGAGATTCTTACCCTCACCGAAAAACATCTTGGAGTGCGTCTTTAATCCTCATCCTTTGATGTGTTTAACCCTTCAGAAATCAGCTTCATCACATTGGGATCCGCAAGGGTTGTCGCATCCCCCACTTGACGATTTTCAGCTACATCCTTGAGTAAACGACGCATGATTTTTCCACTTCGAGTCTTAGGAAGCTCTGCCACAACCAGAATCTGACGAGGTTTTGCAATTGCACCAATTTCTTTTGCTACGTGGTTACGAAGCTCGGTAACAAGTTTTTCGCCACTCGCATGTGCGATTCCACCACGCAAAATCACGAAGGCAACAATTCCTTGGCCAGTCATCGCATCTTGTGCGCCCACTACCGCAGCCTCTGCAACAGATTCGTGGGATACAAGTGCGGATTCGACTTCGGTTGTTGAAATACGGTGACCTGAAACATTCATTACATCGTCAACGCGACCGAGTAACCAGATTGCTCCATCTTTATCTAGTTTTGCACCGTCTCCGGCAAAGTAGATTCCCTTAAATCGTGACCAGTAGGTTTCTTTGTAGCGCTCATCTTCGCCCCACACACCACGCAGCATTCCGGGCCAAGGCTTATCAAGAATTAAGAATCCACCGTGACCTTTTGCAACTGGGTTTGCGTTGTCATCAACGACAACCGCGCTGATTCCAGGGATTGCAGTCATCGCTGATCCTGGTTTGGTCGCAGTTACACCAGGTAATGGCGAAATCATGATTCCGCCAGTTTCTGTTTGCCACCAAGTATCAACGATTGGGCAACGATTGCCACCAATAACTTCGCGGTACCACATCCACGCTTCAGGATTAATTGGTTCACCGACAGAGCCAAGTAAGCGAAGTGATGACAAGTTGAACTTGTTTGGAAATTCATCTCCCCATTTCATCCACGTGCGAATCAAAGTTGGAGCTGTGTACAAAATAGTCACACCGTACTTTTCAATAAGCTCGAAAATACGTCCCTTATGGGGTGTGTCTGGAGTTCCTTCATACATTACTTGCGTTGCACCGTTCATCAATGGTCCATAAACAATGTAACTGTGACCGGTAATCCAACCAACATCGGCGGTACACCAGTACACATCGGTTTCAGGCTTAATATCAAAGACGATTCGATGCGTATAAGCCGCTTGGGTTAAGTAGCCACCAGTTGTATGAAAAATGCCCTTGGGCTTTGCAGTTGTTCCAGATGTGTACAAAATGAAGAGCGGGTGCTCAGAATCAAAGCCCTGCGCTGCGTGTTCAGCTGATTGGCGATCGACAATGTCGTGCCACCAGATATCTGTTGCAGAATTCCAGGCAGTTTCCTGTTTGGTGCGTCGAACAACCAAAACCTTCTTTACATTGTGCTTGCCTTTTAGTGCTTCATCAACTGCAGGTTTTAATGCGAATGCTCCACCTTTTCTAAAACCACCATCAGCGGTGATAACTAACTTTGCATCCGCATCCTGAATTCGTGACAACAAAGCATCGGCGGAAAATCCACCAAAGACAACAGAGTGTGCTGCTCCGATTCGAGCACAAGCCAGCATTGCAATTGCGGCTTCTGGAATCATTGGCATGTAAATGGCAACACGGTCTTTAGCTTCAATACCTAATTCCAAAAGCGCGTTTGCAGTTTTCTTAACTTCAGTTAACAACTGCGCATAAGTAATTGTTCGAGTGTCACCAGGTTCGCCTTCAAAGTGGAATGCAACTCGGTCTCCGCGACCTTCAAGTACGTGTCGGTCTAGAGCATTAAATGATGCATTGATCTTGCCACCAACAAACCATTGTGCATATGGTGCATCCCATTGAAGCGTTTGTGTCCACGGAGTTTCCCAAGTCAGCGCAAGTGCTTGTTGATCCCAAAATGCTAATCGATCTTTTTCAGCAAGATCGTAGAGAGCCGCGGTGGCGTTAGCTTGAGCCGCAAAATCAGCGGTAGGTGGAAATTCGCGATCTTCGCTTAGTAGGTTCTCTAAAGATTCATGATCTTGACTCATAACGTTAGAGATTACCCCTTCACCATTGTTATCAACAGAGAATTCGAGATTGATTTTTTTGTTTAAGGGCTGCCCTGAAGATGTCCCGACGGAAAGGAGATGCAATGTTGACTTCACTTATTCTGGCTTTAATCAAGCTTTTGAGTAACCCGGTGTTATTGGCAGCCCTGGCTAAGTTCTTGGCCAACGCCTTAAAAACCGTTAGTTAGCGGGTAAAACACACACATGAAGGCCCTCCAAGCACGGTGTGCGGAGGGTCTTTTTGTGCCATCGGGGCGAAGGTGAGAGGATTGGTTGTAAGCCTCTAGACGACTCAACGAAGCGCTCAGTCTAAAGATTTACAACGAGCCCATAGGAGTCACAGTGCCAATCGCAACCCCTGAGATTTATGCGGATATGTTGGATCGCGCTAAAAAAGGCGCTTTTGCATATCCAGCAATCAACGTTTCATCTTCACAAACCCTGACAGCTGCAATTCGTGGTTTCGCCGAAGCAGAGTCAGACGGAATTATTCAATTTTCTTGGGGCGGTGCTGAATATGCATCTGGCTCAACAGTTAAGAACATGGTTGATGGCGCAGTTGCGCTCGCAGAGTACGCACATGTTGTTGCAAAGAACTACAAAGTAAACATTGGAATTCACACAGATCACTGCCCAGCTGAAAAGCTAGATGGTTTCATGCGTCCACTTCTTGCATTTGGTGCAGATCGTCTTAAGTCAGGTAAAGCTCCTTTGTTCAACTCACATATGTGGGATGGATCAGCGGTAGATATGACTGAGAACATGAAGGTCGCTAAGGAAATGTTGGCGATGTCTGTTGCTGCAAAGACAATTCTTGAAATTGAAATCGGTGTTGTTGGTGGAGAAGAAGATGGAATTGAAGCAAAGCATGATGCAAAGCTTTACTCAACTCCAGAAGATGCGCTGATGACTATTGAAACTCTTGGAACCGATGTCAATGCGCGCTACATGGTGGCAGCAACATTCGGAAATGTTCACGGTGTTTACAAGCCAGGAAACGTCGTCTTGCAACCAAAGATCCTTGCAACTTTGCAAGAAGCTGTATCTGCCAAGCTTGGTCTACCTGCAGGAAGCAAGCCAATGGATCTAGTATTCCACGGTGGTTCTGGCTCACTTCTTTCAGAGATCCGCGAGTCACTTGATTACGGTGTAATCAAGATGAATGTTGATACAGATACTCAATACGCATTTACTCGCCCAGTTGTTGATCACATGCTCAAGAACTATGACGGTGTGCTCAAGATTGACGGCGAAGTTGGAAACAAGAAGGCTTACGATCCACGTGCATGGGGCAAGGCGGCTGAAGCAGGTATGGCAGCCCGCGTTGTTCGTGCTTGTGAAGATCTACGTTCAACCGGAACTTCATCACTCAAGTAATTAACAACTAGTCGGAGAGGCTTTACCTATGCCTGCATTAGTACTGCTCGGAGCTCAGTGGGGTGACGAAGGCAAAGGTAAAGCTACCGATTTGTTGGGCGATCGTGTCGATTATGTAGTTCGCTATCAAGGCGGCAACAACGCAGGTCACACAGTTGTAATTGGTGATCAAAAGTACGCACTTCACTTACTGCCATCAGGAATTCTTTCTCCTAATGTAATTCCAGTTATTGGTAATGGAGTGGTTATTGATCCAAGCGTTTTACTTGAAGAAATTCGTGGCTTAAATGAGCGCGGAATTGATACCAGCAAGCTTTTGATTTCAACAAATGCGCATTTAATTACTCCGTATCACCGCACAATCGACAAGGTGTCAGAGCGCTTCTTAGGTAAGTCAAAGATTGGTACAACTGGTCGCGGCATCGGACCAGCCTATGCAGACAAGATCAACCGCATCGGAATTCGCGTTCAGGATCTCTTTGATCCATCAATCCTTCGCCAAAAGCTTGAAGGTGCATTGCGCGATAAGAATCAAATTCTTATCAAGGTTTTCAACCGCAAAAATATCGAAGTTGATGAAGTTCTAGAAGAGTATTTGAAGTACGCAGATATCTTGCGTCCATATGTTGCAGACACAGTTCTGATTTTGGATGAAGCGTTAAAGGCCGGAAAGCGCGTGCTGCTAGAAGGTTCACAAGGAACATTGTTAGATGTCGATCACGGCACCTACCCATTTGTTACATCTAGTAATCCAACTGCAGGTGGAGCGTGCACAGGTTCAGGAATCGGGCCAACAAAGATTGGTCGAGTAATTGGAATCGTTAAGGCGTACACGACTCGAGTCGGTAGCGGACCATTCCCAACTGAGTTGTTTGATGAAGATGGCGAAGCGCTTCGCCGTATTGGTGGAGAAATAGGCGTAACTACGGGCCGAGCACGTCGATGTGGTTGGTATGACGCACCGATTGCACGTTATGCAGTACGCGTTAATGGTTTAACTGATTTCTTCTTAACAAAGCTCGATGTATTAACTGGTTGGGAAAAGATTCCTGTTTGTGTTGCTTATGAAATTGATGGAAAGCGCGTCGAAGAACTGCCAGCGTCACAATCAGATTTCCACCATGCCAAGCCAATTTACGAATACTTAGCTGGCTGGACAGAAGATATTTCAGGTGCTCGCAAGTTGTCTGATCTGCCAAAGAATGCACAGGATTATGTTGCTTTCCTTGAAAAGATTTCAGGTGCTCCAATGAGTGCAATCGGTGTTGGTCCAGGACGAGATCAAACAATTGTTGTAAAGGATTTCATCTAATGAGTCTGCTCGCAGATCGCTACGCATCAGCTGCGATGCGCGAGCTATTTTCACCAGAGGCAAAGATAATTCTTGAACGCAAACTCTGGATTGCAGTTATGCGTGCCCAATCCGAACTTGGCCACACAATTAACAAGGATGTAGTTACGGATTACGAAAATGTAATTACAAAGGTTGACTTGGATTCAATTGATGCGCGCGAGAAGCAAACTCGCCACGATGTAAAAGCACGCATCGAAGAGTTCAATGGTTTGGCCGGGCACGAAGCGATCCATGCCGGAATGACTAGCCGTGATTTAACTGAAAACATCGAAGCTCTTCAGATTCAACAAGGTTTAGCAGTCGTTCACTTAAAAGTTGTGGCACTACTTGCTCGACTCGCTGAAGCTGCAGTGAAGTATGCAGATCAACCAATCACGGGTCGCTCACATAATGTGCCAGCGCAAGTGACAACACTTGGTAAGCGCTTTGCGACAGTCGCCGAAGAATTGCTCTTTGCTTATGACCGCTTAATTAGCTTGCAAGATCGCTATCCAATGCGTGGAATCAAGGGTCCAGTTGGAACCGCGCAAGATTCCATTGATTTATTAGGTAGCTCAGATGCTCATCAGAAGTTAGAGCAAATAATCGCTAAAGAGCTTGGTTTTAGCCAGATTCTGGATTCAACAGGACAGATTTATCCTCGTTCATTTGATTACGATGTTTTGACAACCCTAGTTCAACTCGCTGCAGCTCCATCTAATTTAGCCACTTCAATTCGCTTGATGGCTGGAGCAGAACTAGTTACTGAAGGTTTTAAAGCTGGCCAAGTTGGTAGCAGCGCGATGCCTCACAAAATGAACACCCGATCATGCGAACGAGTAAATGGTTTAGCTGTTGTTCTACGAGGGTATGCATCAATGATTAGCGAACTATCTGGCAACCAATGGAACGAAGGCGATGTTGCATGCAGCGTTGTTCGCCGAGTTGCAATTGCTGATTCTTTCTATGCATTTGATGGTTTGATGGAAACAATTCTGACGGTGTTAAAAGAGTTTGGAACTTTCCCAGCGCTCATTGATGCAGAACTTGAACGTCAACTTCCGTTTCTTGCAACCACAAAAATTTTGATGGCAGCTGTTAAGGCTGGCGTTGGTCGCGAAGTGGCACATGAAGTAATCAAAGAGCACGCAGTTAAGGCAACTATTGCAATTCGCGAAGGCAAAACGAATACTTTCTTCGATGAACTAGCCGCGGATTCACGAATTCCTTTAGATCGAGCTGCGCTAGATCAATTAATCGGGCAACCTATTGAATTTGCGGGAGATGCTCAACAACAAGTTGCGCGAGTTGTTAAACGAGTAAACGCAATTACTTCACAATTCAAAGAAGCATCACAGTACGCCGCCGAATCAATTCGTTAAGCGAAGTTGTTAAGTGCGCGATCCAGAAATTCTGCAACAAGTTAAGAGCTCACTTAACGCATTGACAATTAAAGCTCCAGGCAGAGCAATCGAAGTTCGAGTTCCGCCGTATGCGGCGGTTCAATGTGGCGAAGGGCCAACCCACACTCGTGGAACCCCGCCAAATACCATCGAAATGGATGCCCAAACCTGGCTAGCCCTGGCAGCGGGCGAGCTGTCGTGGGAGCAAGCGGTGGACAGCGGGGCGGTTATGGCCTCGGGCTCACGGGCTGATCTGGCCCAATATCTACCGCTTTAACGCTCCCATAACTCATTTAACGCCTGAAAACCTGGTGGAAGGTCATTGCCAAGCGCGATAACCTACCTTCCTGACGCACAGCAATTAGTGAAGGAGGTCGCCCATGGGTCGCGGCCGCGCAAAAGCAAAGCAAACTAAAGTTGCACGTGATTTGAAGTACAACGCGCAAGATATGGATTTAGATCGTCTAGCCAAGGAACTTCATGGCGAGATCGATACAACCTCACGCAAGGATGACGATGATCCGTTTGCTGAGGGCAACTACATTCCACGTGCGTGAGACCAACACCGTACGTAGCTTCACTTCGTATCTACGAACCACTTTCTGCATTTGAACCTGCCGACCGTTTACGCTGGCAAAATTTAGAAATCGATCCTTTCTCTTTCAATAAAGAAGAAGAGTTAGCGTTACATCGCGTCGTTCAACCTGAACCTCCTGCTGGTCGACCAGATGGTGTTCACATTTATGATCGTGACGGAGTTCGTTACGTAGCACCATGGGCAACTGCGATGCGTTGTTGGGGAGCACTAGATAATTTCAAGGAATCGCTTCCAAGTACGGTTGTTCCATATTTTATTTCTCCTGCGATGGAAGATGTAATCACTGCAGGGGTTGATCTGCTTGAAGATAAAGTCCCACATATCCTTAATGAAACCTGGATAATTCCTCCACGTTGGTTCATCTTGTTTACTCCCGAAGAAAGAACTCGTGGAAGAAATGCAGATGGTTTGTATTCACGAGCTCTGACTAACATTGCAAATGCAAAACTTCGTTGCAGTGGGGCACATGATGCAGTGCTCAATGCTTTTGGCGATGGTCCCGTAGAACAAGAGTTAGAAAACTTACTTGCTTGGCTTGAAATGTTTCATCCAGAATCAATAGTTGAACTTGATTACGGCGGTCTCGCACATTACATGGACCGCGCGTTACGAGATTCAGGTGAAGATGGCCTCGAATCAGATGCATCGATTGAAGATGTCACACATTCAGTTGCGGGCCTAG
>Ga0164294_10000755_pt1 | contig 30701 bp, 23 predicted proteins | sample GEODES005metaG_FD_111479 | JGI IMG/M metagenome (GOLD analysis project Ga0164294, IMG submission 111479) | Oligotrophic lake water microbial communities from Sparkling Lake, Wisconsin, USA - GEODES005 metaG | ecosystem: Environmental > Aquatic > Freshwater > Lake | place: USA: Sparkling Lake...
AAATTACGCATTAGGAAATAAATGGGGGATTTGATAATAACCCACCTAGACGTAATTTGTAATAAATGACAATTTATTATTGGGGCTGACCAAAATGCCCCAATACAAATGTTTATTTCAATATCGCTTACTTTATATTTCTGGTTGTCAAAACACCGGAATGACCACAAAGTGGTCAAATATTTATAGATATTTCATTACTATAAAAACGACTCCTAAGGAATCGAATCTATCCTATGTCAATTAATAATCGGGGTTATACAAAGCATTGTTTTATTCATTGCTATTATTCTTAAATTCAACGAATAAAAGTACATATTATTCACTTATTTAGTGAATAATATGTGAATACTCCATATCTTTACAAAGTGAAAATAGATTGAGGCGTATGGAAATAACTTTTACAAAGCACTATTTAAAAGAACTGTATGAAGAGGGGAAGTCTTCAAATAAAAAACACTGGTATCAAAAAGATATTATTAAAAGATACAAAAACACGATAGATAAATTACGGGTTGCTAATAATATAGAAGAATTGTATCCAATAAAAAGTTTGAATTATGAAAAATTAAGCGGGGACAAAAAAGGTTTAGAATCTGTAAGGGTAAATGATACATATCGTATCGAATTTGTCTCTTCTTCAGCGGGTGAAGAACCTAACACTATTACAATTTGTGCAATTGTAGCTTTAAGTAATCATTATTCATAAAATTAAATAGCATGGCAACGAATACTATAACACCTTTCGAAGCAACCCATCCCGGTTCCCTTATAAAAGATGAATTGGAAGTACGAAATGATCTAACACAAAAAGATTTGGCCGTTCTTTTGGGCGTAAAACCTTCATTTCTAAATGAGATTATCAATGGTAAAAGACCGGTAACCGCTGATATCGCTATATTATTAGAAAAAGCTTTAGGTATTTCTGCAGATTATTGGATGAAATTTCAATCACAATACGAAATTGACTGTGCCAAGATGAAAGAGAAGAATATTGAAAAGATTCACCTCATTGAAGTTTGGAATATCATCCGTCAATATGTTCCAATAAAATATTTCAGTAAAAAGGGTTATTTAACAGACAATTTATCTTTGAACATTTCAGTTATTCAATCAATTTATGGAGTACAGTCCATTGATGGGTTAATAAATAAATATGCAGAGAAAAAAGTAGCTTATTTCAAAAAAAGCGAAAAACTTCAAATTAATGAACAAAATATGATTGCTTGGACTTCGCTTGCAGAATATGAAGCGGAAAGAAAAATCACCAATACATTCAATATTGACAACTTACCTCAATTACTTAATGAATTAAATGAAATATTTTACAACAATAACAACACGATTATTCAAGTTGAAAAAAAATTAGCGCAATATGGTATTAAATTTCTATTGATTGATAAATTAGAAAAAACACCAATCGATGGGTATTCATTTATGTGCAACAATAACCCAGTTATTGCGCTAACACTTCGTCAAAATAGAATTGACAATCTAGCATTTACTATTTTACACGAAATTGGTCATATTGCACTGCATTTAAGCAATAATAAGGATACTACATTTCTCGATTTAACCCATATAGAAGTAACGGAAATTGAAGCGCAAGCTAATGTATACGCTCAACAAAGTCTAGTTCCATCAAGTTGTTGGGAAGATTTAAAAAATCATTACACCCCACTAACTGATGATCGTATCTATACGTTTTCTAATAAATACCGAATAAATCCAGCAATCATTTTAGGTCGTGCCTGTTTTGAAAAGGATGATTATAGTATTAAAACCAATATTGATAAAACACTGCGTTAACTCCTAATTAAGTAATAGGGTTCTTTTATTTGTAACAATTATACATATCTTAGTGCCTAAGTGACATGAATAAAGAATACATGTATCTGACTCAACACCATACAAAATCATAATATCTAAGTGCATTAATTTGTTTGTATTTTGGATGTTATCCCCAAAGTCACTACATTCACAAATCCAATTGCTCTTATAATTGACAACTTTCAATCACAGTTTCAAACGCCAATTAGAATGGAATCTTATTGTAAACTCAGATTGTAAAAATTCATATAAGCAAAAAAATAACTACTGATGAAAAAATTAAAATTCAACTTATTTATTATATCAACATTTCTTATAATTTGGTTTATGGCGATAAAGTTTATTCAGATTAATAATGATCACGTAGAATGCGGAACAGAAATTTCTTATTACAAAGACAAGCAAGGGGAAACGGTAAAGGTTAAAAAGCATATTTGTAAGGAAAAGTATAATTTCTAATCTGCTACCAAAAAGAGAATTGCCACAAAACTGAAAAGTTATCAAATGAATGTAATGTCGTTTTCTTCTTATGCAGTCATCCTTTAGATAATAAATTTTTAGTGCATATTGCTTTACTTTGTTAATTTGAGTGTCGTATTATTTTGATTTATCCCATATTATGCAGTTGAAGAATTGGTTCTACAGGATTTTTAATGAGGAAACAAATCAAGATTACCAAAATGTAAAAAAAATAGCAGTTCTACAGTTGTTAATAATACGAAATCCGTTTAAAGGCGTTCTTTAATTGCCCTTAGCTTTTACTAGGGTTTAAGATTGATCTCACAACTTCCGACTTCCGACTTTCGACTTTCGACTCACGACTTACCCTATTCCCCATTTTCCCGCTAATTACGTTTTTCTACATTGAAATTTTCCTTAAATTAGTGGTATGACCCAATACATATTATCGCTTGATCAAGGTACCACCAGCTCACGTGCTATTCTTTTCAATCATAAAGGAAATATCATCCATACAGCACAACAAGAATTTACCCAAATCTTCCCGAAACCGGGTTGGGTTGAACACAATCCTGACGAAATATGGTCTTCACAATTGAAAGTTGCCCAAGAAGCGGTTACACATACCCTCCAACCTGGAGATACCATCGCAGCTATTGGCATCACAAACCAACGCGAAACAACCATCGTATGGGAAAGGGCTACCGGAAAACCAATCTACAATGCCATCGTTTGGCAAGATAGAAGAACCGCCGCATTTTGTGACGCCCTGAAAGCAGAAGGAAAGGACGCACTGATCAAAGAAAAAACCGGACTAATTATAGATGCCTATTTCTCCGCCACCAAAATTAAATGGATCTTAGACCATACAGAAGGTGCTAGAACAAAAGCAGCTAACGGCGAACTGGCTTTCGGAACCGTGGATGCTTGGCTGTTATGGAACCTTACCGACGGAAAAGTACATGCCACAGATGTATCGAACGCGTCGAGAACAATGCTGCTGAACATCCACACCCGTCAATGGGATGAAGAATTACTGGCAATTTTTGATATCCCGGCAAGTATGTTGCCGAAAGTGGTTTCAAGTAGTGAAACGTATGGCAGTACGAATAAGATTGTATCTACCATGTCGATCCCCGTGGCTGGAATTGCCGGCGACCAACAAGCCGCATTGTTTGGACAACAATGTATTGCACCGGGAATGGTAAAAAATACCTACGGAACGGGTTGTTTTATGTTGATGAATACCGGCACTAAACCTGTAACCTCAAACAATAATTTGCTGACCACCATCGCTTGGGAAATAAACGGCAAAACGGAATACGCATTGGAAGGATCGGTGTTTATTGGCGGTGCCATTATTCAATGGCTTCGCGATGGCTTACATATTATTGAAAAATCTGCGGACGTGGAATTATTGGCACAACAAGTTCCCGACAGCGAAGGGGTTTTTGTGGTACCGGCATTTGCCGGATTGGGTGCACCATATTGGGACCAACACGCCAGGGGCACCATCGTTGGGCTAACACGTGGAAGCAACGCCGCTCATATTGCCCGCGCTGCTTTAGACAGCATCGCTTACCAAACAAGGGATGTATTGAAAGCCATGGAAGCCGATGCCGGAATCCCTATCCTCGAACTCCGCGTGGATGGCGGCGCTACTGTAAATAATCTACTCATGCAATTTCAAAGCGATATCCTCGACGTTAAAGTAGTTAGACCACAAATCATCGAAACTACCGCATTGGGTGCCGCGTATTTGGCAGGTTTGGCTGTTGGATTTTGGACATCCCCCGCCGAAATTGCTACCTACTGGCAAGTGGAAAAATCGTTTACTGCCACCATGGACGAACCTACCCGTACTATATTGATGAAAGGTTGGCAGCGCGCCGTAAAGGCAGCCATCGCCTGGAGTAAAAATGATTAACCAACGCCATCGCGGAAGAATAGAATTGTGCAAATGAACCCTCTAAAAAACCCAATTTATGCACTAGAAGAAAAACGCAAATTTTGTGGCTAAAGCCATTTCAAAAATAATCTTAAACCCATAGCTAAAGCTAGGGGCTATTAAAGATCGCCTTTCATTTTTTTCTACTGCGTAATTTGGAATAAACACCTAACCCTTCGGGTAATTCAAACAACTGATGAGAATTTTACATACTGCTGATTGGCACCTCGGATTGAGATTGTATAAAAAGGATTTGATGGAAGAACATCGACTTTTTTTTGATTGGTTAACCGATTTGATAAAAGTCCGAAATATAGATGTGCTACTGATTTCAGGGGATGTTTTTGACCAAAGTAATCCATCGCACGAAGCCCGATTTATGTATTACAACTTCTTGCGGACATTAATCACTGTCCAATGTAAAGTGATTATTACCGGCGGCAACCACGATAGTCCAAACGTGCTGAACGCCCCTAAAGATATTTTGGAAATGCTGAACGTACATACCATCGGCAACATGACTGCCGATTTGAACGACATGGTGTTGGAACTGCATCACGATAACCAACTGAAAGCTATAGTTTGCGCCATTCCGTTTATCCGCGAAAAAGATATCCATGATTTTACACTTGATGCCGTTTTTGAAAACAAAATCGCACAAGTGAGATTGGGCATACAAAACATTTATTCTAGCATGGCGGCATTGGTAAAAGATTCCTACCAAGTGCCTTTACTGGCAATGGGACATCTTTACGCAGCCGGCGCGGAAGTGTCTGATGCGGAACGCGATATCCAAGTGGGCAACCAATCTGCCATCAATGCCGAAGACTTTACCGATGTGTTTGATTACATCGCATTAGGACATATCCACCGTCCGCAATGTGTAGCCGGACAACTACATATTCGGTATTCAGGTTCGCCCATCGCCCTTAGTTTTAGTGAAAAAAAAGACCAGAAACTGGTCATCGAACTAGAAATTAAAGGAGCGGAAATGCATCAAACCAGCCACGAAGTGCCAGCGTTCAGAAAGCTGGTGAAATTTGTAGGAAACCTAGAAGCCGTTAAGCATGAATTGGAACAATATAATAGTGACGGTTCATTGCCCGCCTATGCCGAAATCGAAATCATTGAAGAAACAACCAGTCCTGCAGTGTTTGCAGCGGTTACGCGCTTTGTGTCAGATTTCAAAAGCGATCATATTGAGTTGCTTCACCACAAAGTTACCAATAAGCATGAAGCACAATCCATCAATCAATTGACGGGCATAAACACCACATTGGATGATTTAAGCCCTCAAAAGGTGTTAATGGATATGATGGAATCTGGAAAATTTGCCGAAGAGGAAAAACAACTGATTCTACAAGCATTCATCCACATCAATGAAATGGATAACGATGAGGGAGATGATGAATAATAGTAGAAAAGGCTAATAAAATAATATGCTCTTTTAAAACCATTTCTATAAAACTATTATGAAAGTTGATGAAAATCTTCTATCCAACAATTCATAATTTATAATTCATAATTTTTAGTTTATAATTCATAATTCTGTTCTTTTTTAATGAAAATATTATCCATAAAACTTAAAAATATCAATTCACTGCAAGGTGAATGGGAAGTAGATTTTACTAAGGCACCTTTAAAAGATGCCGGTATATTTGCCATTGTTGGTGCAACTGGCTCTGGAAAATCTACGCTACTAGATTGCATCACCTTGGCATTGTTCAACAAAGTGCCAAGATTGGGTAATATATCAAAAGAACAAATTGCCAATAGTGGATGGATATTAACACGCCATGAAAGAGATTGCTTCGCCGAAATAAAATACAGTTGCAAAGCGGGATTATATACTTCGCGATGGAGTATATCAAAAATAAAAAAAGGGGATGGCTTTCAAGATTATGCCATGCAGGTGTACAACGAAAATGGTGAACCGCTTACAGATAAAAAAGGCGAAGTGCCTGCTAAAAATGCAGCATTGATCGGATTAAGTTATGAACAGTTTATCAAGGCGATACTGCTTAGTCAGGGTGAATTTGCCAAATTCTTGCAATCAGACACCAAAGAAAAGGCAAAATTACTGGAAGAAATCACCGGCCAAAAGGATTACAGACGTTTAGGGAAGCGTACGTTCGAATACCACAAAAAGTTAAAAGAAGAAGTAGACCAACAAGAATATATTGCTGCCGAAATCAAAATGCATCTTTTATCGGAAGAAGTTTATCTTTTATCAAAAGATGAAATCAACCAATTGGAAGAAGCACTTCAAACACTGAAGGCTTCAAATCTTTCTATTACACAGCAAATTGCCATAAAGAAACAAATCGAAGGTTTCCAAAAAGCTATTGATAGAAGAAAAGCAAGCATTGAAAAGTATACCAATGAAATCAATCAATTTAATACGCAATATGCGGATACCCTAAAAAATTACGAGCATTTATTGCCGCATAAATCCAATATCAATGAATTTATGCGACTAACTGACGAGGATGCAGAACAAACCCATACCATCCAAGTGCTTCAAGATAAGATGGCCAACAAGCAAGTGGAAATTGATGGTACGCTAGGTAAAATAGCGGCCTTGTTGCAATCTAAGGTTACTAAAGATGATTACCTAGATCAGTTGGAAGACTTCAAAACCAATGTGTTGGGGAAAATGCAGCAAAAAAAGCAGGCTCAACAAAGTGTTAGCACCCATCTAACAAAAGTAAAAAATCTTTTAACCGCGCCTATATTCGGCGAAGAGCGGAAATTGTTTAATCCATCTGGCAACAATGCGTCATTGTTGGTGCAATTAAATGGTCGCATTGCAAATAACCAACAGCAAATTACCGATTTTTGTGCCCAAAACGATCTTCAACCCTCATCAATAGGGGAGCGGTTAACGTATTTGCGGCAGCAACAATTGGATCTTACCCAACTGGAATCTTTTGTAAATGATTATTTGCGTATCATCGAAAAGATACAAAAACTAGGCAAAGAGGAAATGGCAGCAACGGAAAAAGGAATAAGCTTACACCGGCAATTGGCTGAATTAGGTATTCAAGAAAAAACATTTAGCCAACAATTTGCCGAGGCGGAAAAGGAAAGGGATCATTTATTGAGTGTAAAAAAGCTAGAACAATACCGCAATGAACTGGTAGAAGGTGAGGCTTGTCCACTTTGTGGATCTGAAGTGCATCCTTACATCTCTGCTTATATGAAAGATTTGAGTGCAATAGCCACGGTGCATGATCAATTGAAAGCGAAGGTGGAGAAGGTGAAGTTAGACATTGTTAAAGCAGAACAAGAATTGGAAGGCACAAAAAGGGAGTCGGAGAGATGTAAGAAAGAAATGGCTGAATCTGAGCTGGAAAAGCAAAAAAGAGTAACCGAAATTAACCGCTTCAAAGAGAAATACCAACTGCAGGAAATTAAATCCATTGCCACTGTACAAGCATTAAACCAAGCTTGTACGGATGCATTAAAGAAAACGGATGCCTGCAATACTTGGATTGCCGATTTGCCTACATTGGCGCAATTGTTGGAAGAGGTAGATCAATTGGATAAAAACACAGCAGACTTTAACCAGTTGAATCTTGCCATCAATCAATTGTATTCCGGAAAAGATATTGAAGTTGATGCAAGGCATTTGAGGGAAACCATGGGTTCGGCTTCAAACGCTTTGCAAGAAGCTGCAATTGTGCAACACAATACCAAAAGCAGTAATGCAATTGCTCAAAAGCAGCTGCAAGATATTTCCAATCAAACGCTGGAGCCACTGCTGGTATTGGGTTTTGATTCTATTCAAGCCGCCAAAAAAGCACTTATCGAGGAGATACAATATCAACAATTGGCAGATCGGCGTAATGGATTTGTTTCCCAATTGCAAACTGAAAATCGACTGTTGGAAGAAAGTCTTTTACAATTAGCTAAGGAAAAGCAATTGGATGATGCTACCAAAACATCCCTTGAATTGATCAGCGAAGCTGAATCTATGGAAATGAAAATTGGGGAAGCAGAGCACCATCTCGTCAACAAAAGAAACCAGGTCTATAGCCACGAGCAACGTGCAGCGGAACTGCAACAAAAAGAGGTATTCATCAAACAACTGATAGAAAAGAAATACCCCTTTGAGTTGTTGAATCGTCAGATTGGTGATGCCAATGGCGACAAATTCAATAAATACGCACAACAATTGAGTTTGCGTCATTTGCTAACTTTCGCCAATCTCCGTTTACAAAAAATCAATAATCGATACCATTTACGATTGAAAGATGTACTTACGGATGCAGAAATTGAGGTAGAAGATAGCTTTATGGCATTTGAACGACGATCTGTAAAAACCCTATCCGGCGGTGAAACATTTATGGTGAGTTTGGCAATGGCATTGGGTTTGTCTGATTTGGCATCTAAAGATATTCGCATTGAGAGTTTGTTTATCGATGAAGGATTTGGTACTTTAGACCCTGATACATTAGAAGATGCTATCGCAACGTTGGAACAATTGCAGTCGGAATCTAACAAACTAGTGGGGATTATTTCCCATGTAGATTCATTAAAAGAAAGAATTTATACGCAGCTCATTATTGAGAAACAAAACAATGGGTACAGTAAAATGACCATCACGCCACAGGCATAATACGGATACATGAATAGAGCATTAAATATTGAGCGATTAAGGGAGCAGGAGCAGTGGGATATTTTTGTTATTGGTGGGGGAGCCACGGGTTTGGGTATTGCCTTGGATGCTGCTACACGCGGGTATTCAGTGGCATTGGCCGAAAAAACGGATTTTGCCAAGGGCACTTCTGGCAGATCTACCAAGTTGGTGCATGGCGGTGTTCGATATCTTGCCCAAGGAAATATTAAGTTGGTAAAAGAGGCATTAAAGGAGCGGGGAATCTTATTGAAAAATGCCCCACATCTTACCAAAACACAATTGTTTATTGTGCCGGCATACAGTTGGTGGGATTTGGTTTTTTATGGTATCGGTCTTCGCTTGTATCATTTCTTAGCCGGTAAACGCAATTTGAATGGCGTACATTGGCTAACTGCTGATGAGGTAAAATCGGCACTTCCCGCATTGAATAGCAAGGGCTTGAAAGGCGGTATCAGCTATTGTGATGGACAATTTGATGATGCTAGGTTGGCCATTGGCTTGGCGCAAACGGCTACTGCCTTTGGTGGCGTTATCGTTAACCATACGGAAGTGGTTCAATTGATTGTAGACAATAAAAAGATCAAGGGTGTTTTGTTGAAAGATGGCTTCACTGGCGAAGAACTTGCTGTACATGCCAAAGTAGTCATCAATGCCACTGGTGTTTTTGTAGATCACATTATGCAGATGGATCTTGCAAGCACTAGGAAGATGATTTCCCCTTCCCAAGGCGTGCATCTGGTGGTAGATAGGAAGTTTTTCAGCGGCGATGCGGCATTAATGGTGCCTAAAACCTCAGATGGTAGGGTATTGTTTATTGTTCCTTGGCACAATCAATTGGTAATTGGTACCACTGATACTTTGGTGGATCATTTATCGGAGGAACCGCAAGCCTTAGCAACAGAAATCAACTTTATATTAACCCATTTTAATAAATACGCCGTTCAACCTATTACGGAAAAAGACATCAAGTCGGTGTATGCGGGATTGCGACCATTGGTAAAAACTTCTAATATTTCTGCCACCGCATTGTTGTCGCGAGAACATACCATTATAGTGAGTGCAAAGGGATTAATCACCATTGCAGGTGGGAAATGGACAACCTACAGAAAAATGGCAAAAGATGTTGTTCAAAATGCTATATTTATTGGTAAATTGGAGAAGCGTAAATGTATTACGCAAATTGTAGAAATTCATGGATATTGTGCAACCGCCGTGGAGGATGATGTATATCAAATATATGGTACAGATGCCCGATTATTGAAATTGTTGATAGAGCAGGAGCCGGCATTGGCAAAACGGTTGCATGCAGAATACCCCTATACCCAAGCACAAGTGGTATGGGCAGTACGGGAAGAAATGGCTTTGACGGTAGAAGATGTGTTGTCGAGGAGAATTCGGTTATTAATAGAAGATGCTCGTGCCGCGATGGAAGTTGCACCAGTAGTAGCAGCACTGATGGCGAAGGAGTTGGGGAAGGGAAGCGATTGGGCAGATTTGAGTTGCAAAAATTTTATGGAAGTTGCCCAACAATATATTATACAATAATTTTTTTATACATATCAAATCTATAATAATGAACAGTTTTGCTGCTGAACTTTTAGGTACTGCTTTAGTGATTGGATTAGGTACCGGTGTAGTTGCTAATGTGAGTTTACATAAAACCAAGGCTAACGGAACCGGATTTTTAATGGTTGCCGTAGGTTGGGCGATGGCCGTTTTTGTAGGTGTTTTTGTTTCTGCTCCCATAAGTGGTGCTCATTTGAATCCGGCAGTAACCATTGCATTGGCTTATGCAGGGAAGTTTTCCTGGGCTGATGTACCGATGTATATCCTCGCACAGTTTTTAGGCAGTTTTGTAGGGTCGATTTTGGTATGGCTTGCCTACAAAATGCATTTGGATAGTACCGTTGATACTGATGCGCAATTGGGTGTGTTTTGCAATACCCCGGCCATCCCCAATACGGTATGGAATCTTATGACGGAGATTGTAGGAACCTTTGTGTTGTTGATGGCGGTTTTTTATATAAAAGGTGGCGATACGGATTTGGGTTCTGTAAGTGCATTGCCCATTGCATTTGTGGTGTTGGGTATTGGTTTAGGTTTTGGTGGTCCAACCGGGTATGCTATCAATCCGGCTCGTGATTTGGGTCCGAGAATAATGCATGCACTTCTACCCATCAAAGGGAAAGGTAGTAGCAATTGGGGGTATTCGTGGATTCCAGTGGTGGGTCCGATTATAGGGGGGATACTCGCCGCTGTTGTTTTTGGGATGTTGTAATGAGGGTTTGGTAGCGTGGGATGAGCATTGTTTGTTGTGGATTAGAATGGAATGGTAGGGGAGCGGGAATCCATTGCATTGTTAATGCGTAATTCCATCTAACTAAATCATAACAACTTGACTATCAATTATTTTTATTCCATTGTTTTTAGGCTTTTCTTTTTGCTCTTGAATGAACAAGTTGGCAAATCAAATGCTGCAGACAACGCCATAAATTGTAATGTGGGGTAATGTGTCATACCCACGAATTTGTAGAAAATAAATAACATTATGATTCTTCCAATGTAGGATTTGAAAAGGTATGATACGTTAGTTTGCCATTATAATGAACTTCACACCTCCAAGCAACTTGTTCTAGAATGCCGTAGGCATGACATGTCGGTAGAAATGTATTACAAAAAATGAATAAGTGCCGTAGGCACGACACAAAAAAATTAGGTTGCATTAAAGCATAAAATACAGCATACGATAATGGCTTCAATGTGTCGTGCCTACGGCACTTAATTACTTAGTATATAGATTTCTACCGACATGTCATGCCTACGGCATTCTAGAACAGGTAACATAGAAGTAATACATTCAGTATATGTCGATGGCTTAATACAAGATTACCCAATTGAAACAATAGAAAGTCGTTTTTTAATTGCCCCTAGCTTTAGCTAGGGGTTTATGGATGTTTTTGAAATGGCTTTAGCCACAAAATTTGTTTTTTCTAATGCGCAATTCCATCTAACTAAATTATAACCCCTGACGATCAATTATTTTCATTCCATTGTTTTTAGGCTTTCATTTTTGCTCGTGAATGCTCAAGTTAGCAAAACAAATTCTTTAAGCAGCGCCATAAATTGTAATATGTGTTTATCCCTACAGGATGTAGCCTAGATACGCGTTAATTACTTACTGTATTAGGCATATTCTGAAATGTAGTGCAATATATAAGCTAGTATCAATACAAAAAAGCTGTTTATAGATTCTATTTTGCATTATAGAATATATAAACAGCGTTTTTGCGTTTACACTGTTGTAATTGTTAGAAAGGTATAGGATGATGTTGTTAAAATGGCAGTTTACAACACATCTCTAAACAAGTCGGTAATAGGAATGTTAAGGGCACAACTAATGCTATAAAGGTGATAAACGCTAGTATTGATCTTTCCCCTTTCAATACGGCTCAATTGCGAATAATCTAGGCCGGCATCTGATGCCAAATTTTCAATCGTTTGATTTCTAATGGTTCTGTGTTCTCTAATTTTTTGACCTAATTGCAAAACCAGTTTTTCTTTTGGTATCATTTCTGCCATAATAGTGTTTTCTGATATCATTAATAAATTGTAGACTCAATAATTGTAGGCTTATTGAAATGTATTCCTGCAGCAGGTGATTTCATTCAATCTAACAATGGTTATATTATCATTGTGAAATTACTTTGAGTTTAAACAAAAAAAATCCGTGTTTTCCTCTTTTTTTTATGGTGAAAAAACCCATTTAGCTTTTTATTATAAAATTCTATCGATTTTGAGGTTAAATTTTATGGTTTTTATGTGTTTTACAATATTTTATTTACTTTAATGTTATTAAATTATTAACTTAATGTTATTAAATTGTTAACTAATTAAAAGATCAACATGAAAAACACTTCTTACATCAAAAAATTCCTGTTCATTGTATTCATTTGTATCCTTGGGTATGTTGGTTTTATACAAGCACAAGATATTTCCATAGCCGTTCCGCTTAGATTAAACGAAATAAATATTCAAGCTGCGCGCTATTTTAATAAGAAATGCCCTGAGGTAACAGAACAGACCTGGTATAATACTTCTATTGGTAACCAGGTGGTATATAAAGAAAATGGTATTACCAGACAAACATTATTCAATCAAAGAGGGGAATATGAGTATACCATTAATTTTATTGGTGCAAAAGAACTTCCTCAAAGTATATGGAATCGGATAAATGAATCCTTCCCAGGATTTGCTTTGCAATCTGTTAGTGAGGTACAAATTGCAGAAAAGTTGCTCTATTTTGTAACCATTATTCAGAAAAATGCACAAAAATCTTTAACCATAAGCGATGAAGGCATACAGCTTAGTGCCAATATTATATTAACTGCAAGATGACTTAATAGGCAGTTGTATATTTTATGCAACAAATTGGTGGATAAAATACATGATTTTTTCAGAATCAGGTATAGAAAAGTTTTTCATTTCCCATTGCTAAACGTACCTTTGCGGCAAATTATACAACACGCATTAATTATTCTTTTAATATGGCCAACATCGGTAAAATTAAACAAATCATCGGAGCAGTATTGGATGTGCAGTTTCAAGGACAACTACCTGAAATTTTCAATGCTTTAGAAATAACCAAATCAAACGGCGAAAAGCTGGTGATGGAAGTACAGCAGCATTTGGGAGAAGACAGTGTAAGATGTATTGCAATGGAAGGTACAGAAGGTCTTACCAGGGGTATGGAAGTTATTGATACTGGAAGAACAATCGCTATGCCCATTGGAACTGATATCTATGGTAGATTGTTCAACGTTACTGGTGATGCTATTGACGGATTGCCACAGGTATCTAAAGAAAATGGTCGTTCTATTCATGCAAAACCACCATTATTTGAAAATTTAAGTACAGCATCTGAAATATTATTTACCGGTATCAAAGTAATTGATTTGATCGAGCCTTATGCAAAGGGCGGTAAAATTGGATTGTTTGGTGGTGCGGGTGTTGGTAAAACCGTATTGATTCAAGAATTAATCAACAATATCGCTAAAGGTCACGGTGGATTATCTGTATTTGCCGGTGTAGGCGAACGCACCAGAGAAGGAAATGATTTGTTGAGAGAAATGATCGAAGCAGGTATCATGAAATATGGTGATGCTTTTATCCATAGCATGGAAGAAGGTGGATGGGATTTGGATAAAGTGGATATGGAAGGTCTTAAAGATTCAAAAGCTACCTTCGTATTTGGACAAATGAACGAACCTCCTGGCGCACGTGCACGTGTTGCATTGAGTGGATTAACTATTGCGGAATATTTCCGTGATGGTGATGGTGAAGGAAAAGGTAAAGACATCTTATTTTTCGTAGATAATATATTCCGTTTTACACAGGCAGGCTCTGAAGTTTCCGCGTTGTTGGGTCGTATGCCATCAGCGGTGGGTTATCAACCTACCTTGGCAACTGAAATGGGATTGATGCAAGAGAGAATTACATCAACTCGTAACGGTTCAATTACTTCTGTACAAGCGGTGTACGTTCCTGCTGATGACCTTACCGATCCAGCTCCTGCAACAACATTTGCCCACTTGGATGCCACTACCGTATTGAGCAGAAAAATTGCCGATTTGGGTATCTATCCTGCCGTAGATCCATTGGATTCTACATCAAGGATTCTTACCGCCCAAATTGTTGGTGATGCACACTACGATTGTGCCAATAAAGTAAAAGGAATCTTACAACGTTACAAAGAATTACAAGATATCATCGCCATTCTTGGAATGGATGAATTGAGTGAAGAAGATAAATTAATCGTATCAAGAGCCCGTAGGGTACAACGTTTCCTAAGCCAACCTTTCCACGTGGCAGAACAGTTTACCGGATTGAAAGGTGTTTTTGTAAGCATCGAGGATACTATTCGTGGTTTCAATATGATTATGGACGGTGAAGTGGATCAATACCCTGAGGCAGCATTCAACTTGGTGGGAACCATCGAAGATGCTATCGAAAAAGGTACAAAAATGATGGCTCAAGCTAAATAATTGGTCGCTACATCTTGAAAATTGACTCCTATTATGGAACTAGAAATATTAACACCGGAAAGAAAATTGTTTACTGGCACTGTTTATGGCGTTCAATTGCCAGGCATTAATGGTTCTTTTGAAATCCTTGAAAAACACGCCGCAATGGTTAGTGCTCTCGGAACAGGAACGTTAAAAGTATTATTCGACAAAACAGGAAACAAAACAGAATCATACACGATCTCTGGTGGTTTCATCGAAGTATTGCGCAACAATATTTCTGTATTGGTGGAAAAAGCACAAACAAAAGAAGGATAATTACCCTCTTGTAAGCATATCAAAAAGAGGTTGTCTCCATTGAGGCAGCCTCTTTTGATTTGAGAACATTCTCGAGAATTGAAATTGGGTATGGATTATTCAAGATTACGCATTAGAAGCAATTGTTCAAATTTTGGGCTAAAGCCAATACATAATATTCATAAACCCCCAGCTGAAGCTGGGGGCTATTGAAAGAAATCTTTTCAATTTTTCTAATGTGTATTTCCATCTAACTAATGTATACCACCTTGATTATCAATTATTTCCAACCCATTTTTTTTAGGTTTCTTTTTGCTCATGATTGCTCAAGTTAGCAAAACAAATGCTGCATGCAGCGCCATAAATTGTAATTTGTGATAAAAGCAACCCCTTCTAATTTAATTGCGGATCGATGGGTGCATTTACGAGCAATTTATAATCCCCACCAAGAGCCCAAAGCGCATCTTTCCACAGCAACTGAATATCCTGATGAAAAATCAATGTGCTTTTTGCCGGCGAAACTACCCAACTGATTTCCTTGAGTTCGTCTTGCAACTGGTTTGCCGTCCAACCAGAATACCCCAAATAAAACCGAATCCCATCAATAGAAATTTTACCCGAAGTAATTAATTCAGTAGCTACCGCAAAATCTCCACCCCAATACACATTGTCTATTATATGCAATCCGCCACTAATCAATTCAGGATGCGTATGCAAAAAATGTAACGTATTCTCCTGCACCGGACCACCATAAAAAACAGGCATCGATAAATGCTCCAAACCTGCAACCAATTCGCCTAAAGATGCATTTGCTGGCTTATTCAATACAAATCCAAAACTTCCCTTAGGAGCTACTTCACACAGTAATATAACCGTCCGCATAAAATTAGGATCTTTAAGAAATGGTTCTGCTATCAATAAACGCCCTTTAATCGGTTCTTCAGTAGACATTTTGTAAAATTTGAAGTGGTAAAATAGGCAATATTTTAATGCCAAAATAGTAGTTACTTCCCAAAATGCTTGAAATTAGTTAATATAATTTTTTGCTTTTTATTTTTGCGTACATCGTTTAGTGTTTTATGGTTAATGAATAATCGGATATCGAAAGATGTTGGTTTTATTGGCCTTAAAATATATGTACACCTCGTTTTACATCAACTGGTCAAATTGTTGAATGTATGAGCTGTTTAATAGTATCATCTTTTAACACTTTTTATTATGCTAGTATAGCTTAACATTTTTATCCAAATGCAATTTGTTTGATTGTATTACCCACCAATTTTCTGTTGTTATCTTCTTGTTACCTAATTAATAACAAATCCTTAGCTAACAATTTGTTAATGAATATTCTCCAATAAGCTACTTTTTAGATTTCATATTTGCCAAAATATTTTTTGGTATGATTATTCAAAAGGTCTTCTTTTCTGTTCTAATGCTGTTCATAAGCATTGGTTCTTTTTCACAAACCACCACGGTGAAAGGAACTGTAGTAGATGAAAGTGGTAATCCCCTGCAAAACGCCACTGTTGCAGCGGTTAAAAATGAATCGGTTAAAACACTAACCAATGTGGAAGGTAAATTTTCACTCAATGTGCCAGTTGGTACCAAGGAAATTGTGGTCAGTTTTGTAGGCTATGAATCTACCCAACTGAATGTATCAAGTGCTGCAGTAAAAATTATTTTAAAATTAAGTACAGTAGCGCTTAATGATGTTGTTGTAACCACAGGTTATGGCACAAACACCAAAAGAAATATCACGGGTGCTATCACCACACTAAATGCTGATAATTTTAACAGAGGGGCTTTCAGTAGTCCTAGTCAATTGTTGCAAGGTAAAGTGGCGGGATTAAATATTGCCAAAAGTGGAGATCCTAACATTAATCCAACAGTAATCTTGAGAGGTCCATCTACATTGCGTGAAGGTGCTCAAGAGCCTTTTTATGTAATTGATGGTGTGCCTGGCGCTTCTCTTGAATTGGTTGCTCCTGCTGATATCATTAGCATTGATGTGTTAAAAGATGCATCTTCAACCGCTATATATGGTGCGAGAGCTTCTAATGGTGTAATCATGGTTAACACTCGTAGAGGTTCTGCCGGACAAACCCATTTGAGTTACGATACTTATGTTTCTGTTGATAAAGTTTCTCGTAAAATTGATATGTTGAATGGTATCGAGTTAAGAGAATATTTAGCGAAAAATGGTCAAAGTCTTACTGGTTCTATCTATGATGATCCTGGTGCAAGCACCGATTGGCAGAAGGAAATTATGCGTGACGGTATTTCTACCAATCACAATATCGCCATCAGCGGTGGTAATAAATCTACCATTTATTCTGGTAGCTTCAACTACTTCAAAAATGATGGTATCGTAAAAACTACTTCTCTGGATAGAAGTATTATTAAAGCATCTGTTGAACAAAAGTTTTTTGATGATCGCTTTAAAGTTGGCATCAATATGACCAACAGCATCACCAATAAATATGATGTTTTTCAATCTTTCTTGTTCAACAACATGTTGTTTTATATGCCAACAGTTACTGTTAGAAGACCAAATGGTACGCTAACGGAAGATTTTACAAGAGGTGGTTATGCTAACCCTGTAGGATTGATAGAAACCAACAAAAACTATACTAAAGAAAACAGTTCATTGATTCAAGGTTATCTTGAGGCAAATGTATTGAAAGGTTTAACTTATACAGCTCGTTATTCTATTCAGAACAAGCAAAGAACACAAGGCATTTATTTGAATTCCAATTCTGCATTGGCTTTGCAAACAGGTGGAAGAGCGTATAGAGGAACTTATTCATCTGATAATAAAGTATTAGAATCTTTCTTGAATTATGACAAGAAAATTGGTTCTCATAATTTCAAACTATTATTAGGATACTCTTGGCAGCAAGATCATTTTAATGATGGATTTGGTGTACAAACTCAAGGGTTTACCAACGATAACTTATCATACAACAACTTGTTCTTGAGTAACCCTGGAACTATTGGTAACATCGTTTTTGATAACCCAGCTATTTCAACTTTAAGATTGATTTCAAACTATGGCCGTTTGAATTACTCTTACAAAAGCAAATATTTGTTCCAAGCTTCTATGCGTAATGATGGATCATCTGCTTTTGGAGCCAACAACCGTTGGGGTTATTTCCCTGCCGTTTCTGCTGGTTGGAGATTAAGCGGAGAATCTTTTCTTCAAAATGCAAAATGGTTGGATGATTTGAAATTTAGAGTTGGTTACGGGGTTTCTGGTAACTCTTTAGGTTTCGATGCCTTCACTTCAATCTTTAGATATGGTGCTGTTGGTCGTTATTATTCTAACGGTCAGTTGTTAACCGCTATCGGACCAAGTCAAAACGATAACAAAGACCTTAAATGGGAAAGTACTTCAGTTTTGAACGTAGGTTTTGATTTCTCGATGTTTAGCGGAAAGTTGACGGGTAATATCGATTGGTACAACAAGCAAACCCGTGATTTGATTTGGGATCAATATCCTGTTTCTACCACACAATACTTTGTAAGCAACATTACGGCTAATGTTGGTAAGATGAAAAATACTGGAGTTGAATTGACTTTGAATTCTACACTTGTATCTAAATCTAAATTCTCTTGGAATTCTTCTGTGAACCTATCTACCAACAAGAACACAGTATTGTCTTTGTCTAACGACAAATTCAAATTGAACCAAATCCCAACTGCATATTTAGGCGGTAAAGGTCAGACTGGAAACTGGAGCCAAGTGGTGAAAGAAGGACAACCTTTAGGAACATTTGCTTTGTGGAATTACATGGGTAAAAACGCTGCAGGAACAAGTACATTCAAAAAAGCTGATGGAACAATCATTGCAACACAACCATTAACTTCAGACTTTATGGTTGCAGGAAATGCACAGCCTAAGTTGATTTACGGTTGGAACAACACTTTTGCATATAGCAATTTTGATTTGACTGTATTTTTACGTGGCGTTTATGGAAATAAAATCCTAAACAACACCCTTGCTGCATTAAACAATCCAGCTGATTCTAAATTCAACAACATTCCTAGATTTACATCTAACGAAGCGTTTACGGACAATGTAGCTTATCTAACTTCAGATAGATTTCTTGAAAATGGTTCTTATTTACGTGTAGACAATTTAACCCTTGGTTACAATTTCTTAAACATCAATCAGAACATCAAGAAAATCAGAATATATAGCACCGTTACCAATGTGTTAACCCTTACTAAATATACTGGTATCGATCCTGAATTGAATATTGGTGGATTAACGCCAGGTATTGACAACAGAAACTATTATCCTAAAACAAGAACCTTTTTGTTGGGAATTAGCTTAAACTTTTAAATCTTAAGAATATGCGTAAAATAATTGTAGTTCTTTTATTAGTTATTGTGGCAACATCGAGTTGCCGAAAATTGGATGTCCCCGTAGAATCTCAATATGTAAACGGAAACTTCCCCGTTACAGCTGCAGATTTTTCTGCTGTAATTGGACCCTTGTACACTCAATTGTCGTCTAAATATTGCATTGAATACTTCAGGATGCAAGAACTATCTACCGATGAAGCCATTCTACCCGCAAGAGATGGTAATTGGGACGACGGTGGCCAGTACAGACAGCACCATCACCATACCTGGACAAAAGACCACTCAAATGTAAAAGATATTTGGGCTTGGGGCTATGGAGGAATCAATACTTGTAATCGTTTGTTGAGTTTGTTTGATGCATCTCCCAATAGTGCTGCTAAAACTACAGCATTGGCTGAAGTGAAAACCATGCGCGCATTTTTCTACTTCATGATGTTGGATTTGTATGGTAATATTCCATTGGTTCAGAAATTCCCTGTAACTGATTTGCCTACAACAGCTGCAAGAGCTGATGTATTCAATTTTATTGAAGCTGAATTGAAGTCTGTTTATCCATCATTGCCTGTAAAAACTTCTGCAAATGCTCAATTGTATTATGGTAAACCAACTAGAGGTTTTGCACAAGCATTATTGGCTAAATTGTATATCAATGCTGAAGCATATACTGGAAAAGCAAAATATGCAGAAACCGTTAGCTTCTGTGATAGCGTAATCGCTAGTAATTCTTATGCGTTGGATGCCAATTTTAATGCTGTTTTTGCTCCTGAAAATGGACCTCAAATAACAGAAACCATTTTCGCTATTCCTTATGATCCTTTGTTGATTCCTGGTCAACAATTTGCAAGGTTTGCGTTGGTGCCTTATTTGTGTCCAAAATATGGTATCCCTACCAATATGAGTACGGCAATGAGCACGACGTCAAATTTTTATAGCCTTTTCAATTTGCCAAACGATATCCGCAACAATACATGGATAATTGGAAAGCAATTTTATTTTGATGGTTCGCCGGTTTGGTTTCCTACCAAAACAAAATCACTTGATCAGTTTTATCCTGGCGTTAATAAAGATACTTTATGGCAGGTAGAAATTTTGAAAGACTTGGCTATGCTTCCTGGTAAACCCTTTGATTTGGGTAACGACATCAAAGCACAGTGCACCGGCATTCGCTCTTCAAAGTTTTATCCTGATAAAGCAATACAAGCCGCAACCAGAATGGGCGGTAATGATATGCCGGTTTTAAGGTTAGCTGATGTATTTTTGATGAAAGCAGAAGCCATTTTGAGGGGTGCCGCAGCCACAGCCGTGGGCGCTGAATTGCAAACACCTGTAGTTTTGGTGAATAAAATTAGAAAAAGAGTGGGTACAACACAAGTATCAGCCATTACTTTGCCAGAAATTTTAGACGAAAGAGCTAGAGAATTGTCTTGGGAATGTTGGAGAAGAAATGATTTAATCCGTTTTGGAAGTTTTGAAATTGAATACCCAATTCCTGGTGATGTGTTGACAATGGATAAGCGTAGCCATTTACGTATTTTTCCAATCCCTGCAACAGAATTGGCTTTAAATCCTAAATTGGTACAAAATCCTAATTATTAATATGAAATTTATTAAAGTAATAATTGCGTTTTTAATTATTACCCTAGCTCCTGTTGCCTTATTGGCACAGGAGCTTTCTGGTAAATTGAGATTGAATCAAGTTCAAATCATTGGTTCTCACAACAGCTACAAGCAAAGAATTGATACTGCGTTGTTTGCACAATTGATGAAAAGAGATTCTACCAGATTTAAAGGATTAGATTATGCACACTTGCCCATCTCTCAACAATTGGATTTGGGTTTAAGGCAGTTGGAAATTGATGTTTATGCTGATGTAAACGGCGGAAAATATGCCAAACCAATGGGATTAAAACTTACTGGTGCTTCCGCTACAGTGTATGATTCCAATCATGTAATGGAAAGCAAAGGGTTTAAAGTATTGCATGTGCAAGATTTAGATTTCAGAAGTTCTTGTGCACGGCTAATGGATTGTTTAAACGAGTTACAATCTTGGTCAAACAATCATCCTAATCACTTGCCAATTTTCATTACGTTCAATACCAAAATGGATACCATTCCGTTGCCAGGTTTTGTAAGGCCTGAAGCATTTACGTCGGAAATTTTTGATTTATTAGATCAAGAATTTGTTGTTGGATTAGGTAAGGATAAAATTTTTGCACCAGATAATTTGCGTGGAAAATTTGATGATTTACCAACAGCAATTCAACAAAAGGGATGGCCAACCATCAATGAATCAAAAGGTAAGTTTGTATTGATTTTAGATGAAGGTTTGGCAAGACGCAAAACCTATTTAGAAGGGCATCCTGGTTTGAAAAATCGAATGATGTTTACCACCAATGCTGCACCAACAGAATCTGATGCCGCAATAATGGTTTTAAACAGTTCAATAGAAAATTTTAATAAAATTCAGGAAATGGTGAAATTGGGTTTCATTGTAAGAACAAGGGCAGATGCTGACACTTGGACGGCAAGAAAAAACGATTATACCTCATTTGAAAAAGCCAAGGCGTCTGGAGCCCAAATCATTTCTACAGATTATTATATTAAGAGTCAAACTTTTTCTTCAACCTATGAAGTCCATTTTGAAGGGAATACTTATCAAAGGATTAATCCTTTGATAAGTACCATTCCTGCCGGGAAAAAATCATTACATCGGTAAGTAATACCATTGAGATCAATCCTTTTACACCATCACCCTAGCAATGATGTAGCTATCTATTGCAAAAGGTGATGGTGTTTTAGTATGAAAAAAAATGAATCCATTGGGGTGCAACCAGTTGTATTGTGATGTGATTCCCCCCCAAATTAGCCATAACTTCACTTGAACGCCCTATATTTGAAAAAATTATTGCATGATTACGTTAAAATAATGATCTTAATCTTCTATTAGCATAATTTTTTTCTGAAAAGAAAAATCAATATATATTTTTACATTCCATGAAAAGAATTTTCACCATCATCACCATACTCATTTCACTGTCATTGGTGGGAATCATTGTTTTACAAGTATCCTGGATTAAAAATGCACTCTTAATTAAAGAGGAGCAATTGTACAACAATATTACCATCTCTGTTGCCAAAACAACAGCTGAACTGGAAGATGAAAAAAGTAAATTCCCTGCGGTGATATCACCCAAAATGATGACCAATTGGCCCAAAGATCGGATTTTTAATTTGTTTAAAGCGCCTACAATTGCACAACGGTATTCTGCCATTAGTATGCAAGAAAAAATTCGAGCTGGATTTGAGAAATTTGGTTTACGCAATACCCATTTTGAATTTGCTATTGTTAATGCAAATAGTGATTTTGGATACGAAATGCAATCGGCTCGTTTTGAACAAGGTTACGACCAAGCATTAAATGATTCTGTCAATAACTGGATTTTTTATTATCCTATTAATGCTTTTTCTGGTAGTGAAACGGAAAACTTGTCACCAGATGAAACCCTAATTTTAGTGATTACTAATTTCAGAAGTTATATATTTCGTTCTTTAGGATGGATGGTTTCTGGTGCTATTCTCTTTACCATTATCATACTTGCTGCATTCTACCTTACCGTAAACACCCTGCTTCGTCAAAAGAAACTAAGTGAAATAAAATCTGACTTTATCAATAACATGACCCACGAGTTGAAAACGCCTCTAGCTACCATTTCGCTTGCTATTGATGCCATTAAAAATCCTAAAGTGTATACTGACCATACCAAGTTGGATTATTTTAGTTCCGTTATCAAAGAAGAAAACAAACGGATGAACAAACAAGTGGAGCGTATACTGCAAGAGGCAATGTTGGACAGACAAGAAGTTAAACTTGAACTTAAGCAGCTACAGATAAATGCCATCGTTACTGCTGTTGCCAACAGTTTTACTTTACAGATGCAGGAAAAAAATGGTACTATGCATCTAGATTTACTTGCCAATAGCGATACGATGGAGGGGGATGAAATTCACATAAACAATTTACTGCGCAACCTGATTGAAAACGCTATAAAGTATTCTAAAGACGATGTACCCATTCAATTGGAGATTAGTACCAAAAATGTGGGTAAAAATATTGTTATAAAGATTGCCGATAATGGCATTGGGATGAATAAAGAAACCATTTCAAGAATTTTTGAAAAGTTTTATCGTGCCCATACGGGAAATGTACACAATGTAAAGGGCTTTGGATTGGGCTTGAGTTATGTAAAATCGATGACGAAAGCACATCAAGGAAAAATCAAAGTGGAAAGTGTACTCGGAAAAGGGAGTGTGTTTACCGTTGAATTTCCTCTGGCAACGGTATAAACGGCATTTGTACCATCTTAGATAGATAATAGTGATGTATTCATGTGGATATTGCCCTTCGAATTATTCGTTTTTTAGTTATACTAGGGTAGGAGAATATGATTTGTACTTGTTATATCAGTTGGCCTGTATTTTTATCAGACAACCATCGCCATAACTCAAGAACCTATAATCGTGGTCGAGTACATATTGATATATTTCCTTCCAACGTTCTCCGCAAAGAGCGGCAATAATTAATAGGAGTGTAGATTGTGGTTGATGAAAATTGGTAATTAGTCCTTTAATTATTCTGAATGTGTAGCCTGGGGTAATCAATAACTGTGTTTTTGCTATCAACACCTGTAGTTGTTTTTTTTTCATCCAAAGCAGTAAGGCAGTTAATGCTTCAGTATTGGTACATGGGTAAGTTGGTAGGGTTTTGTACACTTCCCATTGATGAATATGTACGTCTTCAGGTGAAATATCAGGTTGTAAAAGGGTCTTTACACCCATCCAATACAGAGATTCGAGGCTTCTAAGGGCGGTAGTTCCTACGGCAAATATGTTATCTAATAACAAAAGCGATTGAATCATTTCTATTTTTACTTCAATCCATTCGGCGTGCATGACATGATTTGCCAGTGTTTCGGCGGTAACAGGTTTAAACGTGCCTGCTCCTACGTGTAAGGTAAGGTATAGTAGTTGGATATTGTTTTCTTTCAAGTTATCCAATAAAGCCGGTGTAAAATGTAATCCAGCGGTAGGTGCGGCTACTGAACCTGCAGTTGATGCATATACCGTTTGGTAGCGTATAATGTCCATTGCTTCTGTTTGGCGCTTGAGATAAGGGGGTAATGGAATACTCCCCACATGATGAAGGATTTCAGCGAAAGTTATAGTTGACGATTGCCATTTAAATTCGATATTAAAATGTGCAGCTTGTTTGTCGATTATGTCGGCAGTAAGTGTAAGTGGATTGTTGAGTAAGTCTATTTGTTTTTCCAAAGATATTCCGTGTTTCCATTTCCCGGCACCCCCCACCATACATTTCCACACTACCGTAGTTGTTTGCGCTAAAGCATTTGCATAATTGTGATATTGTTCAGATGGTTCCAAGAGGAAGATTTCAATTATTCCTCCCGTAGGTTTTTGAAACAGCAATCGGGCTTCAATAACTCTACTATCATTAAACACCAGGCTACTTTTCTGAGGCAAATAAGACGCGATATTTCGATATACATCCTCCGTAAATGTTTCACCCTCAATTACTAACAGTTTTGCATCGTCCCTATTCTCCACAGGAAAAATTGCGATACGTTCGGGGGGAAGTGGGTAGGAGTAGTTTTTTATTTCGATAGTTTGTTGAGGCATAAAAAAGTGAAATAAATGTTAAAAATCAAAAAAAACGAATGGTAGAGATAATTGTTATTCAACAAGTTATCCACCAAAATAATGGGTTTATCCACAAAATTAGCCATTTTTATGTGGATAAGGGCAACAATCTCTCTTTTTTATAATGTGGAAAAATTTTGATGAGTATAATATGTATTAAAAGTGGGAAAAAGTGTTATTTTGTGTGAAATTAAGAGCGTTTTTTATACAAATTTAAGCAATGACAGGATTTCTCGGAGAATTTGAAGCTACTATGGATGCCAAAGGCAGGTTTCTGCTTCCGGCGGGGTTGAAAAAACAACTTCCGGAAACAGAGCTGGGTAGTTTTGTCATTAACCGAGGGTTTGAAAAGTGTTTAACAATGTATCCCCAAAGTAGTTGGGCACCTATTTTTTCCAATATCAGTAAGCTGAATGATTTTGACCCTAAAGTGAGAGAATTTAGACGTTGGTTTTTGAATGGTGCTATTGAAATGGAAATGGATTCTGCCGGTAGATTATTGGTGCCTAAAAACCTAATGGATCATGCTGGATTAACCAAGGATATCGTATTGGTATCTGCAGTGAATAAAATTGAGATATGGGACAAAGAGCAATACCAATCGCTTTTTGCCACATTTTCTAATGAGGCCTTTAGTGAATTGGCCGCAAAAGTGATGAGTGGAATAATATAAAAAAATGGAAGATTTAAATACATATCATATCCCCGTATTGTTGTCTGAAGCTGTTGAAGGCTTGCAGGTGAAGCCTAACGGCATTTATGTGGATTGCACATTTGGTGGCGGTGGGCACAGTAGGGCAATCTTGGATCAGTTGGGTCCAAAGGGTAAATTATATGTATTTGATCAAGATGAATCTGCTAGGCAAAATTTACCCAACGATCCACGGGTAGAATTTGTACCACATAATTTTAGGCATTTCAGCAGAATGATGCGGTTTTATGGGATTAAGGGCGTGGATGGGGTGCTGGCTGATCTTGGTGTGAGCAGCCACCAATTTGATGAGGGAAGTAGAGGTTTCTCTATTCGCTTTGATGCAGCCCTAGATATGCGCATGGATAAGCGACAAACCCAAACCGCTGCTACAATTCTTCAAGAAAGCAGTGAAGAAGCACTTCACAAGATCTTTGAACGCTACGGCGAAGTAACCAATGCCAAAACATTGGCAAAAACCATCGTCCAATACCGCCAATCTACTCCTCTACAATCTACAGAACAACTGAAAAATGCAATTCATCACATTGTAAAGGGGAATCCGCACCGCTATTTTGCACAAATCTTCCAAGCGTTGCGCATAGCAGTAAATGATGAATTTGGTGCATTGGAAGATTTGCTCACCCAATTGCCTCCATTACTTCAACAAGGTGCAAGGGTGGTGATCATTACCTTTCACAGTTTGGAAGATAGAATAGTGAAAAATTTCTTTAAAACAGGAAGTATGTCACAAACAGCAGTTGACGAAGTTTTTGGCACAAAACCAGATAGCCCTTTTTTAATCATCACAAAAAAACCAATCATTCCCTCGGCAGCAGAACAACGGAAAAACCCAAGATCACGATCGGCAAAAATGAGAATAGCAGAAAGTAAATAACCATAAACACACATCAACAAATTATCCATGGATCAAAATGAAATAAAAACCGACTGGCGAAAAAAAATCTTGGGAACATCTTGGTTCTCCAACAATATCCCTTTCTATCTTTTTATGTCATTTTTAGCTGTGGTATACATATTTAAAGGCCATTACACCGAAACAACCATCAAAAACATCAACAAATGTAATCAGGAACTAAAAGACCTTCAATATGAATACAAAACGATTAATAGCGATGTGATGTTCCAAAATAAACACAGTGAAGTAGTGAAAAAAGTGGCATCTATGGGATTGAAAGAAGTGGCTTATCCACCTATGCGATTAAAAAAAACGGAAGAAAACATAAACCAATAAAACAATAGCATTGGAAGTAAGAAAAGACATATTATGGCGGGTTTACCTTATTTATATCTGCATTGCGGTGCTAGGTGTAGCTATATTGTCTAAAGCCGCTTACATACAACTGGTGGAAGGAAAATATTGGAAAACATTAAGCGATAATCAACATCTGCAATACAGAGAATTGGAAGCAGAAAGGGGAAGTATCTTATGTGAAGACGGCAGTTTGCTTAGTAGCTCTATCCCTTATTTTGATGTGCACATCGATTTCAGAACAGATGGATTAAGGGATAAAAACGGCAAACGCTTTTATGATAATATTGACTCTTTATCCCTGGCATTGTCTGAATTATTTAGCGAAGCATCAATGGGCATCAATAAAACGGCATCGTTTATGTTGTCAGATGATTTCAAAAACAATGATCCTGCCGTTTTTAAATCTGTACTAAAAAAAGCGTATAAGTCTAATACTAAATATTTCCTTTTGGCAAGAAATATCAATTTCCAACAATATCAAGCAATGCGCAAATTCCCATTGTTTAAATTGGGTAGAAATAAAAGTGGTGTTCGGTTTGATGCCATTGAAAAAAGACTAACGCCATACGGGTTATTGGCGAATCGCACAATTGGGTTATCTAGATCTTATACCGATACTTCTGGTAAAACAATTTCAAAAAATGTAGGCTTAGAAAAAACCTATGATGCTTTCCTACGTGGTCAAAATGGTAAACAACTGGTGCGTCGAATTGCCGGTGGCTCATTCATACCAGTTGATGAAGCCGCAACTGATCCCGAAAATGGAGCAGACGTTATTACCACATTGGATGTCGATATCCAAGATATTGCAGAAAATGCCCTGATGAAAAAGTTGGCAGAATTTGACTGTACTTTCGGTACAGCTATTGTAATGGAAGTAAAAACGGGTAAGATAAAAGCAATGGCCAACCTTGGCAAACAGAAGAACGATAGCACTTACTTTGAAGATTATAACTACGCCTTGTCTAAATACGAACCGGGTTCTACGTTTAAACTGGTTACCATGCTTTCACTTTTAGAAGATAAATTGATTCATGTAAATGATAATATTAACCTCGAAGGCGGCAAATGGATGTATGCAGATAAAGTTGTAAACGATGCTGAAGCTCATGCCGATGACAATGTTACTATCAAGCATGCTTTTGAATTGAGCTCTAACGTGGCAATGGCAAAATTAATGGTGGGGAATTATCTCCATGCGCCTTATCGGTTTTTTAACCGATTACATCAATTAAAATTTGATACTGCTTCTGGAATTGATTTGGTTGGAGAGGCTAGATCATCTTATGTAAAACCGTCTTCTAAACAATGGAGTGCTACCTCATTACCTTGGTTGGGTTTTGGCTACAATATTGAACATACCCCAATACACACCTTAATGTTGTACAACGCAGTGGCCAACAATGGAAAAATGATGAAACCCTATCTGGTTACTGAAATCAAGAAAAACGGCGAGGTGATTCAATCTTTTAAACCTGTTGTGCGTGTAGAAAAAATATGTAGTGATGCCACCCTCGCTATTTTAAAAGAATGTTTGGAAGGCGTGGTAACATCAGGAACGGCAAAAACAATTGCCTCCCCCTATTTCTCCATTGCCGGAAAAACAGGTACAGCGGTGATTGCTAATAATTCGCGTGGGTATAACAATAATCTCCACCAATCCTCTTTTGTAGGCTATTTTCCCGCAGATCGCCCTGAATACACTTGTATCGTAGTGATTAGAAATAAAGAATTTGCAAAAGAATATTACGGAGCAAAAATTGCTGGTCCAGTATTTAAAGAAATTGCAGAAAAACTAGTGGCAAGAAACATCAAAACCCAACCTTATTATGTGGCAACACAGGTAAATGATAGCTCGATGCTCTTTGGAAAGGGTTGGAAACCAGATTTCATTCATATATACAATACATTAAAGATAAACGTAAAGGATTCCAATAGCAAAAACAACTGGAACAATTTCCAATCTAACGGTCATGAAGCTACAAGCACAATACTGCCACTATCGCTTCATACCATGCCTGATGTGAAAGGAATGGGTTTGAAAGACGCCATCTTCCTACTAGAAAATCTATCACTCCATATACAAGTGCAAGGCACCGGCAAAATTCAAGCACAATCTTTAGTGGCTGGTACAACAATAAAAAAAGGTCAAACCGTAAATCTATCCCTCTACTAATGCAAACACTACAAACCATATTACAAAACATTGCTATCCAACTAACTATAGGCAGCCTACAAGTACCTATTGCCCAGTTGGCAACAGACTCTAGATTGGTAAAGCCGGGAACTTGTTTCATAGCAATTAAGGGCACTATAACTGATGGCCATCAATTTATTGATGCGGCTATTCAACAGGGTGCAAAAGCCATTGTTTGCGAAACATTACCCGAATTTATTGTAGATGATATCACCTATGTTAAAGCAACTGATACCGCTGCAATTGTTGGCATTATGGCACACCATTTTTTTGGATTCCCGTCTAAAAAAATTACCCTAGTAGGTGTAACAGGTACCAATGGAAAAACAACAGTCGCTACACTTTTATACCAATTGTTTACCGGTTTGGGCTATTCCTGCGGATTGATATCTACCGTAAAATACATTATTGGTAACCGCAACCTCCATAGTACACATACCACTCCAGATGCCATACAACTGAATGCGTTATTGGCTGAAATGGTTGCTGCTGGTTGCTCCCACGTTTTTATGGAATGTAGTAGCCATGCCATTCATCAACATCGTATTGATGGACTTCAATTTGCAGGCGCTATTTTTACCAATATCACGCATGATCATTTAGACTATCATCAAACCTTTGAAGAATACATTCGCGTAAAAAAACAGTTTTTCGATCATTTGCCCATATCGGCATTTGCCTTATCTAATCGCGACGACAAAAACGGTACGGTAATGTTGCAAAATACTGTAGCAACCCCTTACTATTATAGCCTAAAGTCTTTTACCGGTTTTAAAGGCAAAATTCTAGAAAATAGCCTCACAGGTTTGCATCTTTTGATGAATGACCAAGAAGTGTATTGCAGGATGATTGGCGAATTTAATGCATACAACCTATTGGCCGTTTTTAGTGCAGCAATGTGCTTGGGTGAAGAAAAGTCGGAAATATTACAAGTATTGAGTGGCCTAACTGGAGCAGAAGGAAGATTCGATTATTTGGTATCCCCTCAGGAGAATATTTTGGCCATCACAGACTACGCACATACCCCAGATGCTTTAGAAAATGTGTTGGATACGATTAAAAATCTACGCAAAGGCACGGAACAAATTATTACGGTAGTTGGATGTGGCGGGGATAGAGACAAATCCAAGCGATCGATTATGGCATTAGTGGCGTGTACCCATAGCGATAAGGTCATCTTCACTTCTGATAACCCACGCAGTGAAGAACCAACGGATATTTTACACGATATGACCAATGGCTTACCGGCAGCGTACAA
>Ga0164294_10000756_pt1 | contig 30681 bp, 26 predicted proteins | sample GEODES005metaG_FD_111479 | JGI IMG/M metagenome (GOLD analysis project Ga0164294, IMG submission 111479) | Oligotrophic lake water microbial communities from Sparkling Lake, Wisconsin, USA - GEODES005 metaG | ecosystem: Environmental > Aquatic > Freshwater > Lake | place: USA: Sparkling Lake...
AATGCCAAAATCACCAATGCCCAATTGTCCAAAGAAATTGGTCTTTCGCCGGCGCCGACTTTGGAGCGTGTCAAGAAATTGGAAGCTTTGGGAATTATACAAAGCTATCATGCTCAGTTGAATAGGGATAAGGTAGGCTTGGGTGTCACAACATTTGTGACAGTGACTTTGACCGGTCATAAAAAGCAAGTGACGGAGTCATTTGTGAATCAAATCAATCAAATTCCGGAGGTGATTGAATGTCACCATGTGACAGGGGCGGGTGATTTTATGTTGAAGATTATCTCCAAAGATATTTCGACCTATCAGAAGTTGATGCTCGAAAAAATCAACGAAATCGAAGAAGTTTCCGCTACTTCCACCATGGTAATTCTTTCTACCTTTAAAGAAAGTAAGGTATTACCGATTCCTTGAAGCCTATAAACGGTGCATGAATTGCGGAAGCATGCGGTTTTTCCAAGCGGTGAATGTGCCTGCTTTTATTTCTTTGCGAGCTTCGCCAACCATCCATAGGTAAAAGCGTAAGTTAAACACGCTGGCGATCATGGGGCCGAGCATTTCTTCGCAGCGAATCAGATGTCTCAAATAAGCTTTCGTATATTGACCATGTGTATCTTCGGCAAAAAACGGGTCGATCACGGAGAAATCTGATTTCCACTTTTCATTTTTGATGTTAATAATTCCTTCGGTGGTGAAGATCATGCCATTACGGGCGTTTCGAGTAGGCATGACGCAGTCGAACATGTCGATGCCTAAGGCGATGCCTTCTAAAATATTTGCGGGGGTTCCTACGCCCATTAGATAGCGAGGTTTGTCTTTGGGGAGGATATCGGTGACTTCGTCGGCCATTTGGTACATGTCTTCGACGGGTTCGCCGACGGAGAGTCCTCCGATGGCATTACCAAACGCATTTTTGGAGGCGATGTATTCGGCTGAAATTTTACGAAGATCGGAATAGACGCTTCCTTGGACGATGGGGAAGAGGGTTTGTTGGTATCCGTATTTAGGTTCGGTTTCGTTGAAACGTGTGATGCAACGATCGAGCCAGCGGTGGGTCATGTCCATCGAATTCCGGGCGTATTCGTAGGTACATGGATAGGGTGTGCATTCGTCGAAGGCCATGATGATATTAGCGCCGATGGTGCGTTGGATATCCATGACGGATTCTGGGCTGAAGAAATGCGTGGAGCCGTCGATGTGCGATTTGAATTTCACGCCTTCTTCGATGATTTTTCGACCGGTACCGGCGAGGGAATAGACTTGATAGCCACCGGAGTCGGTGAGGATGGGTTTTTCCCAGCCGTTGAATTTATGTAAACCGCCGGCGGCTTCAATGATGTCGAGGCCTGGTCGGAGGTATAAATGATAGGTATTTCCCAAAATAATTTGGGCGTTGATTGGCTTGCTTAATTCGGAAATGTGGACGGCTTTGACGGTACCGGCTGTGCCGACGGGCATGAAAATGGGGGTTTCGATATCCCCGTGATCGGTGCTTAAAATGCCGGCCCGCGCCTTCGAGTTCGGGTCAAAGTGCTCTATTTCGAATTTCATGGGACAAAGGTACGAAATTTCACCTTTGCTGAACCTATCCTCCTTTGCCAAACCTATCCTCCTTTGCCAAACCTTGAAGGTTTGGCAAAGTTCGAAACCGCAGGCGAAGCCTGCGGTGAGTCTTTCAATGTAGTTTTTTATGTGGGAGGAGAGTTGGTTTGTTCACCTTTGCCAAACCTATCCTCCTTTGCCAAACCTCCAAGGTTTGGCAAAGTTCGAAACCACAGGTGAAGCCTGCGGTGAGTCTTTCTTTGAATTTTTTTTATGGAGCGAGTCGGCCCGTTCACCTTTGCCAAACCTGCAAGGATTGGCAAAGTGCCGCTACCCTTTGCTGAACCTATCCTCCTTTGCCAAACCTTGAAGGTTTGGCAAAGTTCGAAACCGCAGGCGAAGCCTGCGGTGAGTCTTTCTTTGAGTTTTTTTATGGAGTGAGTCGGCCCGTTCACCTTTGCCAAACCTGCAAGGATTGGCAAAGTGCCGAGTTGGTTTGTTCACCTTTGCCAAACCTGCAAGGATTGGCAAAGTGCCGCTCTCCTTTGCCAAACTTCCAAGGTTTGGCAAAGTTAAAAACCTGCGGCGAGTATTACTCCACCTTCATCACCCCATTCATAATCCGCCAGTGACCTGGGAAAGTACATAAGAATGGATAATTTCCAGGGACCGTTGGGGCCTTAAAGACCACCTTAAACCGACCACCCGGTTCTACCAATGGCGTATAGGCCAAAATCTCCGGCATCGATGGAATGTAATTTTTCGCCACACCATCCGCCGCCGTAATCATTTTATCCGCCGCCAGGCCTATTTTCTCATCACTTTTTAGCGTCCCTAAGACCCAGTTGTGCGGCATCGCATCCGTATTCTCAAAAATCAATTCCACCGTCGCACCCGCCGGAACTGTAAATTCCTTTTGGTCATATTTCATCGCCTCCGGAATCGTTTTCAAAGTCCGCTTCACCACATTACCCGCCGCCTTTAATGCCGGAATCTCTAATTTCCACACATTCGCCAAACGATCCAAATACTCCATATCTCCCGGTCGAATCACCGTCACTAATCCCGCCACATAGGCCTTCGCCGCCTCCGATAATTTCGGATCACGCCTCCCATTCCACGTGCCCGCCACTCCTTTCAATGCCGCCGCAAATGCCGGACTCGCCGTCTCTTTCATGCTTTGCAAACGCCCAACAGCCTCGTTGCCCGACCAAACCACTCCGCCCGCACGGAACATTTTCTCCACAATCGCGATATTTAATCCCGGAGCCGATGCCACATCCAATGCCTTCCGATAAATATTATTCGAACGATTCGATTCGCCTAAAACCGCCGCACGGTCCAATTGAACCTCCATCACATATTTGCCAGGTACATCCGCTGACCAACCAAAATTGCCTACCCATGGACCATTGTTATTTCTCGTCACCGAAACCGTCTCCCCCGGTGCCACACCATCCACAAACGTATAGGAATCATAGTCCATTCGTCGGCCCATACCCTCAATTTTTATGGTTAATGGCAACGGTGTTCCCTTCGGTATCGCCACATCTCCCCGGTTTTTCACCCGAACCACAAAACCTGCCCCCTCACGCACCTTGAACATGCCTCCCTTAATTTGAATTTCTTCCACTACTAAATCAACACCCGCCGTAGACCCAGCCGAACTTGGATTCGCTAATTCCTTCCCCAATGATTCCGCCACCACAGCAGCCTTTTTTTCTCCTTCCGCCTGTATAAAACTTGTTTGACGCGCACCCGCATGTGCCATCGCATAGGCCGCATAGGCCTCCGGAAGCCAACGATCCTTATTCTGCTGTTCCGCTCCCATTTTCGCCTGCATCGCCGCTTCCACAGCCGGCGAATTTGGCATTTCGATGAAGGCCAATACCGTGTTCAATTGAACCAATGTATCCTTATCCGCCAACATTTTCTTAGCCAATAAAGTAGTCGCCCACTCCGCCGTCCGTGGCGCCACCTGAACCGCCTGCTTCCGAACCACCGCATTCGGATGTCCTAATGCTTGAATTAAACCGGCTTTCACCGAAGGCATATCCAAAGCACCCAATCCCTCAAGCGTCCGCAATGCATGAATCGCCCCTGGCGCTAATCCTATTTCATCCGTTTTGGCCGTAGCTAAAACCTTTAAAAGGGCCGGGACAACATCCTTTTGACCCCGTTCCACCAATAGCCGCTGAGCCTGTAAACGCCAAAATAAATTCGAGTTTTGAAGCGCCGCCACACAAGCTTCCGGCGTATTTAATTGAACCGGCGTATAGGCCTGCGCACCATTCCAACCCACGCGATAAATCCGACCATGCGTAAAATCACGCAAATCATGGTCATAGGCATTTCCCAATCCATTCTTCCAGCCCACAGGCGTTGGATTATGTTGGATGATGAAACTATACCAATCCGCTATCCAAAGCGCACCATCCGGTCCCACCTGCGTAAATACCGGTGAAACCCATTCGTCTGCACCCGCTAAAAAATTAAAGGCCTCTTTGTCATTATAATCCGAACCCGTTTTTACCGTGCGGTTTTGATGCACGACGTGACCCGTCGGCTCATTCACAAAGGCTATTTGATTCCAATACGATTTCGGAAATGCCCGCGCCGTATAAAAATTATGGCCCGCCGCCGCCGTATAACCTCCAAACACATCCACTTGACGTACTTTTTTCGTAATCGTCTTCATGTCTTTGTGCGTATCCGTATTCTTCGAGCCGTTAAAACTAAATGGCGCTTGGTAAATGTTACGGTGGGGAATCGGCATGTACCACCCATGCGCATTATTGGCCGTCGACCCAAACACATCTCCCGCCTCATTAAAATCAAATCCCCAAGTATTATTCGAGGTTGTCGTCATATGCTCCATTTTCGAACCATCCGCTTTGAAACGGAAAAAGGCCTGCGCGAATTGCAAGGAATCCGCACCCACTTTCCCTTTGTAACCCGAATATCCCACACATCCCCAAATCCAGTTGTCAAATCCATAATGTAAATTCGAAGGTCCCGCATGCGTATCCCCCGTACCAAATCCCGTGATAATCGCTTTTTTCTCATCAGCTACTCCGTCGCCATTCGTGTCTTTCAAGAATAAAATATGCGGCGCCTGGGAAATAATCAAGCCCCCATTCGCAAACACCATGCCCGTAGGAATACTCAACCCATCTGCAAATCGCGTGAATTTATCCGCCTTGCCATCGCCATTCGTGTCTTCGCAACGTAAAATATAATCGCTACCCCCCGTCTCTTTTCGCTCATTGGGATAATCCTTGGTGATCAACACATACAACAAACCTTTTTCATCCCATGCCATCGCAATCGGGTGCATGACATTCGGCTCCGCCGCAAATACCTGTAAATTAAAATCCACTGGCACCTGAATATACTTCACAGATTCTTCGGGACTGAGCGGTAATTGTTGCAATTGCGCCCCCGGTCTTTTCTCATAATTCGGTAATTTCACCTCGCGGAATGCCAAAGGCGCCAATTTCAAATTCGTCAATAGCGTCCTTTTTTCCTCACCTACCGCGTATAAAATTCCTTGCGTAACGAGTTGTTGGAATCCCTCCGTCTCCCAGGTCCGCTCATCGTGGCCATAAGCCGTATAAAAGACATTTCCTTTGCCATATTTCCGAACCCACGTATAAGGTTCAGTCGCCGCACCTGGTTTATCTTTCGCCTGTTCGGGTCCCAAAATACGCGATTGAATGACTAAATTGTCCGCCTGTAATTTGCTATGCAAATAGGTTTCATCCACAGTTTTGATACCTGGAAATCCGCTTAAGACGGGGTGATTGGGTAAATCATTTTTAATCCGGATGGAATCCATTTGATGCCGCCAAAATTGACCACCCACCATTTTCACAAATTCAGGGGAATTCCGAAAACAAAAGGACGCACAATGCAAAGCCACCAAGCCATGGCCCGAAGCCACATAATTCAATAAAGCCTTTTCCTGTGGCGCCGCAATCGAATCGTGATTCGCGAAAATAATCAGCGCATCAAATTTATTCAAATAACCCTCGTTTAAATCTTTGAGCGATTCCGTATACGTGATGTTCATCCCCTTCACGCCGATCGCAGACTGCAATGCCGGGTAACGATCAAAGGGCTTATGATGGCCATTATCCCCTAAAAATAATAATTCTAAGCGCCGAGCCGCCGGTTTTTGCGCCCATGCCGTTTGCATGGCCATGATTGCCCATATGAGAAAGAGTAGTTTTTTCATCTTGGTTTAGAATTTTGGTATTTCAATAATTTTTCCACCTTGTAGGGCAGATTCGTGGGCTAAAATGCCGACGGAGGTCCAGTTCGCCGACTGCGGCGCATTCGGGAACGGATCCCTGTCCGCCGCCAATGCCTGCAAAAACTCATTCACCAAATGCGGATGGGAACCCCCGTGACCGCCTCCCTGCGTGAAGGAGAGGTGCGTGTTTTCATCTTCGTCGTATACGCCTTTGGTCGTAAATCGTTGGATTTCCTCGGGTAAATAATGTGCAAAATCAGGTGTAGGCACCTTGCTTGGAATCTCGGGCTCCGGTTTCTTCGCCGTATGAATGACTAATTCTTCGCCTTCTATTAATGGCCATTCGACCGATTTTTTTGATCCATAGACTTCGAAGCTTTCGCGGTATTGTCGGGCTACGTCAAACAGCGACCGATACACCATCGCACTTAAATCCGAATCTCTAAATTTAATATGCGCAGATTCCACCGCAAACGGCGAATTATAGTGCGAAATTAATTCCTCCCGAATCGTTCCCGAACCAAAACAAGACACATATTCCGCCTCTAATCGCAATAAACCAGCGACTGGACCGACGCAATGGGTCGCATAATGCATCGGAGGAAGGCCAGGCCAGTAGTCGGGCCAACCATCCATTTCCTGCTGATGGGATGCCTTTAAAAACTGAATTTTACCCAGTTCACCTTGCTCATATAATTCTTTGATGTATAAAAATTCACGCGAATACACGACCGTTTCCATCATCATGTATTTCTTACCCATTTTTTTGCTAGCTTCCACGATCGCCTTGCATTCCTCCACCGAGGTGGCCATCGGCACCGTACAGGCCACATGTTTGCCAGCTAAAAGCGCCTTTAAAGTTTGTTCAGCATGTAAATGAATGGGCGAATTGATGTGAACGACATCCACATCCGGATCCTGAATTAATGCCTCAAAATCGCTGTATCGCTTTTCGATTCCATAGGCATCGCCGATGGCATTTAGTTTTTCTTCGTTGCGCTGGCAAATCGCATACATGTTTGCCAAGGGGTGTTTTAAATAAATCGGAATAAATTCGGCACCAAATCCTAGGCCTACAATCGCTACATTATACTTCTTCATTCAATTAAATAGGTTAAAAATAAGTTTTCTAAGATAGCAAAGCTATATGAGAGTAAAGAGAAAAAATGTAATTTTTACTGAGATGTTTCTTTTTTGACCAAAAAAGGATGCGCCAAGACCGTTAAAACGAGTAAAGCCGTTCCCCAATAAAAGCCCGTGCTCATCATTTCCTTCGACCCAAATATAAAAACGGCCAACAAAATTCCGTACACCGGCTCCAAGGTTATCACCAAATTGATCGAAAAAACCGAAAAAACCTTATACAAATGTATCGTTTCCGTATAGGCATACACCGTACAAACCAAAGCTAAAATCGAAATCCAAAGCCAATCAAGTCCGACAGGGACATAGCCCGATGTACCATGCCAAGCCCCGAAGGCCCAAACCACCCCGGTCATCACACCCGCCGAAATCATCTCATAGGCGGTGATTAATTTGGGATCATGGCTATGGGTAAAATTTCCATTAATGACGGAAAAGAGGGCTCCGAAAAATCCGGCACCGATGCCCATGAGAAGGCCGAGCCACTGAGCTTGTTGGACCGAAAAAATAATCACCAGCGCCACGATCACTAATATCCCCAACAAAATCTCAATCATTGCCACTTTTGTTTTTTTCGCAATGGGTTCCAAAATCGAGGTCCAAAAGGTCTGCGTAGACAATCCCGCCAAACACATAGCCACGGTGGAGACTTTGGCCGCTCCGAAAAACAACAACCAATGCAGGGAAATAAAAAAACCATTGATGATCCAAATCCACAATACTCGCGAACTGACCTGCATCGATTTTTTGCTCACATACAGAATTCCTATTAGCGAAATGGCCGTAATGACACAACGAAAAAACACAATACTCAGCGCATTTGCCTGACTCGCATTGCCTAAAATAGCCGTGAATGCATACAAAATCACGATAAAGTGAATCTTGAAATAATCGAGCAGGCGCGGTTTATGAAGCATGATTTATCTCGGTAAGGTATAATAAAGCCCCACGCCAATGCCTCCAAATACGATGTTTGGCAGCCAAACCGCCAACAGCGGCGGCATTCCGCCACCTTCCGCAATCCCCTTACTCATCATGAAAAACAAAATGTAAATAAAGGCCAAACTAAACCCAAGCGCAATTTGAAAACCTACACCCCCTCTGGATTTACGGGCGGAAACTAGAAATCCAATGATCGTTAAAATGATGATCGAAATCGGATTCGCATAGCGCAAGTATTTTTCAATCAAGAATACCTCAATCCCATCCGCCCCTCGCGAACGCACTAAATCAATGTGCCGTTCCAGTTCTGGTAGCGTGAAAGTTTCATGCAATAAATGCTTGTTCTGGAAATCTTTGGGCAATAAATTCAAAGTCGTATCGATCTTCGTTCCAAACACAATACCCGATTTCCCCGGCATCAAATTCCGAATCCGGTAATCGTGAATGGTCCATTTTTTCCGAAGGGTATCCCAGGTAATGCGGTCCGACATCAACTTTTCCTTAATCTCATTATTCGCAATCCGCTCTAAACTAAATCGATAACCTGTATTCGTGTTATTGTCATAACTCTCAATATACGCATATACTTCAGGGCCAATTTTGATATGCACATCGCGTTTGTCGAAAAAATAGGTTCCATTGATGTACTGATGCTCAAAAGGGACGCGGATTTTATTGGCGTTGGGTACGACCCAACCAATCATCAAAAAGGTCCCAAAGGCAATCACCGATGAACCAATCAAATAGGGCCGCATCAGCCGCGTGAAACTAACTCCCGAACTCAAAATGGCAATGATTTCCGTTTTCGCAGCCAAATTGGCCGTAAAAAAAACGGTGGCGATAAAGACCATTAAAGGTGAAATGTAATTGGCCCAATAGGGGATAAAATTCAAATAATAGTCGAAAATAATCGCATGCATCGGCGCTTCCTTGCGAATAAAATCATCGATTTTCTCCGTGTAATCGATCACCATGACGATTAATACTATCAAAAAAACCGCAAAGACATAGGTCTTCAAGAACTTTTTTAAGATGTAATAATCCAGGATTTTCATCTATTTCTTAATTGAATCTGGGTTATATGAAATCCCCGAAAACCAGTGAATGAATAGCACCCGTGCAGTTCTGAAATTAAAGGGAACCATAAAAAGAGAAAACAAGGTAATGGGTACGACATAGCCCATCGCCGGAGGATCATTCAAAACATTGAAAACAAAAATCCCACCAAACAACATAATCCCCACCGTAAACCCATAGGAAATGTACATCGCCCCGTAAAAAAATCCCGGCTCCACCTCATAGCGTATATCGCAAGAAGGGCAATGCTCATGCATTTGCGCAAAATTAAACAGATTCCACCAGTGGAATTTAAATAAACGGCCTTCGTGGCATTGCGGACAACGCGCTTTCACAATGGCATTTAATTTAGATGGATCGGGCATTTTTAAGGTAATTTTAAAGCCCAAAGGTAAAGAAAATTAGAGGATTATTCGTAACAAAGGTCATGGTCCGCAGGCTTTTTGTATCTTTGTCGCAAACTTAAACTTATCAACCCATGTATTCAATCGTTACTAACGTTCACATCGTACTTTTTGTACTCGTGTTCATTTTAGGCCTTAATGTGATTGTGCGTGCACAGCGCGGAAAATCTTCAAACGCGGTTTTCTCTGACGCGGATCGCAAGGCGGGTTTGTTTTTTATGATCTCTTTGCACACGCAATTATTGATCGGTTTAGCGCTTTATTTCTTCCTAAGCCCGATCACGACCGGTGCTTTCGCGAATTTCGGTGCGGCCATGAAAGATCCTGCTACGCGCCTATTGGCCGTCGAGCATATTTCTGTTAACATCATTGCAGTCGTTTTAGCGACCATCAATAATGCCAAAAACAAAAAGGCCATCGCCGATGCAGCCAAACATAAAAATGCATTAATTTTCACCTTGGCTGCTTTGGTATTAATCCTTAGCCGTATTCCGTGGAGCCGTTTATTCGCATAAGGAATGGGTCAAAAATGTGTTTTTTTAGATCGAGACGGGGTATTAAATGTGGACCGTGTCGATTATGTGTACCGATTACAAGAATTCATTATTCCGCCCGGAGTGCCTGAGGCACTTCAAGCTTTGAAGGAAGCCGGCTATTTATTAATTGTGATTACAAACCAAAGCGGCATCGCCAAAGGAATCTACGAACGAAAGGATGTGTATATGATTCATGAGGCGATCCAACAAGGAACCGGTGTGGCATTGGACGACATATATTTTTGTCCCTATCATGAGAAATTTGATAGCCATTCGCTCACCCGCAAACCTGGGTCTTTACTGATCGAAAAAGCGGCCGCGAAATACGAGGTGGATATGTCCGCCTCCTTTATGGTGGGCGATCATGAACGAGACATCATCGCTGGAACGCGCGCAGGTTTAAAAACCATTCGCATCGCACCGGCAGGAACTGAAACCAATGCGACGCACTTGGTGCCCGATTTAGTTAGTGCGTCAAAAATTATATTAGCCTAAAAATCATGGAAAAAGTTTATTTGAGCGATGCCGGCCCCAAAGTCTCGCCGGCGATTTACGGATTTTGGCGCTGGGAAAAGGATGCGTCGCAGATGGAACAAATCGTTCACTTGTGTGTAGAATTAGGGATCAATACCTTTGATCACGCGGATCGCTATGGAGATTATAGCTGCGAAAAAAGCTTTGGGGATATCCTCGCTAAGGGCTCCATCAAACGCTCAGACATCGTCTTATTTTCCAAATGTGGCGTTAGTATTCCCAATGCCGCCCGCCCCAACATCCGCGTTGCCCATGTGAATACTTCAGCTGCGCATATCCAGCAGTCCGTTGAAAATTCATTAAAAAATCTAAAAACTGATTATTTAGATGTGTTTTTACTAGATCAATTAGATCCGCTTTCCGACCTAGAATCCACCGCCCTAACCTTGGAAAAATTAAAAAGTTCCGGAAAAGTGAAGAACATCGGGGTGTCGAATTTTTCTGTGTATCAGCATCAATTGCTCGTTTCCTATTTAAATATCCCGGTGGTTTCGAATCACATCGATTTGAATTTATTGAACACCTCGTCTTTGGACAATGGCGCGCTCGATTATATCAAGCAAAAATACATGCGTCCTTTGGCGGTTTCGCCTTTAGCTGGTGGTCGGATTGAAAACGGAACGGATGAATTAGCGCTTCGGGTACGCAAAAAATTGATCGAGATTGCGGAGAAATATGACAGTAATTTAGAATCGATTGCGGTGGCTTGGTTGGTGAAATTAGGCGCACTTCCATTAATCGGCACGCTCAAAGAAAAACGGATTCGGAATATCGTGAATTCCTTTTCAATTAATTTAGATCATCAGGACTGGTACGAATTATACCACGCGACTCGACCAAGTCCTACGGTGCAAGATTAAGTGTTTCAAAAGGAAAATGACGTTGTATACATCCTAATTGCAAATAGTCGATTTTTCAAAAAAAAGGCTTTACATCTCGTAAAGCCTTTTTTTATCTGCGATGTTTTCCTCTTGGAATCACTTTATTGCTTCTCGGTCCGCGCGGATTTTCGCGTTTTCTGGCCCTATTATTGATAAAACCCGTTCCAGAACGCATGCCCACCATTTCCAGGTCGATGGTTCTTTTGGCTAAATTCGTATCACGCACTTTGACCTTCACCTTATCTCCAAAGGTAAACACGCTGCCATTTGATTTTCCCACAATTCGGTAATTTTCCTTATCCAAATCGTAATAATCATCATTCAAATCTACCATGCGCACCAAACCCTCGCAGGAGGTCTCTCCAATCTCCACAAACAAACCAAATTCCGTCACCCCCGTAATGATGCCATCAAAAACCTGAGGTTCATGTAGGCTCATGTATTCCACTTGCTTGTATTTAATCGAAGCGCGCTCGGCTTCGGAGGCTAATTTTTCGCGGTCGGAGGAATGTTTACACTGAATTTCAATCGGACTGCGATCTTTCGATTCGCCACCATCAAGGTAATGTTGCAGCAAGCGATGCGATAACACATCCGGATACCGACGAATCGGGCTCGTAAAGTGGGTGTAAAACGGAAACGCTAATCCAAAATGCCCCAATGCATCCGTGCTGTAACGAGCTTTTGACATCGTTCGTACAGCCAAACTTTGCAATACATTTTCCTCCGCTTTGCCTTCAATATTTTCCATGAGGGCATTGAAGGATTTGCTCACTTGCTTCGGTTCCGTAGTCACCTGATACCCAAATTTCTTCGCAAAAGACGAAAATACACGTAATTTTTCAGGATCCGGCGCTTCGTGTACTCGGTACACCATCGTATTTCGAGGATCTGAATTTTTCAAATTATGTACGTATTCCGCCACTTTTTTATTGGCCAATAACATAAATTCTTCGATCAATTTATGCGCATCTTTTCTAATCCGAGGATACACCGCGATCGGTTTTCCATCCACATCTAATTCAAAACGCACTTCCACCGTTTCGAAATTCACCGATCCGTGGCGGAATCGCTCTTCACGTAATGTCTTCGCGATTCGATTTAAATCTTTAATCACCGGTTCAAAAGAATCGGTGACCTCACCTTCATGTTCGATAAGCACTTGGGCATCCTCATAAGCAAAGCGGCGGTCTGAATGAATCACCGTCCGACCAAACCATTCCTTTACTAAAAGCCCTTTTTGATTCCATTCGAAAATGGCCGAAAAGGTACATTTATCTTCGTTTGGACGTAAAGAACACAGGCCGTTCGATAATTTTTCCGGCAACATCGGCACCACCCGATCCACCAAATAAACAGAGGTCGCCCGTTTATATGCCTCTTGATCTAGGATACTTCCGGGTTTCACATAATGGGACACATCGGCGATATGAACACCAATTTCCGTATTTCCATTTTTTAAAATTTGATAGCTAATGGCATCATCGAAATCCTTCGCGTCGACCGGGTCGATCGTCAGCGTCAGCACTTTTCGGATATCCTTCCGTTTTTTGATTTCATCTTTGGGAATCGCCACGGGAATCGCTTCAGCGGCTAATTCAACTTCCTCTGGAAAATCATACGGAAGCCCAAATTCCGCCAAAATCGAATGCATTTCGGTTTCATTTTCGCCCGCTTTTCCTAACACTTTAATCACGCGTCCTTCCGCTTTTTTGCCTGGAGAGGCCCAGCGGGTTACTTCCACGATCACCTTGTCCGAGTGATTCGCCCCCATCACCTCCGTGCGAGGAATGTAAATATCTTCGTAGATTTTTTTCGAATCAGGGATCAGGAAAGCATAATGTGGGGTGACTTGAATGACGCCCACAAGTTCCGGGGAACGATGCTCGATGATCTTAATGACCTCGCCCTCCGGACGGTCATTTTTCTTTTTTTCGGAAGGTTTGCGGGCTTGAACAAGGACGCGGTCGCCGTCTTTGGCTTGCATTAAATCAGCCGATGCGACCCAAATGTCCTTATCGCCAGCGTCGGTGACGACAAATGCGAAGCGTGAATTTACATGGTCGACGCGCCCTTCGATTTGAAAGGATTCGCTGTCAAAACGATAATTGCCATCGGGTAAACGCAGGAGGCGATTGGCCAATGCGAGTTTATTAACGATGTCTGCGTATATCTCTTTTGTCTTTCGGTCACGAATGGCGAAAGCTTTATGAATCTGGTTGATGGAATAAGAACGGTAATCGTTCAATTCGAAAAATTCAAGAACTTCGGATTGTATGTCGGCGAGAAACTTCTCGTGTTTTGGGTTAATGCCCATAATTTATTTGTAATTAGCTTGCAAGGTACGAATAAGCAATAGCAATTCTTAATTCATAGCCCTTATCTTTGTGAAATGAATCGTTCACGCATTTCCCTTATTTTACTGATCCTCTTCGTTTTAAGTGGTGGGTATTTTTGGTTTAGCTCTGGGAATTCAGCTAGCTCGACCACAAATTCTGCATCTACCCTCGTTCCAAGCCCTGATTTTGTGGCGGATTCCGCCTATGCATATATCGCCAAACAGGTAGCCTTCGGGCCGCGTGTGCCGAATTCGGCGGCGCAAATAGCTTGTCGGGATTATTTAACGGCCCAATTAAAACGTCACGGCTGGGAGGTTTCTTTGCAAGAATTTACTTCTTTCCGCTATGACGGCCTACAAATGAAAGGCTATAATATTTTAGCCCGATATAATCCCTCCGCTGTCAAACGAATTTTATTAGCCGCCCATTGGGATGCCCGTTCGATCGCAGACAAAGACACGGTCCGCCCCAAAGAGCCCATCGATGCAGCGAATGATGGAGCGAGTGGGGTCGGGGTCTTACTCGAAATCGCCCGACAAATCGCCTCTTCGCCGACTAAACCGAATGTAGGCATCGACATCGTTTTATTTGATTTAGAGGATCATGGTGAACCCCATGATTTTACTGGAAATACGTCGCCCAGCAGTTGGGCCCTAGGCTCACAGCATTGGGCGGCAAATATCATGCCTGCTGGCTATAAACCCTATTATGGAATTTTATTAGATATGGTGGGGGCCAAAGGGGCCCTTTTCCCGCACGAGGGAAGCTCGATGCAATATGCGCCGGGAATCGTTCGCTCGATCTGGGCGACTGCTTCGGATTTAGGCTATTCAAATTATTTTCTGGATGAAGATGCTTTTGGTATTTCAGATGACCATACGGCGGTGAATGAGGTGGCCAAAATTCAGATGATTGATATCATCGATTTGCGGCCTATGAACGGCGGCTATGAATTTGGTAGTTATCATCATACGCATCAAGACAATTTACAAATCATCGACAAGGCCACGCTGAAAGCCGTGGGTCAAACCCTTTTACAAGTTTTATATCGCGAATAATACATGGAATCCAACTTACAAAACGTACATTTAAATGACACACATGTGGCTTTAGGAGCCAAAATGGTCCCCTTTGCCGGCTTTAATATGCCGGTTTTGTATACCAACCTCATCGAGGAACATGTCTGTGTCCGAAATGCCGTAGGTGTTTTCGATGTCAGCCACATGGGCGAATTTTTCCTGAAGGGCGAAAAAGCGCTGGACTTGATTCAATATGTGTGTTCCAATGATGCCTCCAAATTAACGGATGGAAAGGTACAATATAGTTGTTTGCCTAATGACCAAGGCGGTATCGTGGATGATTTATTAGTCTATCGTGTGAACGCCAATGAATATATTTTGGTGGTGAATGCCTCGAACATTGAGAAAGATTGGAATTGGATTTCTTCACACAATAGTTTTGGGGTGGAGATGACGAATCGATCAGACGAGTATAGTCTTTTTGCGGTCCAAGGGCCAAAAGCCGCTGGAGTTTTACAGCAATTAACCTCCGTGGATTTAGCGTCCATGCCGTATTATAGCTTTAAAATAGGAGCCATGGCTGGATTTGAAGATGTTATTATTTCGAATACGGGTTACACGGGTGCGGGTGGATTTGAGATTTATGTCAAGAACGAACATGCCTTGGCTATGTGGAATGCGATTTTTGAGGCGGGGGCATCGGAGGGAATTCAGCCGGTTGGATTGGGCGCGCGGGATACCTTGCGGACGGAAATGGGTTATTGTTTATATGGCCATGACATTGATGATACGACTTCGCCGATTGAAGCAGGCTTAGGATGGATTACGTCCTTCAATAAAGATTTCATCATGAAAGATCATCATGCGAAAATCAAAGCGGAGGGGCCTTCCAAAAAATTAGTTGGCTTTGAAATGATTGATCGCGGAATCCCGCGTCAGCATTATCCGATTTTGGATGCGGCAGGGAATGTGATTGGGGAAGTAACGTCGGGCACTCAATCGCCGAATTTATCCAAAGGAATCGGAATGGGCTATGTGGCCGCGCGCGAATCGGCGGTCGGAACTGAGATTTATATTTCCATTCGGGAGAAATCCTTGAAGGCCCAAATCGTTAAAATGCCATTTATTTAAGATGCGGAAGATTGATGTTTGTTTGTCGCCGGATTTGATACACTTATATGAATTAAGTGGAAAGGCTGTGGTAGCTGTGGATATTTTTCGGGCTACTTCGTGCATGGTGACGGCCTTTGCACACGGTGCGACTGAGATTGTTCCTGTGGAGCAAGTGGATTTGTGCGAGTCCTACCGAGAAAAAGGCTATTTGGTTTCTGCGGAACGGAATGGAATTACGCCAGAGGGATTTGATTTTGATAATTCGCCTTTTTCGTATCAGGTGGAGAAGGTGAAGGGAGCGAAGATTTGTGTGACGACGACGAATGGGACGGTGGCGATTCGTCGGTCTGAAACCGCCGCTGCGCTTTATGTGGGAGCATTTTTAAATATTTCTCAGGTCGTGGAGGCCTTAAAAGCCTGGGAAGGCGATGCCTTAGTGGTTTGTGCGGGATGGAAGGGGAAGCCAAATTTAGAGGATACGTTGTTTGCAGGTGCGGTAATTGATTTATTGACAGGTCAGTATGAAGTGGCGGACGATGCGGCATTGATGGCATGGAAAAATTACAATGTGGCGGCGAAAGATTTGTTGACCGCAGTGAAAAATAGTTCACACGTAAACCGACTTTTAAAACTTGGGATCGAACGTGATATAGCTTTTTGTTTAGAATTTGATCGCTATTCGGTGCTTCCGACCTGGGATGGACAGCGTCTTATCGATACCAATCTTTGAATTTCCGGCTGAAAGACCGTATTTTTGTCCCTTATGATTCTGTATAGCACCCAACAAAAAAGTTCTGACGTGTCCTTTGAGGAGGCGATTTTCCGTGGTTTACCCCCGGATAATGGCTTGTACATGCCGACAAAAATCCAAAGCATGCCATCCGAGTTTTTCGAGCAAATTCATACGATGAGCTTGCCTGAAATTGCGGAGGCGGTGTGTCAAAACTTGTTGAGCGACGATTTATCTCCGGCTGACATTAAGTCGATCATTTCAGCGTCCATGACTTTTGAGGCGCCTCTTTTTGATTTAGAACCTGGGGTTCAAGTATTAGAATTATTTCACGGGCCTTCGATGGCCTTTAAGGATTTTGGTGCTCGATTTATGGCGGCTGTGATGTCGCATTATTTGCAGAAAAACCAACGAGAAATTCGCATTTTAGTCGCTACTTCCGGCGATACGGGCGGGGCCGTGGCGCAGGGTTTTTTCCAAACGCCGGGTATTTCGGTGACGATTTTATATCCGTCTGGGAAGGTGTCTGATATACAGGAAAAGCAATTAACGACACTCGGAGGTAATGTGCAGGCCTTGGAAATTGATGGAAATTTTGATGATTGCCAGCGTTTGGTGAAACAAGCATTTTTGGACGAGGGTTTGCGCGATAAATTTAATTTGGCCTCCGCGAATTCGATTAATATCGCCCGATTGATCCCACAGTCTTTCTATTATTTTGCTGCTTTTGCGGCGCTTCGCAAAAAAGGAATTCAGTCGCCCTTGGTTTTCAGTGTACCCTCAGGGAATTTCGGAAATTTAAGTGCGGGACTGATGGCCTATCAAATGGGCTTGCCGGTGCAGGCTTTTGTGGCGGCATGCAATGATAATCATCCGGTGCCGGATTATTTAAAGTCAGGGATATACGAACCGTCGCTGAGTGTCGAGACAATATCCAATGCCATGGACGTAGGAAGTCCTTCTAATTTTGTTCGGATGCAGATTTTGGCTGGGGATGTATGGTCAAAGGTGGCGAGTCTGTTGAAAGGATATGCCACGGATGATGAAAAAACGAAAGCCGTGATGGCCGACGTGTTTGCACGTACGGGATATATTGTGTGTCCGCATACGGCGGTGGGATATGATGGGTTGATGCAATATCGAGCCGAAAACCCAGGAGAATATGTGGGCGTTGTTTTATCTACGGCCCATTATGCAAAGTTTTTGCCGACGGTGGAAGCGGTTTTAGGCCAAAAGGTTCCGGTTCCTCAGCGTTTGGCCGATTTGCTTGATTTACAAAAAAAATCCGTTCGTTTAGGAACGGATTTCGAAGGATTTAAAGCCTATTTATTGGCTTAAAACAAGCTTTTGAATTTCTCTTTTTCTTGGAAGATAACGATGGCGTTTAGGACGATTAAGGCGATTCCTATGCCCGGAGTGGCTATAATCAGGATTTCATAAAGGAAGATATTCACTGATATAGGTGCTAAAAGCGTGATGGCTAAGGCTCGTTTGCTGGGTAATAAAATCAAAATTCCAGCGATGATTTCGATGACCTTGATGACGGCCATATAGCCTGTTGGGCCAAATAAATCAAAAAATATCTTTTGATTTCCGGTCATGGCGGGCATTGGAACCAATGGGAAAAAGTAATTAATACCGGCAAATAAAAATAAAAATGCAAGTAAATAAGCGGGTAGGTGTTTGATGTAATTCATTTGTTTGATTTTTAGGTATTTATTGTTTTTTGACGTAATCGTTTCGTGATAAGTATTTTTCTATTAGGACATAAAGTAAAATAAATAGGTATCGACTGCCCATTTCTTTGATCTTTAAATTGGATTCACCCGCTTTTCGATTTCGCCAAGAATTGGGCAAAACTTCATAGGTATAGCCTCGGGTAATTGCTTTCAATGGGAGCTCAATTGTTAGGTTGAAGTGAGCAGATAAAAAGGGTTTTAGTCCTTCGATCGTGTGTTTTCGATAGAGTTTAAAGGCGTTCGTTGCGTCGTTATATTTGATGCCAATAAGGACCCGAATTAGCCAATTCGCGATACGGTTTATGATGAATTTATGTTTGGGATAGTCGTACACTTTTCCGCCTTTCATGAAGCGAGATCCAAATACGCAGTCCAGATTTTTGGAAACCATTTCCCGATAAAAGGCTACCAAATCGGCTGGGTCGTCTGATAAATCAGACATCATCACAGCTACACATTCGCCCGAGAATCGTTCTAATCCATAGCGGATGGCATAACCAAAGCCATTGGGGCCAGCATTTGTATAAAAAACGAGGCTTGGGATTTGGGATTGAAGTTCGGTAAGGATGTCGAGAGTTCGGTCTTTGGAATTATCGTTAACCACCAATATTTCATGCTCGATTTGCTCTTGACTAAGTTTTTCGAATAAACTTAAGATGGTTTCTTTGATGGAACCTTCTTCGTTATAAGCCGGAATGACGATGCTTAGTTTCATTAATTTAGGCCAATATTGACTTTAACATATGCTCGTCTTCCCTGAACCAAGTGTAGACTTCTTCCAATAATTGGGGTACCGAAATTTCTGGCTTCCAGCCAGTTAATGCTTCTATTTTTGAATTATCGGTTACGTAAATGGGCATATCGCCGGGCCTATTTTCTCCCGAACTCGAAATTTCGATGCTATTTCCTGTAATTCCTACACACAAATCCGTTAATTCCGCTAGGGATACGGTGTTTTCTAATCCGCCGCCCACATTGAAAATTTGACCTTTTTGAATGCCTAGGTTGCTTATCTGCCATTGGACTAAACGGAATAAATCCCGGACGTGGAGGACGTCTCGGGCTTGTTGGCCCGCCCCTCCAAAACCGATGTAACTTAATTTTCCTTTCCAAAAGTGCCTTGCCATCCAAAGCACGATGACTCCTTGGTCAATTTTTCCCATTTGATAGGGTCCGCTGAGGACGCCGCAACGGTTTATTACCGCCGGAATTCCAAAATTATGTGCAAATTCTTGAATCAAATATTCCGATGCTAATTTCGTTGCCCCATACAATGAGCGTAAACCAGGTAAGGGAAAGTCTTCCGTCAGCCCTTTTTTTGAAAGTCCTGGAATGGATTGTATATAAGATAAATTAAATCGATTGGGGGCCGCATCCAACTGAACCTCCGCCAGACGATCATAGGGATATACGCGGGAGGTAGATAAAAATATAAATGCGGCTTGGTGTTTTTTGGCGAAATAGAGCGTATTTATCGTCCCATTTAAATTCGTATCGATCAAATTCTCCAATTCCCCAGGTACCGTCCCCGCTAACACGGAAGGTTCCGCCGCGGCATCAATGACAATATCTACGTTGGGAATACGGTCAAAATCAGTTTTAACCCGCACATCCCCATGGATGAAATGAATGCCCTTGGCTTGGATTTTTTGCAAATTAATTTCAGATCCGCGGCGCGATAAATTGTCCAAGCAAAATACCTCGGCATGTTCGTAAAATTCCTTGCAAAGAATCGCGAGGTTGGAGCCTACGAATCCGCAACCACCGGTAATTAATATTTTCATGCTTTGGCTGGTTCCATGTAACGGGTATATATGTCGACAAACACATCTTCCAAAGACTTTGTAATGTCCCAATTCGGATAATGTGCCTTCATTTTGCGTAAATCACTGTAATAACAAATATGATCTCCAATCCGATTTTCGTCCAAGTATTTATATTTCATCGGCTTGCCACTAATCTTCGCGATCAGGTCAAAAGCCTCTAAAATCGACACAGAATTATCTTTTCCCCCACCTATGTTATACACTTCTGCCACGCGTGGGGCCTTTAAAAACTCCTCGATAAAACGGGCCACGTCGTACGAATGAATATTGTCACGCACCTGTTTGCCTTTATAGCCAAAAACGGTGTATTCGCGCTCTTCAATATTACATTTGATCAAATAACTCAAAAATCCATGCAATTCCACCCCAGCATGATTCGGACCAGTCAAGCAGCCCCCACGCAAACAAGCTGTGGGCATATTGAAATAACGTCCATATTCCTGCACAGAGATATCCGCCGATACTTTGGATGCTCCGAATAAAGAATGTTTCGATTGGTCGATTGAAAAACTTTCCGCAATTCCTTCGGCATAAGTTATATCATCATAGTCATAACGGGTTTCCAATTCCTTCATTTTGATGAAATTAGGGGCGTCACCATAGACTTTATTGGTCGATAAATGAACAAAAGGAACGCTTGTATCATAGCGCCGAAGGGATTCCAACAAGTTAAATGTCCCCACCGCATTCGTATCAAAATCTTCAAAAGGAATGGATGCCGCCCGATCATGACTCGGCTGAGCCGCCGTATGAACAATCGCATCTGGTTTGATGGCGGGTATGATGTCTAAAATGGCTTGGCGATCACGAATATCGATGTGATTATGCAATTGATATGCTTCTCCGTATACATTTAAGCGGTCTTTATTTGACGAATTATCCCCTTGAATACCAAAAAAAACAGCCCGTTGGTTGTTATCAATCCCATGTACTTCCCAACCTTTTTGTAGGAAATATTCACTTACCTCAGAACCAATAAGGCCCATCGACCCCGTCACAATTAATTTTTTCACCATGCGAATAGTTCAAACGCCTATTAAGGTTATAAATTTAATGCTTATTTCTTGTTTTACGAAATATCTAGAATGCGCATTTGTAAGTTGCGCTGCCCCCTGAATTCATTCACTTCGACATGGTAGACTAATTCAATGGGCTTTTGTTGCTCATAGGCCTCCATCAAACCCTCATAAAAATCTTTTCGAATCCCAAATCCCACTGCCTCAAACATCGTCTGACTCGGATGCAATCCAATCATCAATTTTAAATGTTCCTCCTTCATAATAAAAGGGGCTTTGGTCAAATACAGATTTTCACTGTGGAAATTCGGCAACATATTTCCTGGGCCATAAGGCGATAAACGGGTTAATAAATTATCGTAAAAACCTAGTGTTATCGATTCCATGGGCAGAGAAACATCGAGCGACAAATCTGCCTTTATTTTGCCATCAGGAATACCCGCTTGTACCAATTCTTCAAAGCGCGCAATAAAGGCTTCCAAATTTTCCGGCTTCAAATGCAAACCCGCCGCATGCGTATGGCCCCCAAATTGCTCCAACAAATCAGCACTTTGTTCCAGCGCATGGTGTATATCAAAACCCTTCACCGACCGCGCCGAACCTACAATTTGCCCATGGGATTCTGTTAAAATAATCGTGGGCCGAAAATATACTTCTTGAATTTTACTGGCCACAATCCCTACAACGCCTTTGTGCCAACCCGCTTGGAATAACACCGTACTTTTGGCTTTTTGTAAAAAGGTATTTTCGGAAAACATGGCGAGGGCCTGTTGGACGATCTCTTTCTCCACCACCCGTCTGTCCAAATTCTGCTGAATCACGCTCTCCGCCATCATTTGGGCTTCCGTTAAATCGCTAGCCAATAATAATTTGACCGCCCCATGCGCATGGTCCATCCGACCCGCCGCATTAATTATAGGCGAAATCGAAAACACAATATCCGAAATCTGAATAGGCGCTTTCTTACTCGCTTTTTGCAATAAATAATCCAAGCCTGGACTCGGACTCGTACCTAATTTTTGTAAACCCCAGTAGGCAAAAATGCGATTCTCATCTAAAATGGGAACCATATCCGCCGCAATCGAACAAGCTAATAAATCCAGGCGATCCCAAAGGGGCTCCATCTCCAAATCATTCGCCTGCGCAAAGGCGCTCAATAATTTAAATCCTACCCCACATCCCGTCAATTCTTTAAAGGGATACCCACAATCCGTTCGTTTAGGATCTAAAACCGCCAAGGCATTTGGCAAAGTCTCATCCGGCAAATGGTGATCGCACACAATAAAATCTATTCCCTGTTCATGACACCAGGCTACTTTTTCATGGGCTTTAATCCCACAATCTAAAGAAATAAGTAAGCTATATCCATTATCCGCCGCGAATTGAACACCCGCTTGAGACACCCCATATCCCTCAGAATAGCGATCCGGAATGTAATAATCACAATCAGCCCCCAACATTTCCGTCAGGTAGCCATATACCAGCGCCACGGAAGTCGTCCCATCTACATCATAATCCCCATAAATCAGAATTTTCTCCCCGTTTTCTAAAGCCAAGCCCAATCGTTCCACCGCCACATCCATATCCTTCATTAAAAATGGATCGTGCAATAAATCAAGCGAGGGAAGCATAAAAGCCTTCGCCTGGTCAAAAGTCTCAATACCCCGCGAAACGAGTAATTGTAAAAAATAAGGGTTCTTCGTTACCTTCAATGCCTCACCCAAAGCTTGCACCTTGTCAGAGGCAGGAATTGGAACAGGAATCCAGTTTTTCTTGGGTTGAATCATGGGTCAAAAATAAGCCAAAAAGGGAGAGAAAAAATGCTCCGTTTGAAAAAGATCAAGTACTTGATTAATTAGGCCTGAAGGGCTTGTTGGAGATCCTCCCACAAATCATCCACATGTTCTAATCCGATCGATAAACGCAATAAATTACCCGGCGTCGTGCTGGCGGGACCTTCGATAGACCGACGATGTTCAACCAAACTTTCCACACCCCCTAAACTCGTAGCCTGTGTAAATAGCTTGAGCGCATTGGCAACCCGACGCGCGCGTGATTCATCACCCAAAATCTGAATGGCAATCATAGCACTTTGGCCCAAAGGCATTTGCTTCATCGCTAAGGCATATTGAGGATGTGACGGAAGTCCCGGATAATGTACTTGGGCGATTTGCGGATGAGTCTCTAATTTTTTGGCTAAATCCAAAGCGGAGGCCGCCTGTTCCCGCATCCGAATCGGCAAGGTTTTTAGTCCACGGGCCAATAAATAACAGTCCAAAGGATTTTGGGTAGCACCCATCAGAATTTGCACACGGTGGATCCGCTCCGCCCAGGCATCATTTTCCTTCACCACAATCGCCCCACCTAAGACATCCGAATGTCCACCAATGTATTTAGTCGTCGCATGCATCACCAAATCCGCACCTAGGGCCAACGGGTTTTGGAAAATCGGCGTGGCAATCGTATTATCCACCCCCACGCGAATTCCTCGGGCATGAGCTAGGGTCACAATGGCCTCAATATCCGATAAACTTAAGAGCGGATTTGCTGGAGTTTCAACCCAAATCAAGCGCGTATTCGGTTGAATCGCAGCCTCAATGGCGGCCAGAGAACCCATATCTGTTTGGCTTACTTCCAAACCCCAGGGTCCCATGATCTCTTCGGCCAATTTATAGCTGGCATAATACCCAACCTCCGGCATCAGGACATGATCCCCTTTAGAAAGGCATTGAAAAACAGCTGAAACCGCTGCCAATCCCGAACCAAAGGCAAAGGCACGTGCCCCTCCTTCCAAGGCCGCCAATCCCTTTTCCAGCGCTTCCCGATTCGGATTGGAATTCCGAGAATACATATGGCCTTTTGGATAAGTTCCATCGGCAGAACGCTCAAAGGTCGTGCTTAAAAATATAGGCGTCGCCACGGAATTCGCCGTTTCGTCTTGAACATGCGTGGCATGAATGGCTAGGGTTTCTTTTTTCATTTTTTCTTCCGAAGCTCAAAGTTTTTACCGAGGTAAAGTCTACGCACCTGCTCATCATCTGCCAATTCTTGCGGTGTCCCGGCTTTTAGAATTTTGCCTTCGAAAAGTAAATAGGCGCGGTCAGTGATGGAAAGGGTCTCGTCCACGTTGTGGTCGGTGATCAGAATTCCGATATTTCGGTATTTTAATTTGGCCACGATGCTCTGAATTTCTTCCACGGCGATGGGATCCACGCCAGCAAAGGGCTCGTCTAGTAAGATGAATTTAGGGTCAACGGCCAGCGCTCGAGCTATTTCCGTCCGCCGACGTTCTCCTCCTGATAGCACTTGGCCCAAACTTTTTCGTACATGGGTGAGCGAAAATTCCTCCAGCAGACTTTCCGTTTTTTCTTTTTGTTCCGCCTTGCTGAGGTCGGTCATTTCGAGTACGGCGAGGATATTTTCTTCGACCGACAAAGTTCTAAAAACACTCGCTTCTTGCGCTAAATAACCGATTCCGAGGCGTGCTCGTTTGTACATGGGGAGGTTGGTGACATCGAGGTCATCCAAAAACACCTTGCCTTCATTGGGCTTGACGAGGCCGGTGGCGATGTAAAAGGAAGTTGTTTTTCCGGCACCATTGGGACCTAAAAGACCTACGATTTCCCCTTGGGCCACTTGGTATGAAATGTGGTCATTGACCAGTCGCTGGCCATATTTTTTCACAAGATTTTCGGTGCGTAGAATCATTGGTCACAAATCTACAAATATAAATTGGACTGATGTTAATGGAATTGGTATTTGAAACCTAAATTCATGCCCAAGGTATTTTTAATTCGTTCGCCTTGGTCATAACCGATTTGTGCTTGAAAGCTCAAATTATCTCCTACTTGTTTGCCGAGGGAAAGTGCCGCGGAAAATTGGGGAACATAAGAAACGTATTGATTGTACCAAACACTTCCTAAAATTACGCCGTGGTAAGATTGCGAGGCACGAATTTGCCAGAATAATTGGTTCGGAAATGATCCACGTATTCCCATATAAAAAGATTCATTCGCATTCCGCGAAAAATTGACCCCACCTCCTTGCGCACTTTCCCTGTCGATGATCATCAGGGGTGTACCGATTCCTTTGCCCATATAATTCCAGCCGCCACGCCCACCATTGTTGAAATAGCCTTCCAGTTCCGACAAATGTGGATCTTTTAGACCAAAATACCGGCCGATTCCCGAAACATACCGCCCTTGATTCGCGGTATACAAATATTCAAACGTAATGGCTTCGATGAACCCACGTTTTTTGAGTTTGATGGAGATACCGGAAATACCATCATCGGCCGTGGTTAAACTAAACAAACGTCCCGTTTCATAGGCGGTTTGTTTATAGATGAGGACTTCGGCCCAGGCGGGTTGAAATTTCAGGGCAAAATCGACGGAGCCGAGGTGGTTGCCATATTGATTTCCAGCATCATCGTATGTGGTTAAAGTATCAACGGCCACAATACTACGATCTTTCAGCAGCGTCACCACATAGAAATAAGCATTTAAACTCGATGGATAATAATCATATTCCCCACCGGTTTTAACCTTGGATTCCCCGCCCCAAGAAACGAAATGGTTGAGGCCACCATAGAAACTAAAAAGCGAATTAGGTTTCCCAATGCGCCCAAATAGCGTTTTTTGATGCAACATGGCGTTTAGGACTGGGCCTTGGTTGTCGAACCAACCATGCGCAAAGGTCATATGGATACCAAACCAGTTTTTGAAAAAATTCAAATAATCGCGCGTCCCGACTTGCACTTTGGGCATAGGTAACGCATTCCCGGACCATGCATAAAAACCGCCGGATAGGGTGGAATCGCCTAGGCCAAAGATTTCTTTTTTACGACCGGCCCAAAGTTCCCATTTACCCCGCCGTCCACTCACAAAGGCCTCAGATAGAAAAAAATCGGATTTTTGTCCTGCCCATCCAACGGCCTCTACCCGATAATTCCAATCATATTTTTTACTAAAATCGCTGTTTTTACCATGTCGGATAATACCCACCGCCCCCGGATTTTCGAGGGGCATCGTGCCGTATTGTAAGCTACGTAGCCAGAAAGGCGTAGTCCCTAAGTCAGAGGCCAAGGCCTTGATTTCCAAAGAGCTATGGAAGCTCGTGTCGCTTGGGTTTCCTAAAGCAAGGAATGCGCTAAGCAGGATGGAAGAAAGCATGGAATTAGTTTAGAACTTCAGTAAAATAACGATTTTCGGAAAGGATAATCAACACTTCTTTATTTATCGGTGCTTTTTTATTTCAACTATTTTTAAGGCCAGATTGGGATTAAAAAAAATAATTTCTATTTTTGCAGTCCCAATTAGAAGCCAATGGTGGATTAGCTCAGTTGGTAGAGCATCGGACTGAAAATCCGTGTGTCCCCGGTTCGAGTCCGGGATCTACCACCATTTAAATTGTAAAAACCCTTTATACATAACGTATGAGGGGTTTTTTGTTTACTAAATATTCTTTTCCACTATTTCTTCCACTATTTTTCAGACTCCAGAATTCAGTAAAAAATACAATCAAAATTCAAGTACTCCTCAACTATCTGATAATCAAGCACTTGTGGAGGCTTTACTTTTAAATCTTAAGATCCTCCGATTTAACTCAATATTTTTTCAATTTTTATGAACATTTGTGTTCGTTTGAGATTTTTTGTGATATATATACTTGATGTATGTTCATTAGGTAAATCGGGAAAATCCTACCCAAAACTTTAACTCCCTATAAAATATGGAAGGTTATTGGATCGTTCAAATTAGTCCCATTCCAACCCTCAGTCTTTGTAAGTTTGTAAATGATTAATTAACCATACCCCCCAACTGAACGTAATAGAATCGGCAAAAAAATCAAAATTTTAACTTACACCAGGGGGGGTGATAATTGGTTACTCATTTCCACTTCACACCACTTTTCTACATTTCTGATATATATAAGTACAAACAACTTAAACTATACAGATATGATAATGATTGAACCACTTTACCACATTACAGAAATTGAAGAGATGATGGGTATAAACAGATATAGTATCTATAAGAAGATTCGACAACATAAGTTTCCATCAGGAGTAAAACTAAATGGTAAACGAATGTTCAAACCATCAGAGATACAAGAGTATTATTCAAACATTGGTGTAAAGATTGAATTCAGTTAAACCGAACTGAATTTCGTGTAACTCAAAAAGTTCAATGTTGCATAAACCCAATCGGACTCGTTTAAATACCGAACCCAATTTTTTCACCACAGAAACACCTTTTTAATACACTATAATTATGGATATAGAGAAGTACATAGACAAAACTGACTTAATCCTTTACAATAAGATTATACAACTAATTTACAAGAGATGGGATTCAATGGATTCTTCGACCTTATCTGATTTATTAGATAAACTACGGGAGTTACACCAGAATTTAGATAGAGTAATTTTACAGAAGAAACAACACGACTTATTCACAAAAGAGTATTATAAATCTAATTTTAACAGAGGGAGTATAAAGGAGACTAAAAGTTTGGAGAGTATATCATTATCAAAAATGATACCCCATTCACACAGGTTTAGAAGACAATTAGACAAATGAGGTGAGTGTATCAATATCGTTGAAGGTATCTAATACATTGATTGACAGAGTATCAAATTTAAAAGGTGGAATCGAGAGAAACCACCTTTTTTAAAACACCTAAGACTAATAGTTTGAAATTTAGGTAGAATAAACTTGGAAGACAATTTGAGGTATGAGATTATCAATACACTGATAATTTTCATATGAAGGATGACATTCTCATAAAATAGGTTATTGGTTATTCTGTTTCTTATAAGATTGTTTTATCAAACTGAATCCATAATCAATCTCTTCCATTGTGTTTACCCAAATTCTATATTCTCCGTTTCCCCAATGTCCTTTCTCACTAATATCTTCGGTTAAATTCTGGAAATCATTCAACTCCCCTCTTTTAAGATTCAAGACAATTCCAATCCCCTTGTTGTATATAATTAAATCGGTAAAAACTTTATTTTGTCTGAATCCAATGGTTTGTTTACCAATCTTAATTTCAATGTTTTCACCTAAACTTAAAATCTTCTCCTTTAAGTCTCTATACATCTCATAAATTACCTCCGGTCGGTTTTTACTCTTATCTAAATGATAATTCTCATCGAGTTTAATTATTTCATTTGAAACCTGACTTAATAAACTCTTATTCGTTTCAGGACTGACTGTTTTATTTATGTCTACATCTGAATCAGTAATAATCTGATTTAAACCTATAACCTCATTTTTAAATCTTGTAATTTCCCATAATTCAAATGGAACATTCTTGAAGTTGATAGATGTTTTTTGATAATTCGAGAACTTGGGAGAAATAAAGATTACTCGTGATTGACTCCAATCTACTTCATCCCGTTTTATGGTAGAACCGATAGTTTCATTATATTCTAAAATAAAATCTGATTTGTTATTAAGAAGTATAGAAAGATATGTGTATCCTTGGTCAATAACAGAGTAGTCAGTACCTTTTTTATATTCTATGATTACGAAAGAGTTACTATTTTTATCAAAACATAGTGTATCAAACCTGAACTTTTTAACAAACAATTCAGATTTAACAAACTCTAATTCGAATATCTCGTAAACATTCTTCTCAATCAATGTTTGAATTTCCTTTTCCAATGAAAAAGGATTTATTGATACAGATGACAACTTTTCATTTTCAATTTTATATAACTTCATAATTTAATTTATTGACCAGATTAAATTTGATTCTTTTGTAATAAACGAGACCTATGAAATTCTAAATAATACTTCATCCCTTCTGTTACTTTTATAAACATACTACTTTTCAAACCTAAAACTTCAAGTTCTTCGTTTGAAATCCTTTCAGAAAGTATCATACTTCCATTATCGTTGAATGAAATAAGATGTTTATCAAATAGAGAATCAACATTAGGAGACAACAGAATTCCGTTGTCTGGGTCCAATCTCTCTGAATCGTTACATTCACTCCAACCCTTGATGTGAGAGGAAATAAGAATGTCTTTTAGTGAACATCCAGTTAAAGAACATTTACTATCCCATTTTTTTAGTATTTCTTGTCTGTAATATCCCTGTCCCACCCTCGAAGTTACCAATCCCTTTCTTTCTGTAAAATTGGGTTTCTTTTGTTCTCTTTGTACTGACTCTCCTTTGGGAATGAACTTAAAATAATTATTTGATGTACCTCCTACTGTCTCTGGTTTCCAATTATAAATCTCAATCAAGTTTTGAAATTTAGAAGTTTCCGAAAAATCAATTGATTGAAAAACCAAATGTACAGGTTTAGATGTATTTACATCAAAGTCAATATAATTCAATCGTCCACAATATGTAAATGGTTGTACTTGACTTTTTACACGAGGAGAAATACGAACGAATAAATTAACCTCTACATCTCCTTGAACTATTTTTTGTATTCTAGGTGAATTGATATGTTGGGTTGTTTTGTAAGTGTCCCTAATTAACAGACAGTTTAGAATTGAAGAAAAAACCTTTAATTTTAAATTGCATATGAAGAAGACCCGATTTACAGAAACACAGATTGTTTCGATTTTGAACCAGCAGGAAAGCGGCCGAAGCGTTCGTGATATCTGCCGAGAACACGCCATTGCTGAAGGCACTTTCTATCAGTGGAAGAACAAGTATGGCGGGATGGTTGTCAGTGATGTCAAGCGATTAAAAGAGCTGGAGGAGGAGAATTTCAGACTTAAGCGGATGTTTGCTGATTTAAGCTTAGATCATTCGGTTTTAAAAGATGTAATATCAAAAAAAGGCTGGGGCCCTACCAGCAAAGGGAACTGACGGAGTTAATCGTCAAGGAGTATGATTTACCCGTTAGTAGGGCCTGTAAGCTTACCAAATTACCTCGATCACAGTATTATTATCAAAGTAAGAAAGATGATACTGAAGTGATTGATGCATTGCAGGATTTAGCCTTCAAGCATCCATCCTATGGATTCAGGAAGTTATTTGCCTACACTCGGCGGGCGGGTAATATGTGGAATCATAAGAAGGTATACCGAGTATATAAACTATTAAAGCTTAACCGTAAGCGTAAAGGGAAAAGAAGATTACCTGCTCGTGTGAAACAACCACTAGCGACCCAGACAACAATAAACAAGATCTGGAGTATGGATTTTATGAGTGATAGTGTGGTAAGCGGCAGACGCTTTCGCACATTCAATGTGATGGATGATTGTTCGAGAGAAGCTTTGGCGATAGAGATAGATACTTCGCTTTCTTCCAAACGAGTAATTCGAACACTAGAGCGAATCATTGAAGACCGAGGAAAGCCCGCCATTCTTCGCTCGGACAACGGCCCAGAGTTTACGTCTAAAGACCTAGAATTATGGTGCCAAGACAATGAAATCACCTTGCAATTCATTCAACCTGGAAAGCCAATGCAGAACGGTTTTATCGAAAGATTCAACCGACTTTACAGAGAAGCAGTGCTAGATGCTTATCTTTTCTTTGAGCTAAATGATGTAAGAAATTTAACAAAAGAATGGATTGAAGAATATAATTACAAAAGACCCCATGAATCTTTAGGAAA
>Ga0164294_10000757_pt1 | contig 30679 bp, 14 predicted proteins | sample GEODES005metaG_FD_111479 | JGI IMG/M metagenome (GOLD analysis project Ga0164294, IMG submission 111479) | Oligotrophic lake water microbial communities from Sparkling Lake, Wisconsin, USA - GEODES005 metaG | ecosystem: Environmental > Aquatic > Freshwater > Lake | place: USA: Sparkling Lake...
ACATAGTTTTGGCACCAGGTTCGGAATCGTTCACCGCCTGCACCTGATTTCAAGGTTGCGTCTGGGTTGAAGAAATCAGTGACCTTGACCGATTCATTAGGCTTTTGCTTGCGGTCGTTCCACAAGAACAAGTTCATGTAGAAGATGATTTCACTGTAGGTGTCGTACATGGGTGTAGCCGTCAAAAAGACCAAGACCAATCCATCTGCGGTCTTCACAAGATTCTCCAATCCACGCGTCACGCCTTTCATTCCTTCATCGTCTTTGGATTCACGGATGTTGTGGGCTTCGTCAATAATCAGCAATCGATTATCAAAGTTCTCGTGCACCCAGTCACGATCAATGTCCTTTTCCGTGCCTCCGAGTTTGGACATGATGAGTGTGCCGAATGAACTATACGCACTGAACTCGTAGAACTCCTTGATGATCAGGGATGAGGTGCGTTCAAGTTTCGCACGGATTTCAGGATTGTTCCAGTTCTTGGGTTCCGATTCAATCCGCATCAACATGTCGAGATATCTCCTACCCGTACACTGCTTGGACTCCAAGGTTCCTGCTACGGTATCGATATTGACTCGACTCATATCGAACAATTGGGTTTGGAAGTTGTCTTGGACTGCAGCCGACGCTACAATCATGACCTTCTTGTCTTGGAACTCGGGACGCAAGATGTATTCTTCCGCCACTTGAATTGCACTGCAGGTTTTACCTGTACCTGTGCCGTGAATCATCAAGAGGTTACGATTGGAGCTATCCGGTGATAAGACACGACGCAAAAACACCTGCTGATTTTGGAGTTTGAATCCCGATTGTTGGGTGGTTTCACAGGCTTGGTTGCGAAGAGACTTCAGCGCATCAATTGATGCGGGCGGAAGGCGTTCGTTGATAATCTCCGACAACTCGGAGTGGGTGAGATTAACCATTGTTTACTGCTTACGAGTTTTCTTGGACCGAGGACGACGATAGGTTTTGTGTCTTGGGGGGTATAAGGGTCTTCTACGAGATGACCCACTCATGGTTGAAAACCGTTCAGGAAGGCCTTTTCCTCCACCTCTCTGTAATTGACGGGGATATTCGAACCACCCTGGAATTGGAATGTTGGGTGTTGGGTCTGTATTTGAAGAAGTCTTTACGATCTCATCGAATGGAACACCTCCTTGTTTGATGATTGCAATCTTGCTTGCTAACCATCCTTCAAGTCCTTGAACGAGTTTAGGTGAATTCAAAAAGTTAGAGAGATTCGAATTTGGTTCGGCAAGTGTTTTGAGAAAGCTTACTCCATCTCGTACTACAAATACATAAATCTCTCCTGCAATCACTTGATTCGTTCCAACCAAGAATTTAGACCACATTGCGACATCATTGGTTTCCTTACCTTTCAAATAGTACATCAGTTTGAATCGATATGCATTGAGAACTTCCGTTGTAAACTTGTTTTCAACGTGCTCACGAAACTTTAGACTGGATTCAGCTAACCATGCAGATATCAATCCACGCTCTTGTGCCGAAATTTCTCGCCCGATTTGTCCGAGAATTCGATGTATCATACCTGTAGTCTGTTCGGTTACGCTTGCGATGAAATGTCGAGCTACCGCAACAGGTTCTTTCATAGTCGCAGTTGGTAGGTCTCCTACATATCCTCGTTTAATCACTGTCTCTGGAAGGACTTCCGTTAGACTTGCACAGGTTGGGTCGGTTGCTAAAAATGAACGTACACACATGAGAGTCACCTTTGAATGTTGTTCTACGGTAAGACCGCTCGTATTGGCATAGTCTATCAATGTTTGACTGATTTTATAGATTTCAGCCGTTCGGTTCGTTATCCAATCCCCCCATTTTTCATTCCTTTTCCTTCCGTTACCGAGAAATTCCATCAACAAAGCTCCACTTCCATATTTAGTCGTAGTTTGGATACTTTGTAAAAAAGCTTCAATACGACTCTGATTAATACTGAACTTGTTGTCTTGATACTCAATGAAATGTGTATCGTTCTTAATTTGATTACAAATACGATGTGCCCACTTATATTCGTATGAAACACCTGTGCGATATGCCTCTGCTTTGGTAGGAGACTCATCTGCAAGTTGATTGTAGAGTTGTGATTCGTACAATCCTGAAAAGCAAAGTGCTTGGGCGATTGGAAATACATGTTCGCATTCAGCACCTAGTTCAACCGTTTTAGAGTGTCTTGGAATGTTTCCTCCACAAATCCAACAGTCAGTCTCATCCGGTTTTAATATACCCACTGTATTGCCGCATTGTGTTGTTGGACTCGACAATTCAACGAAATCTCGTAGCCCTCCATGTTTCACTTTCAAACACTCAATGGTTTTTTCATCTGAAAGGCTTGTTATAAGGTCGGTCAATCCGGTTAATAATATTGCAGGGGATTCAATGGATTTAAGTGCAGTTTGACCGTCCCCTGAATTCCAATAGTCAAGTTCTCGTTTACCGTTGTCGGTTAAAAAGTATGGGTCTGTTGGACCACCTATCGTATACGCAATATAACTCTTGCGATGAGGGAGCGGAATTAAAAGTTGTTTACGACCTTGGAATCCAAAAATAGACGCAGTTCGGAGATACGCCGTTTGGTCGGCGAACGATTCCTCTTCCATTATCTACTTTCCATATTTCATTTCAGTTACCACTCCATGAGAATGTCTTCCAATCGGCACTCTCCAACCGGTGCGGTCTCTAATCGCTGGTTCACCTTGTCGAGCGTATCGTCTTCCGGTGCTTCTTCTTCACCTTCAGGCAATCGTGCTTCATCCACCAAGATGTCCACAAATCCAGTACCACAGGGAGGTTTCTGTCCGAACATAATGTTTGCAGAGACACCTCGCATACTGTCCTTCTCCGCCCAGATAGCTGCATTAAACATAATCTTGGAAGTCTCTTCGAACGACGACTTTGCCAAGACACCCGTCTCGTTCTTACTCATACCGAATCGGTTCACAGGCACAATGCGTCCTCCAAAGGTCATCGTATCCACCAACACAGCCAAGTGTCGATAGTTCACCTTCTCCGACGAGAAGACCTCATTGATTTCCTCATACAACGCCAGTCGTGCAGCTTCAATTCCAAACACTTCTGCGATTTCGTGAATGTCGTTCGAGAACGTGCGCGTTCCATCTACACCTGGAAACACCATCAAGTCATACAAGTTTGTGCCTTCCACATCCAACACATATTGCTCGACAGACTTGTATCCACCTAACTGTGCATCGTGTACTAACTCGTTCTTCACACGACGCTGGAACACTCGACCAATGCCTGGCACACCCGTCAACGAAGTATCCAAGATCTTGTCCTCCAAGAATCGCAACTGGATTGGATTCTTAATCACTGCGGGGTCAAACATCAGTCGCATCACCAAGTTCTTGACGGATTTGGTCGTTGGGTCACTTCCAGGGTCCGAGTATCGGCACTGCACAATCTTCAATGCAGGGTTTGCAGACATCTTGGCTTGAATCTCTACCATGTCGAGGATATTGCGTGACGCCATTTGCAATTCATTCATCTCCAATCGTAGAATCCACGGTGAAGTGGGCGTTCCATCTCCGTCACAGGAGAACTCTTCGTATCGCTGTAACATCTCACGGTCTTCGTCAATGGCTGTGGTTGCTGCGAGAGGATACGGGTCATAGAAGATACGTACTGAATTGGTGATGTCTCGCAAGGTAGTCTTCTGAATCTCCTTCATCTTCACCACCGCCGCGTCTTGGCTTTCCATCAGCTGGGGTTCGAGATACACGGTATTACTGGGTCGTTTAGGATTGGAGGAAGCCGATAACAACTCTTCAATACGGGGCACACCTGAAGTGGCATTCGCCTTGGCTGTACCTGCGCTGTGGAAGGTATTCAAGGTAAGCTGCGTCGTAGGTTCTCCAATGGATTGGGCTGCAAGTGCACCCACCATTTCACCTGCATGGACTTGGCTTTGAATGTATCGGAATCGGATGTCTCGCATCAGTTCATCAAACAACGCTTGGCTGAATCGGTGAATCACAATCGACTTCTTGGGTGCCAAATAGTATCGCAGCAGAATGTGGAACACTCGGTTGTTCGGGAACTCGGCTACAAAGCGTCCGATTGCACTGGTGACATGCTTGGGTGTCAAATCCGTCTTGGTGCTGTAGGGATTCGCATACTTTTCCACGAGTCTCTTCAAGTTCACAGGTGCTTGAAGTGTGTCGACCTTCTTGTGTCGGAAGGTCTTGTTGAAGAGAAGCTCACGGTCTGCAATGAGTTCATCCACTAAATCGGGTGATTCTTCCACGGCTTCCTTCAAGAATGGATTCACATCGGCAGGCGTCAAGGAATACTCTGCATAGAGGTTCTCAAGTGTCTTCAACACAAGGTCACAGGACTGGTCTTCTACACAGATGGTATCAATTCCATCGTCACCGTAGTGGAACTGAACGATGTTTCCATTCACATTACGCACTGTGCCTCCATACTCGATGTGCTGGTCCTCCATGGTCTTCATCAATCGACGCTGAATGTATCCTGTATCGGAGGTCTTCACAGCCGTATCAATCAATCCTTCTCGTCCAGCTTGTGCGTGGAAGAAGAACTCGGCAGGCATCAGACCATCTACAAAGCTGTGTTCGACAAAGCCACGAGATTCCACTCCATCGTCGTAGCGTGTAAAGTGAGGCAGTGTGCGGTCTTGGAGTGTATATTGAACTCGCTTACCTTCAATCAACTGCTGTCCTAGTGTCGCGACCATCTGTGTGATGTTCGCTTCCGAGCCTTTGGAACCTGAATCGACCATCTGAACGATACGATTCAATCCATCCGCTCGTGCAGTCTTCTTCAAACTGTCAATCACCTCGGTGTTAATCTTGTTCACGACATCCTTCATGGCCGAAGAGATATCGTCTTCCAGCTTTTCACCATCGGACATACCCATGTTGTTGATGTACTTGCCTCCGTGGACATTGGTGAGAATCTCGGACACTTTGCGTCGTCCTTCTGCAATCTTATCCTTCACGAATGCATTGGTCTTGAAATCGGCAATCAAGTCTGAAGTGCCCACCGAGAAGCCGGTATACAAGTTGAACTGTGTCACAATGCTTTGAATGTCGTTGATGAACTGACCTGCACGTTGAGGTCCAAAGTCATTGTAGGTCAAGTGCACCAAGTTTCCAGTCGCACTCTTCTTCAAGACACCCTTGGTCAGTTCCCCCATTTCAAGCTTGATTCCACGAGCATTGTAGTTAATCAACGGCATGGCCATCGAGATGATTTCAGAACCCGTCCAGTTACGGTTCTTTCTCTTGAAAGGACGATTGATGCGTGCGAGCATATTCATCGCAATGTGTTCGGGCACTTCGACACCCGGTTGTGAGATACGGTAGGCACCTGTCATGGTATCCTGAAAGAGCTGGATAATGGGAGTGGAAGTACGAGGACTGATGATGTTACGCAAGACCGACGCCAACACACGAAGCTCGGTTGCAGCTGGGATGCTTTGAGGTACATGCATATTCATCTCATCTCCATCAAAGTCTGCGTTATAGGGTCGGGTGGCAGAGACATTCAGACGGAAGGTCGAATACGGCAACACTTTGACTCGGTGTGCTTCCATAGAGGCTTTGTGAAGGGACGGTTGTCGGTTGAACAGCACAATGTCTCCGTCAATGATGTGTCTGTGAACGACATCGCCTTCCTTCAAGTCAATCGTATCTGGATTCACATAGAGCAAACTGAAGGTCTGCTTGTCTTTCTTGATGAAGACCGATTTGGCTCCTGGATGCTTCTCGGGTCCATTGCGAACATAGCCTAGTAGTCGCTCACGATTGTAGGGGCTTACGATTTCAGGAAAGGTCAAGTTGGTTGCGATTTCTTCGGGCACACCGAGTTCGTCCAAGTCAATGTTCGCATCGGGTGTAATGACCGACCTCGCAGAGAAGTCTACACGCTTACCCATCAAGTTACCACGAACACGTCCTGTCTTGGCACCGAATCGTGACTTCAAGGTGCGCAGAGGGCGTCCAGAGCGCTGTTGGGTAGGAGGCATACCCTTGATGTCGTTGTCGACATAGGTTGCTACATTGTATTGAAGCAACGAGGTCAGCTTATCAATCATATCGGCTGAATCGTTCTTATCAATCTTGTCTCGCAATCGGTCATTGGAACGGATGATGGAGATGAGCTGGTGCGTCAAGTCATCTTCCATTCGCTGATGGTCGTCCATCACGACCGAAGGACGCACGGTCAACGGTGGAACTGCAAGTGCATTGCAAATCATCCATTCAGGTCGTGCAAACTGTGGATCAAATCCAAGACGACGGCAGTCTTCGTTGGTGATACGCTGGAAGGCTCGAAGGACGATTTCAGGTTGAAGTTGAACAGGGTCCACAGGTGCTTCATCCTTTGCGAGTTTCTTGAACGCTTCCAACTTTGCAGCCGTGCCTGCAATCTTACTGACTTTCGCAAACATCGGTGTTTCACAGGTCGAACAGACGGGAGTGTATTTCGTCTGGTCACGCACTTCCTTGAATCGCGCCATACCCGTTGTGGTCATGCTGTCGAGGACTTCAGGTGCGAGAATCGGTTTGGAACAGTTCAAGCAGATGACATTGCAGAGCTTCTCGACCGTATCGAAGAACTGATACAGATACATCGGTCGTGCAAGTTCAATGTGTCCAAAGTGTCCAGGGCAAAGTTGGTTGGTCTGTTTACAGGTCGGACAGACCTTGCCGTTCTCAATCACTCCGAATCGTGAATCAAACACGCCATTTGGAACGGGTTGTCCGCTTTGGTACGTTTTATCAGTCGTTACTTCTACGACACTGCGCTTCCGAATGTCTTCGGGGTTCGCAATACCGAATTGAACACCAATAATTGTATCACCCATTGTGTGTCTCTTATACCTATGTGTAGATTCTTCCGTTTTTACTGCTCCGCAAGTTCAAGTAGAGTATGCCAGTGGTCGTCGTCTTCGATGAACCGCTTCACCATCTCTACATCGTGTTCCCGCTTTTCAAGGTAGAGAAACATTCGTTCAAACTCTTCTCCACGCTTTTGTTGAAACAACTTGTATTGACGAATACTCGCATAGCGAACATAGTCTAACATGTCATTTGTCATTCGCTCCGCTCCGTTTGGGTCTTGACGCTCAACATCCTTGAACTTTCGAACCAGCGTTGCCCAGTGTTCTTGCAGTAAATAGACATCCATTATTCGGTAGTGTGTGATTATTTTAGAGATCTTGACGATAGAGATAGTCGACTGTGATTTCAATATACAAGTCTCTTGCTTGGGGTACAATGACGAAATCAACGTATACCGTGGTAGGTTCTCCGCTTACAGTGTATCCGGAGAGACTAAACACTTTTGCTTTCACAGGTAAAATCGTAAGTCTACATCCTGTGACGAGGATATTTGCAGGGACAGTCGCACTGACGGTTCGGAATACAGTTCTTTCAGCCGGTTCTGTATATCCTATGGCGACAGACCCAGAGGCCCATGCATTCCATTTAGGACCTGTGTTTCCCGTGTTTCCTGTAAATTGATGACCTGTAGGACCTGTATTGCCTGTGTTCCCTGTAGGACCTGTGTTGCCTGTAGGACCTGTGCGACCCGTAGGACCTGTGCGACCTGTAAACCCTCTTTCGCCTCTGTCTCCTAAAGACCCTGTAGGACCTGTTTGACCTGTGGTACCCGTGTGAATCGACGGTAGACCCGTTGATCCAGTGGGTCCCGTTGGACCGGGGTATCTAGATCCCGTGCTACCTACTTCTCCGATGATTCCTGTCGGACCTGTATTCCCTGTAAATTCTTGACCTGTAGGACCTGTAGGACCTGTGAACCCCGTTGGACCTGTGTTTCCAGTATTCCCCGTATTCCCTGTTGGACCTGTGGGACCTGTAGAACCCGTTGTACCTGTATCACCTGTAACTCCGCTATTTCCCTTGAACCCTATACTACCGGTGTTACCTGTCGGACCCGTGATACCCGGCGTTGGATTTGGAGGGCCTGGTTTCCCCGGCGGTCCTGTATTTCCAGTTGGACCGGTCGGACCTCTAGGACCCGTTGGACCTGTAGTACCTGTATTTCCGGTTGCACCTGTAGTGTCTGCACTCCCGGTTCGTCCGGTGGGTCCAATCGGTCCAGCGAGACCTGTTCGTCCTGTATTTCCTGTAGCACCGATTGTATCAGAAAGCCCAGTATTGCCTCTGTTGCCTGTATTGCCCGTGTTTCCTGTGTTTCCTGTCCATCCTGTGGGACCGGTTCGACCTGTATTTCCAGTATTTCCAGTGTTGCCTGTAGTACCGGTATTTCCAGTCGCACCTATAGCGTCTACACTTCCTCTAGGACCGGTTACGCCAGAAGGTCCTGGAAGTCCGGGCCCAACAGGACCTGTCTCTCCTGTAGGACCTGGAACATACTGTGCTTCAGGAAGAGTATACGAATAGGTTCCCGGAATCCTAGGAACATAACTACTCATTGTTTGTAGAAGTAGTATAAAATGTAAGTGATATCGACTGAAGGGCTTGATTGATTTTCTCCACTTAATTTACCATACCAAGTTCCAGATTCATCCTTTAAGTAAGCTTCACTGATAAAGACATATTGATTAATCGAAGGTCCAGTTTGTGAATATCCACTCACGCCTACGTAAGGATAGGTCGTTGTACTTAATCCCGTACTCTGTTCGAGAAATTGGAGACCTGTATAGCCTGAAAAGGTAAGTGTGACTTGACCTGATCGGATATCAAATGGACCTGTGGGTCCAGTATTGCCGGTGTAGCCTGTATACCCTGTATTACCGGTTGGACCTGTATTCCCTGTATTGCCTGTATTGCCTGTGTTTCCAGTATTGCCTGTATTGCCTGTGGGACCTGTAAATCCTGTGGGTCCTTGAATTCCTGTAGCACCTGTGATACCCGTGTTCCCTGTATTTCCAGTTGCGCCTGTTGCACCTGTGGGACCTGTATTCCCTGTATTACCTGTAAATCCTGTGGGTCCTGTATCCCCGGTTGGACCCGTGCGACCCACTGGACCTGTGGGACCTGTGGGACCTGTTGCACCTGTATTGCCAGTATTCCCTGTATTGCCTGTATTGCCTGTATTGCCTGTGGGACCTGTAGGACCTGTGAATCCCGTTCGTCCTGTATTGCCTGTATTGCCTGTGGCACCTGCAGGACCTCGGTCTCCAATGGGTCCCGCCGGACCTGTCGGACCATTATTTCCAATTGCACCCACAGGTCCTTGTGCTCCTGTAGCCCCCGTAGCACCTGTATTGCCTGTATTTCCAGTCACGCCTGTAGAACCTGTATTGCCTGTATTGCCTGTGTTACCTGTATTGCCGGTATTGGTTGCAGTGCCAGCAATTCCAGCAGAACCTGTGGCACCTGTGGCACCGGTTGGACCTGTATTGCCTGTATTGCCCGTGTTGGTTGCAGTGCCTGGAAGACCTGTAGGACCCGTTGGGCCTGTATTGCCGGTATTGCCTGTGTTGCCTGTATTGCCTGTGTTTCCGGTATTACCTGTGTTTCCTGTAGGTCCTGTTCGTCCTGTGTTGCCGGTATTACCGGTATTCGTCGCTGTGCCAGATAATCCTGTGAATCCTGTTGCACCTGTGGGACCGGTCACGGTTCCTGTAGGTCCTGTGGGTCCTTGTGGACCTTGTGGACCTGGATATACATTGGGAGCTACAGTTCGAACTCCTTGTCCTGGTTGATAACAGACTAGCATTGTTTAATGACGCAGAATTGATTGGATTTATTCGGACGGAATAGACAAATGGAAGAGACTGGACCCACTGGAGAGACTGGAGACATTGAACAAACTGGACCCACTGGAGAGACTGGAGACATTGAACAAACTGGACCCACTGGAGAAACAGGTCCTACTGGAGAAACAGGTCCTACTGGAGAAACAGGTCCTACTGGAGAAACAGGTCCTACTGGAGAGACTGGAGACATTGAACAAACTGGACCTACCGGAGAAACAGGACCTACGGAAACCTTTGGACCCAGTGGACCCGACCTGTCGATGTTCCCTACGTCTGCCACAGGACCCGTTGAGCCCCCCAATATTGCAACACTCGATGAACTGATGCAAAGTCATGCCGTTGTGCTTGCAAAAGAATCAGCTGACCGTGCTGGATTAGCTGGATTGATGAACCCTACGCGAGAGCAGTATCGCCCCCAACTCTTTCAATGGGCGGGTCTTGGATTTCCTGCGACCTTTATTATTCAAACATTTGATCTCAATCCACCAACCTATTGCTCGGATGGAGTCACTCGAGATTCACTTAGATACTTGAACTATTTATTGTTACCGAGTAGTTTGGACTCCGCATTGGACACCATTCGTTCCTTGATGCCTGGAATCCACGTTTCCTTTTCGTTCTTGGGAAACACCTTGAGGATTCATGTGTCAAAGGATTAAGCTGGAAGTTTTTTGAAAGGATGTGAGGATGGAAGTGATCCAGTCAATCCCCATTTCTGTGCTAAATAACCTTCCACTTGTTGGCGTTGAGTGGTAGTTAATGTATCATTATAATAGAGTATTTCAGCAGTATACACCGAGTCATAAGAATTTGTTCCATTAACAGAATTGATATACAATGTAGAGGTTATGTTCTGATCGGTAAGAATACCTGGTGTTCCTCTTGGAGTTATAGCAGTTGATCTAGTTGTTCCATTTATAGTGTATGGATTTGCCGTACTGTTTGTAGCATTATCATATCCAATACATAGGATAAACCAAGTATTATTTGAAACTATTGATCCTGAAACACTATCTACAAGATCAAGATAGTCTCCTGTTGGAGGTGAAAAGTACAAAAGAGAGTCATTTGCTGTATATAGAAACCCACCATTAAGTGCTAATAAGTATCTTGATGATGCAGCTTTTCCAACAAGAAATATGGTGCATTTAGTTCTCCCTACGAAGTTTGTAATTCTTGTATTGGTGCCACTGGGTGTATACACTGTAGTTAATGAATTTAATGATGCTGTTGCTATAGTTGTGGTTCCTCCATTATTTGTCATAACATATCCGTTTCCAGACTTATCCCTCCATTGAGTTACACTACTTCCACTCAAGGTCATTGAAGATGTATCCGCTGCATCCAACCACAATGCAACTCCTGAAATGTTTCTAGGTGAGAATGGAAGTGATGCAGGCGTAATCGACTTGAACGGATGTGTAGATGGAATGGGTGTAGTCAACCCCCACTTGTGCGCAAGATAGCCTTCCACTTGTTGGCGTTGAGAGGTTGTGAGAGCTGTGTTATAGACGAGGATTTCTCCAATATTTCCATCATAATACCAGTTACCAGTAGCAGGTTCAACGCCAATAACATTGTTAGTATTTGGAGCAGCCCATCCAGAACTGGCAGTGGTATTTACACTTGTTCCAGTTTGATAAATATACCTTGTTGAGCCATTAAAGGCAATATTAGCAATAAAAAATGTATTCGCCGTTAGCGAGCCACCAGCAATATCATTATTATACCATAAATTTGCTATACTTTGACCTTGAATTTGTAAAGCATTAAAAGAATTATTTCCGGCTACTCCATTTCCAATAATAGTTTTTCCTACATTCGCCGTATTATTAAGATTTGCAACAGCAAAAATAGAATAGGCATTTGTTCCTGAAGCGAAAGGCAATGTGCCGTTTGGTAAATTCATGAACTGACCAAGACTTTGTGTAAAATTTACATAATTAGACGAGTTCCAAATAGGAGCGTTACCTGCTTGAGTTGCATTACATCCTCGCCCACTTTTATCTTTCCAACAACGAATTGTTTGCCCATTTGTTGTTATGGCAGAAGTTCCAGCAACATCGGAAAATAAGACGCTAACATCATTCCCATCCAACCACAACAGACATCCGTCTATATCATTGGGCTGAAACCCGCGCAAATGAGGTCGAATAGAGTAGAAGGGATGACTTGAAGGAATGGTAGAAGCACCGATTCCCCATTTCTTTGCAAGGTAGTTTTCGATGGTCTGGCGTTGAGTATCTGTTAAATCTGCATGATAATACAGGACTTCTGATACAGTTCCTGTTAAATTTGCACCAGTTGGACCAGATCCTACCCAATAAGTTGTATATCCAAAAGAACCGACTGCCCCTCCTGATAAAGTAACCGTTGATGATGCAGTACCATTCAGGTAAAATGTGTTTGTTGTTGCGTTTGTTCGTGTAACAGCGAGAAATGTTTGATTTGGAGTTGTTGTTACAGTAGATAATGTTACAAAATTACGAAATGAACCCAACGTATTAGCAGTGTCAAGATAAACCATAACATCCATTGAAGGAGTATTATCAAAATCATTACCTCCAGCGGATGCGCTAAGAATTCGAGCAAATTGTGTGGCAGGGCTTGTAGTAGTTTTTGCTACGACAAATGCAGTTAAGTTTGCGGTTGTGTTTGTAATTGAACCTGAAAACAACTGTGAACCACTGAAGACAATCTGTCCAGAACTTAGTGTTGGACTTCCCGATGAGGTTGCATTGCGATTATTGCCAGACTTATCAGCCCATCCTGTAACACTTGAACCCGAAAGCGTCATTGAACTTGTATCTGAAGCATCCAACCATAAAGCAAGACCAGGAACCGTCAAAGGTATTGTAGGAGACGGTGGAACTAACCCCCACTTGTGTGCAAGGTAGCCCTCGATTTGCTGTTGCTGTGCTGTAGTTACTGTGCCTATATAAAATATCACTTCAGCAAGTTGTCCAACAAGAGGGAATGTTCCACCACCAATGAAAGCAGTTGTGTTTGTCTGATTATATGATTCTGTTCCTGTACCGCTTGGAGCAACACCATTTATATGTAATGTTCTTAACCCTGATACTTGTAAAGCAGAACCAATAACATTGACATTATTAGTTGCTGCAGTATTCACAGATTGAGAACCTGAAAATCTATAAAATTTGTAACGTCCTTCACCGTTATTCCAACCAAGAGCTGTTTCAGTTCCTCCTCCTGGAGTGCCAATTGAGAATACGTTGTGTTGTGTATTGGCTGTTGTTTGTCTCCAAACTGCAAATACTGCAATATCACCTGTTCCAACAGATGGAATTGTCAATGTTAGGTTATTACCCGATGTAAAGGTCATACATGGATAACTACCGTTAAATCCTGTTGTTGAATAACTAGGTGCTGAATTAATTGTAATAGTTTTACTTGTACCAGATTTATCAGTCCATGATGTAAGTGTTCCTCCTGCGGAAGGGCTTATAGTTGAAGCATCTGCTCCATCCAACCATAACGAACATCCAGGTACAGTCCGAGGGTCAAACCCAGAAATACTTTTCGACGTCCCTAGCATTACCTTTCTTAAAACAAAACATAGTTGGAGGTTGTTGCGCCAGGATATGTCACCATGATCGTAGTGGAATTTGCAGGTGGAATCACCACTGGGTTCGCAGGTGCACTCGTGCCTGCGGTCGTGTAGGTCACCGTCGTCGATAAATACGAAGAGGTATTGTTGCGGAACACCCAATATCCATTGGAATCGTTGCTCCAATTGATGGTAGGTAAGGTCAACGATGAAAACCCACTATTCGTAATGTTGTAGTGCGTGCCGAACGAGTTGGAGGCTACCGTCAGTGAGGTTCCCGATACATTCATGTAGAGAGGACGGAATCCATTGCGAACGGTGAGACCGCCACTGACATCGAGATGAGTTGCGGGGGCTGTGGTTCCAACACCTAAATATCCTGTATTAGCGATACGCATTGTTTCCGCGAGTTTGAAAGGTGAAGTGTATGTAATGACGAGAAGACCATTACCTCCTACACTTGTTGTTCCAACCGCAACGCCTGCAGAATAATAAGGAGAAGTTGTATTCGGTGCAGAATATCCGTCCGTTGAGTTAAATCCTAATACAGACTGACCGAAAATAAGCGAAAGATTTCCTGTGAACGATGATCCACCGCCACCGGCGCCAATATCACCCGCGTTTGTACCGCCACCACCACCACCAAAATATCCACCACCTCCACCACCACCATCGCTAGAACTTCCGCTTGTGACAGAACCACCTTGTCCTCTTGAACCAACTAAACCTGTTCCAAACTGTCCTGGGCCTCCACCACCTCCAGCAGTTTGTGATCCTCCATTACCTTTAGTACTAGCTCCTCCACTTCCATTATTTGCCGTTCCAGAGAAGGTTGCAGATCCACCTGTATTATTAGTACTAGTACCACCACCACCACCTCCTGCTACAACAATATCATTTGTAGCTGCGGTTCCACCACGTTGAATTGCAGTACGTCCACCACCTCCACCAGACATTCCTCCATCGCCAGTACCTGCGGCTCCACCTCCTCCATATGCACTTATAGTTGTTGTTGTTGAAGCAGAACCACCACCACCTACGACCATATTCAGTGTTTCACCGGGTGTTACTGCAAGTACACCTTGTATCATAGCACCTGCACCTCCAGTACTTGTTTTACCACCACCTCCTGCTCCCCATGCATAGACTGTAATGGAGGTAACAGTCGGGGGGACTATAAATGTCTGATTTGTTCCTGTATATGTAAACGTACTTGCTGTTATCAATGAAGCATTAACAGGGGTTGCAGTCTGAAATACAAGTGCACTGTTTGCATATGTCAAACCTTGGTCAAGTGCTCCAATACGCGCTAAAGGATAGGTTTCATTAGAGGCTCCAAAATAAAGAGAAGCTACTCCTCCTGTGTATCCAGCACTAGTTGATTTAAGAGAAAGACTATCATAATTTGGACCATAAATTGAAGCACCTAGAGTACCATTGTAATTAATCGTCTCATTTCCAGTCACTGACAAACTCGATCCATTGAAGGTTAAGTTTGCGTTTCCAAACACACCCGTTCCACCCGTAGCCACAGTCAAGACACTTGCAAATCCCGTAGAACCGACAATCGACACTGAACCTCCACCTGCAGCTGCAGGTCCTGTGGGTCCTGTGGCTCCCGCGACTCCAGTGGGTCCTGTGACCGTACTTGCTGCACCTGTTGGCCCTGTGAAGCCCGTGGGTCCCGTATTACCTGTGAAGCCTGTGGGTCCTGTGACTCCCATACTTGGAATGGTCGTACCAACGTACGAGATGGTCGAGCCGTTGAATCCGAGTGTTAACGAACTCGATGCCTGTGTGGTAGCATAGATATTCAAAGTCAAGTCTGTCGTGTAAGTTCGTGCGGGGATGGTGAGGTTCGACTTATACAACTGCATGGGACTGGATTGATTCACACTGGTTGTGGTGGTACCTGTAGCGACTGTGGTAGCACCATCGACTACCTCGAAGTAGAACGACGCAGGACTCGTCGACAGACCTACTGTGGCATACAACACTAGACTCCAGACTCCTGTGACAGAGGTTTTGAGTGGAAGAGACGATGCAGCCAGTGTGAAAGAAGCTACTTTTGCATTGGTAGTTCCTGCTGGGATTGTGATGGTGCTCGAACTTAAATTTGGGTTGAAGGTGGTTAAGAGTGTTCCAGTGAAGGTGGTTCCTGAATAGATGGTTGGGTCTCCTGCAGGTGTAATTTTACGGATACGATTGTTTCCAGGTTCGCATACATACAAAAACCCCGATGAATTCACTACAACACCATATGGACTACTGAAACTTGCATTGGTTCCCGTTCCATCGCCATATCCTTCTGAATTCCCTGCTAGAGTTGTCACTACACCTGCTGATGTAATTTTACGGATACGGTGATTAAGAAAATCGCCAACATACACATTCCCTGCTGAATCCACTGCGACTCCCCAAGGAAGATTAAAACTCGCATTGGTTCCAGTTCCATTAGTAGAACCTGAACCTCCACTACCTGCAAGTGTTGTTACTACACCCGCAGAAGTAATCTTATAGATACGATGGTTGCCATGATCAGAAACATATACGTTTCCAAATGAATCGACTGTAATTCCTATAGGTGTAGAGAATCCACTTGCAAATGTTGTCACGACACCATCAGGAGTAACTTTACGGATTCTATTATTGAAACTGTCTGCTACATACACAACCCCTGCTGAATCGACTGCAACACCATATGGACGATCGAAACTAGCACTTGTTCCAGTTCCATCCGCATATCCTTGTGAATTCCCTGCTAGAGTTGTCACTACACCTGCCGATGTGATTTTGCGGATGCGTTGATTGTCTTTATCAGCTACATATACGTTTCCTGATGAATCCACTGCTATTCCTTGAGGATAGTTAAAACTCGCACCGGTTCCCGTTCCATTAGTTGATCCTGTTGTTCCACTACCTGCAATTGTTGTCACTACACCGGAGGATGTAACTTTGCGGATACGATGACTGCCTGTATCTGTCAAATACATAGTTCCTGAAGAATCTATAGTGATACTCGAAGGAAGCCAGAAACTCGCATTGGTTCCAGTTCCGTCTATACTGGCTCCGGTTCCATTCCCTGCAAACGTTGTCACAACTCCATCTGTAGGAAGTGCCTGTGTCACATAACTCATCTGTAACGTTAACCCACCCGAGAACCCATCGATTCCTTGAGTTCCCGCAGGTCCTGTTGCACCTGTGTTGGTAGCCGTTCCTGCAGGTCCTACTGCACCCGTCGCGCCTGTATTCCCTGTGGGTCCGGTTACTCCCGTTGGACCCGTACTTCCCGTGGATCCTGTGGCTCCTGTGGGTCCTGTTGCGCCTGTATTCCCTGTGGGTCCCGTGTTGCCTGTGGGACCTGTGTTGCCTGTGGGTCCTGTAGGTCCTGTAATACCTGTGTTTCCCGTCCATCCCGTCGGGCCACCGGGTATTCCTGCAACACCTTGAATGCCCGCTGGACCTTGGATTCCTGTAGGACCTTGGATTCCTTGGTCGCCCTTCACACCCTGTAAACCTTGAACTCCTTGGGGTCCTGCTGACATACTTGTGTTTTCACCAGTTGAAAAATTAGAGAAAGAAGCTTGTACTGGTCGGTCAACGTCTTTTCAACGTTATACACCTGTTTCAACGGGCGCACCCAGTCCTACCGGGCCTCCACCCATGTCGTACTCAGACTACTATAAGAAGTTCGGTGGGGATTGAAAAGGCTTATTGGATTTTACGGATACGATGGTTTCCAAAGTCTGCAAGATACATAATTCCACCTGAGTCTATTGTAACACCCCAAGGAAAGTTGAAAGTCGCATTGGTTTCAGTTCCATTTCCAGATCCTGACGTTGCTTGACCCGCCAATGTTGTAACTACACCTGATGGCGTGATTCTACGAATACGATTGTTGTAAGCGTCTGCTACATATACATTTCCCGCAGAATCCACTGCAACTCCATAAGGCTTATTAAACTGTGCACCGGCTCCAGTTCCATCAGCAAATCCTGCTGTACTACCTGCGAATGTTGAAACTACACCTGCGGCTGTGATTTTACGGATGCGGTTGTTAAATTGATCTGCTACATATACATTTCCAGCTGAATCTACTGCGACTCCAAGAGGAAGATTGAATTGAGCATTGGTGCCCGCTGCATCCGTTGATCCTGTCGTTGCTTGACCTGCGAATGTTGAAACTACACCTAAAGGTGTGATTTTACGGATGCGATTATTATCTGTGTCTGCTACATACACAAACCCCCCTGAATCGACTGCGACTCCATTAGGATAATTGAATTTAGCAGCTGTTGCCGTTCCATCGGCATAACCTTGTGTACCTTGTCCTGCTATTCCTGCAAAGGTTGTGACTACACCTGTAGATGTGATTTTGCGTATACAGAAGTTATTATTGTCAGCTACATATACATCTCCAGCCGAATTAACTGCGACTCCGCTAGGAACTCTGAATGATGCACTGGTTCCCGTTGCATTCGTTGATCCTGCCGTTGTTTGTCCTGCTAATGTAGTGACTACACCTGCGGGTGTGATTTTACGAATAAGATTATTTCCTCTATCCGATACATATATATTGCCTTGTGAATCCACTGCGACTCCACTAGGAGACGCGAACGTCGCATTGGTTCCAGTTGCGTTAGTCGATCCCGATGTACTCCCCGCGAGTGTCGTCACCACACCCCGATTCAAAGGTACTTGGGTAGGGTTTCTGATTATACGGATACGGGTATTATGCCTGTCTGTCACATAGAGAGTTCCTGCAAAATCAACTGCAACTCCCCAAGGAGAATTAAAACCTGAATTCGTTCCAGTTCCATTGCTAAATACTGTTGTTCCATTCCCTAAGAGTGTTGAAACTACACCTGCGGGCGTGATCATACGGATACGGTTATTACCAGTATCTGCTACATAGACATTTCCTCTAAAATCAACTGCAATTCCACGAGGTGTATTGAATTGTGCGTTGGTTCCGACTCCGTCTTGATATCCTTGCGAACTTCCTGCAAATGTTGTCACCCTGTAACCACCATCAATTCTACGAATTCGATGACTACCTAATTCTGTAACATACATGACAAATGATAGAGAAGGAGACAATGCGATTCCAAATGGATTCTGGAAACTTGCATTGACTCCTATTCCATCAACAGATTGTTCAAATCCAGTACCCAAATCCTTATTTGCGTATCCACCACTAGTCTCTACAGCACGGATACAGTTACCGGCGGTTTCAACTACATAAATAATTGCTCCGTTATTCCATAATACGACCCCACAAGGTTGATTGAACCTCGCACTAGTAGCAACTCCATTAGTTGTTCCACTAGTTCCACTCCCTGAAAATGTAGTGACTACACCTGCGGGCGTGATCATACGGATACGATGATTCATTGTATCCCCTACAAACACATTTCCAAGTGAATTCACTACAACTCCTTCCGGATAGTTGAAACTTGCACCGGCTCCCGTTCCATTGCCAAACGTAGCTGATCCACTTCCTGCTAGGAATGTAACTACACCTGCAGGTGTGATTCTACGGATACGTAAATTGTCAACCACAATTATGTTTCCCGTTAAATAATCAACTGTCATTGCAGATGGTAGTTCAAAAGATGCATTGGTTCCTGTTCCATCAATAAACGATGAAGTTCCACTACCCGCTAATGTTGTGACTACACTGGATATTGGAGATGTGTATATATTTGCAATTTTACGGATCGAGTGATTACCGCTATCTGCTACATATGCATTTCGAAACCGATCCACCGTGATTCCTTGAGGAGTGTTGAAGCGTGAAGGTGTGAATCCAGCTGTCCCGTCGCCTGCGAGTGTTGAGACTACACCGGTTGAGGTTTGAATGGTACGAATACGGTTGTTGGTTTGGTCGGCCACATATAAGGTTCCCAGTACATCGATGGAAAGATGATAGGGAAAATAGAATCGTGCATTGGTACCTGTTTCATCCGCGTATCCTGCAGTTGACCCTGCAAGTGTTGTCACAGTTCCATCGGAAGTAACCCGGCGAATACGTTGATTGTTCGTGTCGGCTACATACACATTTCCATAGATGTCTGCAACAATTCCAGATGGAGTATTGAATGCTGCATTGGTTCCGACTCCATCGGCAAAGGTAGCCGTTCGACTTCCAGCTAACGTTGTGACTACACCTGCTGAAGTGATCCTACGAATATTATGATTTCCGATATCCGATACATAGATTGTACCTACTGGATCGACTGTGATTCCAACAGGTGTATTGAAGGTTGCAGAAGTTCCGGTTCCATCGGCAAATCCTGACGTTGTACTACCTGCAAAGGTTGAAACTACACCCGCAGGTGTGATTCTGCGAATTTGTCGACTTGCACTATCGGCTACATACACATTGCCGGCAGAGTCAAGTGCAGTTCCGCGAGGAAAATTGAACCTCGCATTGGTTCCAGTTGAATTAGTTGATCCTGCCGTTGCACTGCCTGCAAATGTAGTGACTACACCTGCAGGTGTGACTTTGCGAATACGGTGGTTGTTTGTGTCTGCTAGATACATCGTTCCATCCCAATCGGTCGCGACTCCCACTGGTTGATTGAACCATCCTCCATCTGTGAATCCTGATGTACTACTACCACCAATTGTGCTTACTGTATTTGAAAATATCATGCGGATACGGTGGCTGCCACTGTCTGCTACATAGAGTCTTCCACTTGAATGCACTGCGACTGCTCGCGGACCAACAAACCTAGCACTTATTACATTTCCGTCCTGAAATATTGACCCATCACCCGCTACTGTTGTGGTTTCACCTACAGATGTGATTCTACGAATGCGATAATTGTTCGAGTCGCCTACAAACAAGGTTCCAGTCGAATCGATTGTAATTCCAACAGGACTACTGAAACGTACAGAGTGTGGGTCTGTTGAGTCAACCATACCCGTTATTATTCCTGCTGTGTCTCGTGGTCCAGCGAGAACTGTAACATTACCAATTGATGTGATTTTACGAACACAATTATTACCACTATCTGCTACATATATATTTCCACTCGGATCCGTAGTCACCCCTGAAGGGTTTCTAAATCTAGCATTCATTCCAGTTGCATTTGAAAATCCAGCAGTATTGGGATAACCTGCTAATATTCCCACATAACCATCCGTAACTGAAGAGTATGAGTCTATATAATGCCTAGCACTATCTGCTACATATACAATTCCAGTTGAACCGACTGTAATTCCGTAAGGAGCTCCAAATATAAATGTATATGATGATACTACACCTGTAGGTGTAATTCTGCGGACCTTGCTGTTACCAGTGTCTGCTACATGCAGATTTCCACTCAAATCGACTGCGATTCCACGAGGAGCATTAAATCTAGCATTCATTCCAATTCCATCGGCAGTTCCTTGTGTTCCATTTCCAGCCAATGTCGTAACAAAACCTTCAGGTGTGATCATACGGATACAATGATTGTCAGTGTCGGCTACATACACATTTCCTACCGAATTGACTGCGACTCCAGAACATCCTGCAAAGAGAGAAGTTTGTACACTATCCGTAAATCCCGATACGCCGCTCCCTGCAACTGTCGTGACTACACCCCCAGGTGATACCTTACGGATTCGGTTTAATGGTTGTTCCGTAATAAACAGATTTTTTGATGAATCAAATGCAAGTCCAAAAGGATTTATACCTACATTGTTTGCGATCCCATCGCCAATCAAAGTCGGAAGAACATTCATTCCATTTCCAGCATATGTTGTGACTACACCTGCGGGCGTGATCATACGGATACATAATTGGTCAGTCACATATACATTTCCAACCGAATCTGTTGTAATATTCCAAAGACTGTTGAATTGTGCACCGGCTCCAGTTCCATTTATAACATCTTGCGTACCATTACCTGCCAATGTTGTCACTACACCTGCTGTGATTTTACGGACACGAAAGAAAAAAGTATCCGCTACATAGACATTTCCACTCAAATCGACTGCGACTCCATAAGGAGAACTAAATGTAGCATTCGCTCCAGGTCCATCAGCAAACACAGCTTGTCCATTTCCAGCAAGTGTTGTTACTACACCCAAAGGAGTGATCATACGGATACGGTTATTACCAGTATCTGCTACATAGACAGTTCCTGCTGAATCGACCGCGATTCCAATCGGCTGTGTAAAAGTTGCATTCGTTCCAGTTCCATTATTACCCCCTGACGTTGCACCACCTGCAAATGTAGTGACTACGCCTTCCGGTGTGATTCTGCGTATACGATGATTCATTCTATCCGCTACATAGACAGTTCCCGCTGAATTCACTGCGACTCCAAAAGGTTGATTGAACCTCGCACTTGTTCCAGTTCCATCCTGAAATCCTGCTGTTCCACTACCTGCTAAGGTTGAAACTACACCTTCAGGTGTGATTCTACGGATACGAGCATTGGTTTCGTCTACTACATACATGATTCCTGAAGAATGTATAGCAATTCCTCTAGGATTATTGAACTGTACACTCCCATCAGAAAAGCCAATACTACCAGTTCCCGCCAGCGTTGAAATTTCAGAGAGAACAGCCACAACCACCGCAGCCACAACCAACACCCGTGTAATTAAGATTCCTAACGAGCCGAAGAAGGGCATTGTATTCTACTAACCAAAACTTGATAACTGACTTAACGCTGTCCACGCAGCACCTGAATAGAATAAACTGAATGTCTGGATTTCGACTCGACTTGCAGTGGCGGTAGGCGCAGATCCACCGGCCCATTTAATGGTGATAGCGCTTCCTGCGATTTGAAGGACATTCACAAAATAGGGTGTACCTCCTTGGACTAAATAGACCGAGATGACATAGTTACGGTTCGCAGTCGTAGGTAAGTTCGTGATATTGACCGTCAAGTTACTTGGTATGGTCGTCAAGTAATGAATGGCGCCTAACGTCCAGTCAATGGTATACGGCGTGGTAGGAACTGCTGCAACGACGATTTCTTGAACTTCTTGGACGCTTAACGCTGCCGTGACATCCAAACGGTTATTGGCTGCATTGAAGGATACATTGGCAGTTGAGTCTGCAGAAGTTGAGGTTCCATTCGCGTAGACAATGTTCCCTGCGGTTGTTGTAGAGAGTGTGAAGGCCGCTCCAGCAGCTCCTGTGCTTCCAGTAGGGCCTGTATTTCCTGTATTTCCCGTTGCACCCGTATTGGTTGTATCTCCCCTAGGTCCAGTCACACCTGTGGGTCCAGTATTCCCTGTGGCTCCAAATCCAGTCGGACCTGTAAAACCAGTTGGGCCTGTATTACCTGTGGCTCCAAATCCAGTAGGTCCAGTATTGCCTGTGAAACCAGTAGGTCCAGTATTGCCTGTGAAACCAGTAGGTCCAGTATTGCCTGTGACTCCAGTCGGTCCTGTGTTACCGGTGTTACCTGTATTCCCTGTGAAACCAGTTGGGCCTGTATTTCCAGTAGGTCCTGTGTTACCTGTAGCACCCACACTTGGAATCGTGGTGTTGACATACGAGATGGTTGAGCCGTTGAATCCTAGCGTGAGAGAACTGGAGGCTTGGGTGGTTGCGTAGATGTTGAGAGTCAAATCTGTAGTGTACGTTCGTGCAGGAATGGTGAGATTGGATTTATACAACTGCATGGGGCTGGATTGATTCACACTGGTTGTGGTTACACCTGTAGCGACTGTGGTTGCACCATCCACGACTTGGAAGTAGAAGGACGCAGGACTTGTGGATAACCCTACTGTAGCATACAACACTAAACTCCAGACTCCTGTGACGGATGTCTTGAGTGGCAAACTTGAGGCTGCGAGTGTAAAACTGGCTACCTTTGCGTTGGTTACTCCTGCTGGGATGGTAATCGTGCTTGAACTTAATGCAGGGTTGAAGGTGGTCAAGAGTGTTCCTGTGACAGGTGAACCTGAATAGATGTTAGGGTCTGCTCCTGGAAGTGTAATCCTGCGGATACGATGATTACTGAGATCAGCCACAAATAGATTTCCGCCAACTAAAACCACACCACGAGGACTCCAGAATTGTGCATTCGTTCCAGTTCCATCTGCAGACCCTTGTGAACTCCCTGCTAGTGTTGTGACTACACCTGCAGAGGTAATTTTCCAAACACGACTAGAATTTTCACCTACATATGCATTTCCAAGTGAATCGACTTCAATCTGCCAAGGTAATGACCCTACTGTTGCAAGTGTTGTGACTACGCCCTCGGGTGTGATTTTGCGAACACGGTTATTGTTTGCATCTGCTACATACACAGTTCCTACTGAATCTACTTTGATACCAATAGGCCAGCTAAATCCTGCATTAGTTCCGGTTCCATTGACAAATGTTCCATCATACCCCCCTTGTCCGACTCCACTACCTGCTAATGTTGACACTACACCTGCAGGTGTGATTTTACGAATACGATGGTTGAATGAATCGGATACATAGATAGTCCCTGCCGAATCGACTGCAATTCCCATAGGTCCAATAAATTGGGCATTCGTTCCAGTTCCATCCGCAAATCCGGCTACTCCACTACCTGCAAATATTGAAACTACACCTGCCGATGTAACCCTTCGAATACGATTTACCGAAGCTTCAGTAACATACACGTTTCCAGATGAATCCACAGCTACTGATGTAGGGTTAGTAAAATCTATATTATTTGCCGAGTTATCCTTGAGTGTAGAAACAACACCTGCAGATGTGATTTTACGGATTCGGCTATTAGACGTATCTGCTACATACAACGTTCCAGACGAATCAGCTGTAATATAATGAGGATTATTGAACTGTGTACTGGTTCCGTTTCCATCGCTATTTCCTGCTGAACTACCTGCAAACGTTGTCACAACTCCATCCGTTGGAGTTGCCTGTGTCGTGTAACTCATCTGCAACGTTAACCCACCGGAGAACCCATCAATACCTTGGACTCCTGTAGGTCCTGTATTGCCTGTGAAACCAGTTGGACCCGTGAATCCTGTGTTACCGGTGTTACCCGTGAAACCAGTTGGACCTGTTGCACCTGTTGCACCTGTATTTCCCGTGACTCCAGTCGGTCCTGTGTTACCGGTGTTACCTGTATTCCCTGTGAAGCCACTTGGACCTGTAGGACCTGTGTTACCTGTGAAACCAATTCCTGTAGGTCCTGTATTCCCCGTAAACCCTGTATTTCCCGTAACTCCTGTAGGTCCAGTCCATCCTGTAGGACCGCTATTTCCCGTAAAACCAGTCGGACCCGTTACACCCTGCACGCCTTGAATTCCCTGCACGCCCTGGGGTCCAGTGTTTCCTTGCACACCCTGTAATCCTTGCACGCCTTGAGGACCGTCATTTCCTTGCACGCCTTGGACACCCTGAATACCCTGGGGTCCTTGGATACCTTGTGGACCGGTGGTACCGATTGGCCCTGTCATTCCAATTCCAATCGGTCCAGTCCATCCTGTTGGACCTCCGGGGATTCCTGCTACACCTTGTGGACCTTCAATTCCTTGCGGTCCAGTAGGTCCTATGTCTCCTTTGCTTCCGGTCACTCCTCGAAGTCCACGAACACCTTGGAGACCCGTAGGTCCTGTCAGTCCTTCAACACCCCGAACACCTTGTACCCCTTGGATACCTTGTGGTCCAATTAACATACTTATGTTTTCACCAGTTGAAAAACTACACAGGTGGAAGTGCTGCGTAGGATTCTAGTTTGGTGAACACGTATATGAATCCTAGGGACCCATAAAATATCTTGAATACTTGAATCTCAATCTTGTCTGCTGTAGGAGTCGGTGGAGTATCGTTCAAATACGCGAAAAGAGTTACATTGTTTCCGTTAATGCTCATTGAAGATGCATAATAAGGAGTTGCGGATTGAGGGATAATTAACGTCAAGTCGTAGAGTTGCGATTCGGTTGTAGGAAAGTTCGTAACAACAACCCTAAAATTCGATTCAGCTGCAGCACCTAACACTCCATTCGGTCCCAAACTCCAGTCGAACGCGGCACCTGTTGCGGTTATCGCTACACTCTGTAGGTTTGTATTCACACCACCTCCACTTCCTGAAGGGCCTGTGTATCCCGTTGGACCGGTTGACCCTTCTCCAGTTGGACCTGTAGGTCCCGTATTTCCTATACTTGCAAACAACTGCCAATACGTTGGATTTGTAGGGAGTCCTCCTGCGCTTGAAACAATGCATAGATAGGTTGAACCATTATAGGCTACAAGGTCATTCACATAATAGAGTGTAGAACCTGACCAAGTTCCTCGATTTGTATAGGTGGTTCCACCGGCTGCAAACACCTGCCAGTAGGATGGATTTTCTGAAGGGAGTCCTCCTGCACTTGAAACAATGCATAGATAGGTTGAACCATTATAGGCTACAAGGTCATTCACATAGTAGAGTGTAGAACCCGACCAAGTTCCTCGATTCGTAAAGACAGTTCCTGCTCCAGTAGGTCCAGTATTGCCTGTGGGTCCAGTATTACCGGTATTCCCTGTGAATCCTGTAGGACCGGTACGACCTGTTGGACCTGTATTTCCAGTGGGTCCTGTCCATCCCGTCCAGCCTGTGTTTCCGGTATTTCCAGTATTTCCTGTATTGCCCGTGAATCCTATGGGACCTGTGAATCCTGTGGGACCTGTATTTCCTGTGGGTCCTGTATTCCCTGTGTTTCCTGTAAAGCCTGTAAATCCAGTGAAACCTGTAGGTCCTGTGGGTCCTGTATTGCCTGTATTGCCTGTCGGACCGGTGTTTCCAGTTGCGCCTGTATTCGTAGCTGTACCCATAGGTCCTGTGAATCCCGTTGGACCCGTAACACCTGTGGGTCCTTGTATGCCTTGAACACCTTGAATACCCTGTGGTCCAGTCGATCCATCTGCTCCTGCATTTCCTGGAACACCCTGGGGTCCCTCCGGTCCCTCGGGTCCGGTCACGCCTGCAGTGCCTACCGGTCCTTCAATGCCTTGAATTCCCTGTTGTCCTTGAATACCTGTAGGACCTGTTACACCATATGGACCTGTATTGCCTGTAGGACCTGTCCATCCAGTTGCACCGGTAGTCGTTGCAGTACCAGGAGGTCCTGTCCACCCTGTAGGACCTGTATTCCCTGTAGTACCTGTAGGACCTCTTTCACCTCCAGCTGGAATCAAGAACGCTGAAAACAAAGTATTTGCACCTTTCAGTATGTTCACAGGAGCTGCAGACCCGTTGTATCCTGTAGAAACGATCCAATTGGTTGACCCATTAAAATACTGCACCGTTGTCAAGTTGAGTGACATACCGACACTTGTATCGGTAGCATCTTGAGCTCGTGCAAGTATAGTTCCATCTTCACCTACAATCTGAATTGAGTACTGATTTGCGTTTGCAGCGATATCAAACAATACAAGTAAAGACACTTGATAATACCCTGAAACAGTAGGTTGGAATTGATAGGTGGATGGACTGAACCAATTCTTCGAGTCAACGAGTTCAGTGAACTGTATTGTATCAGTTGTATATGAACCCAATCGTTGGTCTGTGGCGAGTCGTGCAGTCACTAGATAGTCACTTGCATAAATACCTGTTCCCGGTGCTCCTGTGCTTCCTGTAGCACCTACAAGCCCTGTGGGACCTGTATTACCCGTTGCGCCTGTATTAGAAGCTGTTCCTGCGGGTCCGGTGTTTCCAGTCCAGCCAGTCCAGCCTGTCGGACCTGTGTTGCCCGTATTTCCAGTGTTTCCGGTATTTCCTGTGTTTCCAGTCCAGCCAGTCCAGCCTGTCGGACCTGTATTTCCTGTATTTCCTGTAACTCCTGTCGGTCCTGTATTTCCTGTCCATCCCGTCCAACCTGTGTTTCCGGTATTACCTGTGTTTCCTGTGTTTCCAGTCCAGCCTGTTGGACCTGTATTTCCTGTATTTCCTGTAACTCCTGTCGGTCCTGTATTTCCTGTCCATCCCGTAGGTCCTGTGTTGCCCGTATTTCCGGTATTGCCGGTATTACCTGTCCAACCTGTCCAGCCTGTGGGTCCAGAGTTACCGGTATTTCCAGTGTTACCCGTATTACCTGTCCAGCCAGTCCAACCCGTAGGTCCAGTATTACCTGTGAACCCAGTATTACCCGTCCATCCTGTCCATCCCGTGGGACCTGTATTTCCAGTATTCCCTGTGTTACCCGTGTTTCCAGTCCAACCTGTCCAGCCTGTGGGACCTGTGTTGCCCGTATTTCCAGTATTTCCTGTATTACCTGTCCATCCCGTGGGACCAGAGTTACCGGTATTACCTGTGTTACCCGTGTTTCCAGTCCAACCTGTCCATCCCGTGGGACCAGTATTGCCTGTGAACCCCGTATTACCCGTATTGCCAGTCCATCCAGTCCAACCCGTTGGCCCTGTGTTGCCCGTATTTCCAGTGTTACCCGTGTTTCCAGTATTACCTGTGTTACCGGTCCACCCTGTCCATCCTGTAGGACCTGTTACAGTCGAAGCAGCACCCGTCATTCCAGTGGGTCCGGTGTTTCCGGTGTTTCCTGTGTTACCAGTGTACCCTGTTGCACCTGTATTTGAAGCGGTACCTGCAGGTCCTGTGTTACCCGTCCAGCCAGTCCAACCTGTTGGACCTGTTACACCCGTAGGACCAATGTTGAAGAACGGCAAGTCATTCCATAAACGCAAACCATCACCAATTTTCATACGTCCAAGGGTTGTGTCGTACCCTTGCTCGCCTGACGCAAGTAGAGGGTTCGCATTGAACCAATTTAAGGATGTGTCTCTCCGAAGCAATATCTTCTTCGGAACCGTCGGGCATGACGACATTGTATTATAAGTCGCATAGATTTACATCAGCCTTACCGCCATCAAACACTTCATTACCATTGCCGTCCAAGTAATCGCAGAACTCGGCAGTCGCGTTACCTGCATCGTCAATCTCAAAGGTTTGACATCCAGACTTCGGCAAGTCGCATCGTTTAGGACCTGCACCACCACTGTCGAACACTTCATCGAATCCATTACCATCCAAGTAGTCACATACATCTGAAGTTGCATTACCACCATCGTCGACTGTCGGATGAAACGGACACACACGGTCGAGCGGACAGACGCAGACGGACGTCAAAAAGTTCCATTCCAGTGACCCATTGGTTGAACCCTTGTAGCTGTAGACTGCACCTGGGTTTGAAATGATGGCTGCGCGTCTCATCCATTCCGTGTGCATCCCTGCATCGCGTGTTTGATTGACGAACGACCTCTGCTTGCCGACTTGAATTGGAACCCACGGCAAAAAGTTGGGCGTTGAGTCAGAACTTGTATACGCTTTCCACGAATACAACCCTAGGATGGTGAATAACACACCCAACACCAGAAGGTTGATGTTCATTGCTTCTTGGTTAGATGTTGTCTACATCCACTTCTTCGTCCTCGTCTTCTTCGTCGAACTCGAATCCGTCTGGCTTGGAAGTGGGTGCGTTACCTGACTTCAAGAACATGCGTTCGTCCATGTCCGGTTTGAGGTTACGAAGTCGTGCGACTTGTTCCGGCGAGAACACTGCAATGATTTCATGTGTCTTTCCACCCAAGCCTGTCTCTGCAATCATGACGAGACTGTCGATGTCGACCCAGACTGTGCGCTTACCTTTACCTCGTAGACCACCTCTCATCGGCATGGTCTGTAGTACTTCTCTGAACTCCTTCTTTTTTCCTTCACGATCTTCGTTCTCGAAGAAGTCTCGTTTCGTATCGTCGACGACTTCCTCCAAGTAGAAGACCTCCATTCGTCCGCATCCGAGGCGTCTCGTGATACGAGCGATGTGAACACCGGTCAGTTTTTCGTTGTTTTTGATGTCATCGAGTAAGTCGTCGATGAAACATCGGTTGTTGCGTGCTTTGGAACCTTCTGAATTGCGTTGGGATCTATGGCCTGAACCTCCTGTAGTATTGCGTGGCATTGTATAGTATGAGAATGGGGAAGGTTAGTTATTAGATGAAACTGAATCCGTTTTGAACAACTTTTAAAAACGGATTCGTGTATTTCAAAACGAATAGTCTTCCCCCCTCTCTCTAATCAATATATAGTCTACAATGTTCCACACCTACACAACTAATGAAACCGACAAGCCATTACTCCGAGTGAGTACAATTATTACGATGAAGCAGTTGAAACGAATGATAGACCAAGGTCGTGTCTCAATTGCACCGTTCAACCGACCTGAAGTCAAAACCCGCAAGGGAAGTGCAGAGGAATACGCAAGCTCTACTCGCACAAATGTCAGTCTAGGACAGTTCCTAGGATACACAGAGATGCCTTACACAAGTGTATTGAAGACGATTAAAGAGTATCCTCACTCTATCGAGACTCTCTTTACAAAGGAGTTCCCTCTATCTGTCAGTGAAGGAGGCCATAGAACACGCTGGACGGCGGAATGTGAGGAAAGCGATGCACCAATCGCGTTATCGTTCCTTGCTTGCGACGATAGCCAACACCTAATGTCAACTGTACGTAAGGAGTTCGAGATTGTCAACAACAATGTGTGCCCACTCAAGGCCGGTGAAATCGTCAATGCCTTCGTAATGGATAACGAGCGAAATACCTGTGTAGAGATGCTCAAAACCCTCGTGCAGCGACATTGCCCGAAAACCAAGAACGATAGATGCCATCGTGTTGCTGTTGCTAATGCTGTTGTCAATACGGTGTGCACTCGCGACTTCTCAAAGCTTCACCAGAAACACTCTGCGATAGAGGATACTAAACAGATTACACCATCTACAGCTGACACAGATACAATCCGACGAGTTGTTGAGTCGCTTGGCCGAGTTCTAACACATCTCGAAGAATGTACACCCAAAGACCTACCCAAACCTACCGAACTAGAAGCAGCAGAGCGAGCGCTCAAGCAAGCCAAAGGCAGAGAAGCTAAAGAAGCTGCAGAAAACACATTGAGAGGGTTAAAGTACAACTTCAAAGACGAATGTGAAGAAGCGAAGAAGATGCACAAACTCACACGCTCTCTGCGGTTCGACCTCGACTTGTTTGGACCCTTACTGTATGGATTGTTGAACTCCGAATCACAGGAGATAGCGGTGTCTTGTATCAATCGATGGTTTGATGTGTGTATCCGAAGCCAAGAGTCTTGGGAACGCTGCATGTCGAGTGTCACAACATCCACCACTTCAACTCGATACTACGACGAAAATCGCTTCAAGTCCGGGTGGACTAAAATTGTAGAGCTTACAACCGCTTAACTTACCCATCCTTTCCCTTTTCCCACACCACCCCTTTTTCACTCACAAAACCAGACTGAAAACACGACAACAACACTCCGCAAAACTCGTCCAAGCCCGACCCGGTCCGAGTCCTGGGGACTTTGCGCAAACACTTTGAAATTCAGCCAGGATTTGTGAGTTG
>Ga0164294_10000760_pt1 | contig 30635 bp, 24 predicted proteins | sample GEODES005metaG_FD_111479 | JGI IMG/M metagenome (GOLD analysis project Ga0164294, IMG submission 111479) | Oligotrophic lake water microbial communities from Sparkling Lake, Wisconsin, USA - GEODES005 metaG | ecosystem: Environmental > Aquatic > Freshwater > Lake | place: USA: Sparkling Lake...
GTATCATTGATTTTGTAATAAGAAGATGTCGCCCAAGTACTTCTATTCTCAACACCATCATTTAGTAATTGCCAATTTGAAGAATCAGAGTAGAAGCCACCATTTGCTGTTGCGTTTGATGTGTGACCAGATGTAGCAATATACAAACGCCCGCCATATTTGGCAATATCGTTTACTTTATAATAAGTTGATATCGCCCAAGTACCACGATTAGCTATACCATCATTGATGAGATTCCAATTTGCGGAATCCGTATAGAAGCCACCAGATACAGAAGCATTTGAAGTGTGATTAGCCACGCAAACATACGAACGACCACCATAAGTTACGATGTCATCTTTAATAAACGCAGTAGAGGTCGACCAGTTGCCTTTATAGACAAACTTCAATCTACCTAATACAAAATCGACCATATACTATTACTCCTAATTCTTCTTTTTTATTTAATATGAGTAATCTGCACCATATCTTGCTACCAAGAAGCCATTGCTATTTATATAGTATGATAGTTGAAGATTATCAAATCTAACTTGCTCATATTTTCTATATTTCGTATTTGTTAATTCTGATGTGATTTTCAGAATACCATAGCAATTAGCATCTTGTCCTGAAGCATAATACAGTTGATCTGGTGCATCCATTGGGACATTAATAATCAAAGCATCTGAAGTAGTAACATTAGCATCATATGCCGATCTAGAATATTGCACACCTTTGAGATATTCATTTGTATATGAACCACTACTTGGTGTGGTCGAAATAAAGAAAGGATGATTCAAAGTTGATGGATCATCAGTTGTAAATTTATAGGTAGAACCTCTATACATTTCAAGTGCTGGATTGTTAGCTGTATCACCGTTAATTCTGATTGCAGAATTACTTCCGGATGTTACAAATCTAACTATGAATGTGTTAGCCAGTAAATCACCAGTACCAGATTGAGAATCGTATTCTCGTGTTAGGTTAAAATCTGTATTACCAATACTAACACCAGAAATAAATTCCTCAATACCATTATATGCCAACCCATCGCCGTTCGTCATATCCACGGTTTCGCTGGTATTAGCCCAGAGAACTTTAGTATATGTCAAAAGACCTTCAGAATCTCTATTCAATGCATGCATCGCAAACTGTGACGGTGCAGCTGCGTCTGTTATCGCACCAGTAGTTTGAATTAGATTAGAAAGTTTAAGCATTGGGATTCCCATTACCTTATGTTTTTATTATTTATTATGCCTGAGTTTCAGATCATCATAGTACAGTCATGATCAACATACCATATTAGGATTTGTATTATACGTTAATTCTCCCACCTTACCGGTAAATGCATTAATATCATTATTACCTTTGTATAATACTACCTTTGGTGATGTCATGTAAATACTTTCCAAGTAGTGCCTGTATAAACAAATTCGGCAATTGTATCAGGCACATCAAATGATAAATCATTCGAGCTACCACCAATAGTTGATCCATTTCTTAAAATTACAGCAGGATTGACTATCTTATCACCACCACCATCTGCAATTGATAATCTTTGTCCTTCACTTGGTGTTACCGGAAGCGTAAGATAAACAGACCCATTAGAAGTATCAGCAAGAAATGATCTGTATGGAATCAACGTTGTATTTGATGTTAGTCTTATATATGGACCGACACCGCCATAACCCCAGGACATACCAGAACCATTGCTGGTAAGAACCTGTCCATTTGAACCAAAGCCACCATTAGCAATAATAACAGCTGTATTACCCAGAACAATATTTGCAGTGTTAGTGTTGATTGAAGTCGAATTGATGGTTACATTACCAACAGATAATGTCCCTGTTGTCTTATTGTAAGTGAAATTATTTGAACCACCAAGTAAAGACGAATCATTGAACTGAATGTTAGTATTGGATCCACCATTTGCTATGGCGACAACCCATTGAAAATTTCTGTAAATATAGAGAGTTAGAGTAGTGCTATTCCACCAAAGATCACCATCATCAGGCGGTGGTGATGATGGAGCTATACTGCTTATTTGTACTGAAGCTTTCGCCGCTGCTGTCGCCCAATAAACCGAAGTTCCATTACTAGTAAGAACCTGACCAGCAATACCTGAGCCACCATTTGCAACGAATCTGCCGGTACCGAAAATCAGATTCCCAGTTATCGAAATATTTGATACATTTGAGCTCAACTCAAATACAGAGCTACCGTTAGAAGTGTATACTTTTTTATCAGCTATGTTAACAGCCAATTCACCAAGATCAAGATCTAGGGTTGTAGGTATTACTCCACTGATTGTACTTCTTTTGACTTTAAACTTGGTTGCCATCAGTCCACTCAGAGTTTGTAGGTGTTAGTTTCTTTTTATTATTTTTGATATTACTGAGCTTCGAGAGTTTGCCATTGGCTTCTTCCAAAGCTCCATTCAACTTATCATAATTTTCTTTCATTTGATCCATACTCTTTTGATATGTTTCAACTTTATTGCTGAGCTTTTCAGTTATTACAGATTTGTTTGCTAACTCATTTTCTACTGTTTTGTAAGCACCATTTATTTTATCATAATTTTCTTTTAATTCGTCGAAATTTTTACTGTAATTTTCTTTTAACTGATCAACATTTTTCTGATGGTTTTCTTTTAACTGATCAACATTTTTTTGATATGATTGTAGCTCGTTGTTTAGTTTTTCGGCTAACAGTGTTTTGTTAGCAAGTTCGTTTTCTACTGTTCTGTATTTGTTTTGAAATTCAGTTAAGTAGTCAACTTTTCCTTCCGCTTCATCAAGCTTTTTCTTTAGCGTATCTCTCTCATTGGTAATCGACTGCAGACCATTGACAGCTTGACTAATAGCAGTGTTGAGTTGTCTCAGTTGTTCTTCTAATTCAGCAACTGTTGCATTACGCTCATTTAGAGCTATCTCTAATACAGTCGACTTGGTGTCAGCCTGTAGTAGCCTACGCATTTGCTCAAGAAAAAGAGTTTCTTGTTTCTTTATGTATGTTTCAACAAAGAAATCGTTATCATTTTCACTCATAATAAAAGTTCTCCTTTAGAACGTTCCGCCATCAAGTATATCATAAACTAACGCAGTTCCGTTTGACTGCAATACGTATCCAGAAGTTCCTAATGACAACTGACTGAATCCGTTAGTAGAATTACCAAACAGAATAGCATTATTTGTTACAGTACTTATACCAGTACCACCACTATTTGATTGAAGAGGTGATGAAATCGTAATCGAGTTAGCAACGATCGCAACGTTTACGGTAGAGTTACCGGTGATTGCTAAAGTAGTTGCATTTGTTACCAAACCACTCGAATTCAAATACAGATATGCTGTTGATAATTTGAAAGAAGCATGATTGATATCAATGACGTTATTATTTGGTTCTGGTGTATAATTTTTGAACAGATAATAAGCATCTGTAGCAGCGTGTCTTATAACACCGGTATGTCTTGCTGTAGCGCCATCATAATATCCGCCAACAAAACCAATATCTACAAGATCGCCGGTAGTATTATTTGAAGCCAAAAAGATCAGAGGGTCAGAAACAATAACCGAGCTAACATTTGTTGTTACAAGATTACCAGTAATAATAAGGTCGCCGCCTACTTCAAGATTACCTTCAATGTAACCACGAGTGCTATGAACGTTTGCAGCGTAAATATAATTCCAGCGCTGCCCTGATGCACCGATATTATAGGTAGTATTAGCTGCTGGATTAAAGTTAGTATTGGCTCTACCAAGGAAACTGATATTGTCTACAACGTTATTACCAATAACAACGTTACCAGTAGCAGCAATAGCATCGAATGTAACACTGTCAGTAACCGCAACAGGCTGACCGATATGAACGCCAGTAGCATTTACAGTAACGCCAGTACCTGGATTTACAAATACACCAGTTGTATTAGCGATAATGCCATTATTTGCAAGAACCGATATAGTGCCAGTAGTTGTAATTGCGCCGCCAGTAAGACCATTTGAGGTAGCTACTGATGAGACTCTATCACCCCAATAAACGGATGAAGAATTTGAAAGTAATACTTGTCCTACAGTTCCCAAACTTCCGTTTGCCTGAAGCCCAACGTTTGAACCGATTACAACTTTTGTTGAATTTGCAACAAAACTAGATCCGACAGATAGTATTGCGGCATTTACACTATTAGCTACAAAAACACCCGTGCCATTAGCAACAAAATTACTTCCTAGAGAAACTACAGAAGCATTAACAGTCCCAGTTAAAAATGTGCCTGTAGTATTAGCAATAAAATCTGAACCGATTGTATATGTGGCTGCATTTACTGTATTAGCCCTAACATTGACTGTTGTTAGAGTCCCGGTTGCTTGATCGAATGTTAGATTTGCATTAGCGCCAAGTGCGCCACTATTATTGAATTGAACTTGTGTATTGGAACCGACAACACCAGGTAGAGGTGTGTTCCAATAAATCCCACCAGTTGAATTGGATGTTATAACTTGCCCATTGGTACCGAAAGCCCCATTTGCATAAACTTTCGTTGCGACGAGGTTGGCAGTTCTGATCTCGTTAAGATAACCAATTGTGTTCGCTACAAGTGCCTGATTCGCAGTTAGGAATCCCGGTACCCTTACGCCGCCAATCGCAACAACACTACCGTTCGGGCTACCAATGTAGAGCACATCACCATTTGAAGTAAAGGCGAGCTCACCATTGGCTAAAGATGCCGGAATACTAGCGATAGTACTACGTTTGATCTGAATTAAATTTGCCACTTAAAAATTTCCTCCGTCTAGGTCCATTTGTCTAACGACATATTTATTATTTGTTGTATTGAACACTAGTGTGCTATTATTTGCCGGAGGAACTTGTGAAAGCTGAACATCAGAAATCGAAGCTACGGCGATATTTGCTACACTATTAGATATAAGATTTGCTGCGTAAGCTATAGCATTTGCGTATGCCGTTTCAGCAACATTGTATCCAAGATTTGCTGCGTAAGCTATAGCATTAGCGTATGTTGTTGCATCGTTTGCCAACATAGCAGTGGTATTTGAAAACTTAGTAAGGTCGGAGATAGCTGAAGCAGTAACAACAGGAACGCTAGCAGGCATCGTGAGAAGTGAACCGTTCTGATTTACTACTCTAACTTTATATTTATTGGTCGTTATAGATTTGACTACGAAAGACATATTACCTCGTCACTTGTGGAGTAACCGTTACAATACCTTCAACGATACGAGAACGAATGCCAGAAAGGCTCTCGACCTCGACATCATAAACATAACGACCGGCAACAATACTGCTAGTTGTTGCTGCATTCATAGAAAGAGTTACCAAACCATTATTACTCAAAACTACATCAAATACATAAGAGTTCGATGAAGAATAAGCTTTCCTAATCTGGGAATTTGCTGTAAAACCAGTAAAGTCAATTGGCTCATCGATTGCGTCATGGATCGTATACGTTGTATTAAACGTAGCACCTTGATCGATTACGATGTTTACTTTTGCTGCCATGTTAACCTCTTATGGAACGAAGGAAGTTCTGATGAATTTAGCCACAACATTCGCTGTCGTTGGGGTTAGCTGTAATGCTAGATTACCACCATTGATAAGAACATTAAAAGAACCAAGAGTTACAAGATTAAACAAAGTCTGATATTCGGTTATGTACGGTGTCGTACCATCATGAAGTATGATAAGTTTTGTCATATGATAATATGGGTTAGGAGTTACGGTCGTGTCCGAAAGCTGAATCGTGTACTCGAAAGAACGATACGTTGAAGCAGAAACAGTATCAATGTTCGCAGCTGCAGTGCTGTTAGTGAATATATAGCTATTCGCGAATTGATGACTGATTGAATTTAATATCAATCTGTTTCCTACATTAATATCATCGAACGAAACGTTACCGTATGCGAAGCTTCCACCGACAACAACGTTACCTTCAACTCTAAGATTACCGGCAATGTTAGCAGAACCATAAACATTCAGCTGATTGATGTTAGCTGTGCCTCTAATATTCACCGAGTTTGCGAAAGTAGTGTTTCCGACAACGAATGTATTGGTTGTATTAGCCAGAACGGTTACATCGCTATTGTTACCAGTTATCGACAAAACAGTGAATGTTGTGTTTGATTTGAAAAAAGTGTTGCCGGTAAAAGTACTTACACCATTGTAGTAAAATGCGCCAGAATTAACGTTGATTACGTTGGCTGTCAAAAGGATATATAAACCGCCGATCGTTACATTACCACCATTGGCTACAAGGTAGATTGAATTTGTCGTAACGACTGTATTGGAATAAATGCCGTTAGCATTGAACGAAGCTAGGTTAGCGCCTGCGTATACAAAAGCTGTATTCGTCAAAAGATTGAGAGTGTTACCAGCTGTTAAGGTACCGCCTGCTATACCATCACGGGCAATAAGAGTGTTCGCTCCGAAATAACCATTTACGTAGCCATTTCCTGTAGAAAGAGATCCACTAAAAGTCGCATCAACAGTAACTGCGTTTTGCGTCGCAATGGTCGCTAGCGTATTGGTTCTTTCGAGCCAAGTGCCGAAACTGTCCGAAAAAACGGAATTGGCTATGATGTTAGCTACTGCAATAGTCATATTTACTTCTGCCCTAACAGTTGTATCAATAAAGATTTGATCTCGTCTATATCATTTCTCATTTGCTGATTTTGTTCTAAAATATTTTTCAATTTTAGCTTTTCTTCACGCTCTTGTTTGTATTTATCTAACTCTTTCGAGTTTACATTCAGAACAGCTTTACTTTCTTTCAGCCTCACCAAATCTTTGTTGTCTCTTACTTTTAAAATTTCAGTCATTATATTAGATCTGCAGAGCCAGGCAACGCATATCAACCATTCTTGGAATTACATGAGAAGTGTTCGAGACTAGAACGATTTTTGTTGCGAAAGTCTTGAACGTCTCAAAAATTCCGTCGTCTGGTGTTGTATATCTGATTATGTTATTATTATTAGCGTATCTAAATGCCCCAAACTGAGATTGCAATCCTGGAATTACACCAACCGTAGCGTTCGCCGACACTATCGATAGGTTAGAGGAAACAACCAATACAGTGGAATTCGGAACTGCTATGACCTGTCTTACGTTAAATCCAATAGTGTTAGAAGTAGTAACATTAGCCGAAACGTATACGTAATTTCCAGCAGCAAATCCAGAAGTCGAACTTACTGTAACGTTCGCCGATGTAGTGTTTACTGAAGCGTTACTACCAATTACCATCTGAGAAGTTGGGAGATCGTATATCAGTTCGACGAAATCATCTTTATTTACAAGACTACTCGTAAGTGCCGGATCTGATAACTCTGGCATATAGGACCAATGTTTGTTTACTAGATTATCATAATCAGCTCCAGCTAAAAACTTACCATATACTCTGAAATTAGTTCCAATTGGTCTGTATCCTGTGATGTAACAGACCATATCTTCGGCGTCTTGCTGCTCCGCTAGAACTACGTTTTTTGAAATATATCTAGAAGCAAACTTTTGCGAAACTCCACCAATTTCGCTAAATATTGAAACGCCAGTGATATTAGCTGATATTGTTCTAGTTGTATTGTAAATGACATTATTAGAGATGTTAAATTTTGCAATCGAAGATGTATTCGAAGATGTTACATTCACCAAATAAATTGTACTGGTGTTGCAAGAGAACACCGTTGCGTTTGCAGTCACTGTCGAATTTGATTGCTGAATTATATCACCTTCATAAAAATTACCATTTGTGTTACTGTAAGAAATAATGTAACCTGCCAAATCAGATGTTTTACAGATAACATTGTCAGTCATCGTTGCCATTCTACGAACCACATCGATATATGGACTAACTTTTGTATTAGCTGTATTTAAGGTCGCCGAAATAGACAACGAACTGTTTCCGCTTAAATTAGCAAACTCAGAGCTTCTTGAGAATAATTGTCTAGTGGTATCGATGAACTCGTATGGTATTTCATTATCGATAGGAATTGGAGAAGAATCATAATTAGAGTTTAAATCGATTCCTCGGAAACCCCAGGCTATTTCAGATTGATTTGGGTAGATGTTAGAAATCTGACTTGTAATACTTTCGTACTTCAAATTCATAATTTTGCCAATCTGCGCCGAAGAACCAGATGCTGTGCCAATTAGATACTGACCCTCGCTACTGGCAAAGTTTTGCGAAGCATTGGAAGTAACCGAGTACATACTGAGAATACCATTATACCCAGGAGTAATTGTATCAAAATTCCCCTTAAGATTGGCATCAGCTTTAACTCTTCCGATTATCGCATTGGTTTCTGTGAATTCCATAGGATCATTCAAAGTCAAAGTTCTGCTAGCAGGAGAAACCGCAGTAATTTGTTTGACGCTTGTTTGAGATCTAGTTTTCGTAGCGATGTAAATGTAATTTCCATTAGCAAAATCTGTTAACAAAGCAGAATTTGCATTTGGAACTGTTATGACATTACAAGCAGAAGTTGTTACTACGGTTTGATTCGCGAATGTAGGAACGGAAGAAACTAGATTAGAGCTATTACCTCTGACAGTGTTGTTAGCGTCACTGGAAAGAAAAGTTCCGTAAGTGTTGCCCATAACTACAGCAGTTGTGTTTGCAAATAATACTGTCCCGTAAGCTGTCGCTTGAGTCAAATTAGCAGCGTTATTCCCACCTGGTTGAAATACAATTTCTCCAGAAGTAAAAGTGTTCGAACCACTTATAGTCAATGATGAAATGTTCAGAACATTATTGGAAACAACGAGCTGTTCTCCTCTAGAAAAACCTCCCGTATTGTAGTTAATCATAAAACTGTCGACTGCTGGATTTTTGAAAACCGCAGTCGCAGATTGGTATTTGAAACTAGCAACGTAGAGATTGTACTTCATACTCTCGTTTTGTATCGGAGTGAAATTCAAGTCATTTGAGGATACGAATAGAGAACCAAGTTGGTTGTTAGTATAAATCGGTGTCTTTGTAGAAATATCTACAGAATTTAGAGCGCCGACCCATACGTTGTAGTATGGATTACCACCAACAGGAACCACAACCAATGCATATTGTTCATTGGTCCTCAAAAGAACTGGCGTTATGAAATCAAAAGCTGTGGCGTTGGTTCCATCTTGGCTCAATGTAACAGCTGTTGGATATAAAACAACTGAGCCATACGGGACAATTTTGCTAGAAGGATAACCGTTAACGGTTTCTCTTATTTGCAATTCAACACCATCAAAGTCTGATTTATTTTGAAAAAATAAATCGACTTTTGTCAAGAAAACCGCATCGACACCTTTTTCGGGTTCATTAATAATAAAAGTTTGAGCAATTGGTTTCGTCATTTATTTCTCGTTCTGTTTTATAATATTTATGTATACAAATTTAATTATTCGCCGCCGCTGCCACCGCCAGTTACATCAATGTTTATATCAATGTAATTACCTTCATCGTCTCGTGGAGCAAATCCATCGATAACTGCGAAACCGCTGTCATAGGTAACATTACCAGAGCCTGGATCGGGGGCGACATACGGAACCTCGGATGGTATAATTGTACCATCACCATTTTCTCTATATTCAATATGAACAGGAGGCTGCGGATCAGAAACCCAAGTTATTTCCACCGGTGTATATTCAATTATTGGAGCTACCGGTTCCAGTACAGGCGGCTCATAAGGTGGATAATAAACGACAACAGGAGGATCCGGAAATACACATACTGTAGGTGGGACATACGGAGGCTCTGGACTTATTATTACTTCCTCTACAACCTGATAAGTTGGCTCTTCCACTTTTGGGGGCTCCGGTAATGATATACTTACGTCTTCTTTTTGTTCTTCTTTTTGTTCTTCTTTTTGTTCTTGTTCTTGCTGCTCAAAAAATTCGGGTGACGGAAAACCACCGCCACCAGCTGGCTGTGATGGCGTATCATCTTCAACAACCGGTTGAATTGTAATCACGTCTTCTTCAACAACCGTGATTGGTTGTTTGTTTTCAACCACTACTGGTGTGATAACATTGTTGGAAACAGTGATATTTGTATTTGGGGTGACCGTAACAAAAGTGTTAGGAAGAGGTAATACAGGGGTCGGAGGATCTGGTATAACAGGAGGAGGTGGTAGTTTCACTTCCCATTCTTTTATATCAACTGTATTTTTTTGTATTGTTTGAAACTCTGTTACTTCTTGTGTAGTAGTCACAGGAGATCTTACAGTCAGATTCGTTTTACTAAACTGCACCGAAAGAGCAGAACAGAACATCACATAGCTGGCTTGTGTTGTTACATTTTCTTGACCTAAATCCAAATTTGATATATCAGTTAGTTTGAATTCAAGAGATCCGCTTTTGAATATATTAGGTGGAATTTTGAAGACACCATAAACATTGCCAAAAGCGTCGCTATATATCTGCCCGCCCCAGTTATTATTATGAACGTAGACAGTACCGTCGTAAGCAACGTACACATAATTTCCAGCTGGAGTCTCATAAGCGCCGCCAACTCTTGTTACTTGACCAGCATAAGGACCCATGTATAGGCAATGATTGTTTACATCAACATTGTCGAAAAAAGCATAGATCTTCGAGTTAGGTTTCATACCTCTAGCTCTAAAGAATACATCTCTAGAAGGAACGAATGTTTGTATAGAAACGTCGGAAACGTAATCGCCTGTCGAAACTGTAGATTCAGTCGATGACACTGTAAAAGTTCTACCAACACGTTTTTGTTGTTGTTCTAACGTGGTTGTGGTTGTGTTTCTAAAATTCTGAGCTGATTGCGAACTGGCAGTCAAACTAATTCGACTGTCTTGATTGACAACTTTTGCGCTCTCAATATCAGTCCAATTACCCCACTCAGTACCGAATTTAGAAGAAGATCCGCCACCAACAAAATTGGTATAATTGTCAATACTGCCGGTGATTGTTGGTCTTTTCAAGACGTCCGGGGCTGTGATGCCAACTGGATTCATCTCCAGCACTCCACGATAATTATACAAATTGCCTTGGATACAATTTCTGTATTTAGAAGCAAAATTTTGACCTTGATTCAAAACACTTACGAACGGAATTAAAATTAAATCGCCGTACAATTTTGCAGAAGAAGAATTTTGGTCAAACCAAAGATCAGTCATTTTTTGATTAAACGTCGGTCTCGCTTCCGAAGCATTTCTATCGATAGAAATATTATACGTACCGTCGTTTGTATTACCGATTGAGTGATCTTTGAATGGGTCTACGAGAATACCGTTTTTGAATCGATTTAGACCAGTTGAATCGCTGCGAACTAATAAAGAGTTCGTTGATTGTTCTAGAAGAGATAGCGATGTGTAATATTCTAATTTTTCAATACGTTTCGAAAGTTTGTTGATATCCGCCATCGTATAACGTTTTGTTTGGAATATCGTTGTTTGGACAGCATAGTCATAGCGATTATATTCTTTGGCTTCATCTGGAGTTAGCGAAGGATACGGAGGTATATTCGCAAAACCGATTGTCATAGTACCCGGAACTTCATTCGGAGCTGCTGGAACTAGCGAAGGATCTCCTTCGGTTACTAAAATCTGCCCAGCTATTGTTAAAGAAATTCTGTCTTTTCTCGGGTAATAATATTGAACTCTCGAAATATAATTCGAGTCAGGTGATACCAAATAAGCCCCACCGCCACCGTATGTTTGTAGAGTTAGAGTGTTCGAAGGGTTGATTGAAGATGATGAAATGATTGTAGCATTGGAAATAGCAGTGTTCTGAGCATAGGGTCTAAAATCAATACTATCTCTCAGATCAATCGATTCACCAATCGAAGATGTATACTGAGGTATTTCATAAATTCTAATCGTTGATGTATTCGATGTATTGACATCGTCGACGGGATAAGAAGCTGCTGTGAAGAATCCGACACCTTGTGAAGGAGAAGCAACAAAATTATCTATGGATACAAGTAAAGATGAATTTGGGGCAATAGGTCTATTCGAAACAAGATACGCCAGACCATAGAAAGAATCTTGCTGTCCGTTTCTTATAGCAAATGAATTCGTAACGTTAAGATTTGTAGTTAGATACGTATTAGCACCAGTTTCATCAATGTAAACAGCATTTAATTTTACAACGTCAGGAATGCCGAGGCACCAAGGACCATTGACTCCGGCATAATGTGTATTAGCCTGGATTCGTACGTAAGTAGATCTCTTTATTTGTTTGGCAATTGGAACTGTGTTAAGACGCAGAGTATTGAAATACACCGAGGATGTGAAGTCAGCATTACTGGTTTCGCCCAACGAGACAGTTGCAGTTGTTCCGGAAGTGATAGTAATATTTCTAGAAGCCGTAGAAAAATTGATAGGAACACCTGCTGGCCAAACTTTTTGATGCGAAAGACCAGATGCCGGTGATCCAGAAAACACTGAATCAACAGTCATAGATGTGTCGCTAGTAACTGATATAACTCTTCTTGTGTTAGCCGAAGATAAAAAATAATCGCCGACTTGATACTGAGACAAAAATGTCGTACCAGATCCTACGACATTTGCCGAAGTTGCATTAATAGAAACAGTACCTGTTTTTGTATTACTATAGCCATTCGCGGAAGGTATTACGATGAACGATTTTTCTGCAGCATTCGAAAGAACTCCCGTACCATAATTAAATATCTCTGTTCCTGTACCAACAACAGCAGGTATTGTTAGAGACATACTTCCACTGACTGCTAGAAAGCTGGAGTTAACTCTGTTTCTATACACATACTGAGCAGTTGTAGAGAATCCTTCTGGTCTTATCGCATTTTGACCGAAAGGATAGATCATCAATTCAGAATTAGAAGCTTGAACCTTGGCTACATCAACACCATTGAAATCTTTATCAAGGATAATGTCTGCTACAGCTTTTAAACCTGAATTGTAATTAATTATGCTTCTGACATCAGAAATTTTTTGACCTGGTAGCATTGTGATATTGAAAACATAAAAATCGTATACAGCATCGACACCAGGAGTTCCGGAATAATAATTAATACCACGCACATAAGCAGTGCCGATTTTCGTGTCTGCAGAATAGGATGTTGCTAAAAATGTTCTATTAGAGACAGCTGTTTTTGCTACACTGTGGAGCTCAACTTGTGTAGCATTTTTATTGTTGAAATCACCACAAAATTGTGTAACATTGAAATAATAACCAAATGTGGCTGTAACAATTTGATTATTAACAGTCGCGTAGTCAGTACCTTTTCTCAGATCAGCTGTATTGTTATTGATGTATTCGACTCTGTAACCTTTTACGTATCCGATACCAGGCGAAGCAACAATACTGTTGTATGTTGTATTAGCAACATTATTTGAGATTTTTTTTGTTGTGCTTAGGAAAAAAGGATTGACGACGTAGTCGCCGTTAGTTTCATATGTTCTACGAGCTGACTCTTTAGCTAATGCTGCATACTGAGGATCGTTTTTAATTGATATAGGTAATCCGTTTTTGAAATCGCAAATAGAGAAAAATGAAGTTGTGTTTGATGAAGTTGTGTTTGTTATTGAACTGGTTTCTCTTGTAACCAATACTGGAATAAGTTTCAAACGATGAGCGCCAGGCGCGTCGTAGTTTGGAGAACCAGCAGCATTATCTAAAAGGGAAGTGTCTATTTCAGACGTGATAATTTCTTCGTTTGCTTCAAATCCGACTGAAATATTATCCGGGACATTGTTATACTTAGAGACAACTAGAGTCTGAGGCGCGACACGAATGAAGAAACCTTTTTTAAATATAACACCTGAAGTTGTAGTAAAAGCGTATCCTTTACCTGCAGAATCAGCAACCGTCGCAACTACAACATTTGCAATATTAACGTTTGTAGCATTAAAAATCTGAAGTACTTCACCATTAGAAAACGCAGTTTGTTCTGAACCGTTAGCGTAAGTACCAGAGTTTAAGTACTTAAGATAAAGAGTGTTGAGGTCCGGATTATTAGATTCAAAACCCCCGTATACATTAACAATACCTGCTCTCAGACCGTTTGAATTGATAACTGATTTTCTTAAGAAATCGGTAACGTTTGAAATGGCAGAGTTGTTGGCGTAATTGTCTCTGATTTTTACGTAGTTGTAAGAATTATCAAACGTGAATCCACATCCCTCGATAACTGAGCCTTCTTTAAAAATGTGTCTACCAAACTTGTCGATCTGATCTTGCAGAATAGTCTGCATCTGATTGAGCTCGCGCGCTTGAACAGCAGCTGCAGGACGATAAAGTACTCGATAGAAATTTTTAGTTACTCTATAGTCATCAAAATAAGGCTTGAGTGAAAGATTCGTTTCTAGTGTCATTTTGCCCTCTTAAAATTTTATTACCAGTTTAATTTCTTCTTTAGTAGTCGCCGAACGAGTAACTGGTGCGAAACTTTCCGAATAAATTAATTTTCCTGAATCTCTAACCAAATCTGGGTTTCTTACTAGTAAATGATTGTTGCAAATACCAGTAGCGCCTGATACTAGCCCATTGATGTTATTCGATCCAGCCTGGAAATTATTTACATCTGAAACATCATCTAAAACAAGAACAGGGAAAACATATTGACTAATAGCATTTGCTCCTGATCCATTATTTATAAAATGCGCATCACCTGTGCGGGAATCACCAAATGCTAAATTCTGGCTCACACAAGTCAATTTCAAATAAGTCGAGTTAGCAAAAATGCAAATTCCGTTAGCATTTGTGTTTGCGTCGGTTATAGTTTGCCCAGGAGCAAATGAACCGACTAGGTTAGCAAACACTAGATCTTTATCATTCGTCGAAGAAAGAACTCTACCTTTAGCAAGCGACACCTCTTGCTGGACGTATTCTCCGTTAGAAAACGCTCCTGTGTTTGAAGTAAGAGTTATTCTTGCAGTTTGATTGAAACGATCTCCGAATGAATAAGTAACGTCTTTTGTACCGTTGGCTGTATAGATACTCGAAACAGTAGCATAAGCATTTACAACACTATCATACATAATGTCACCAGCTGCAAACTGGCCAATAACATTACTCATAAAGTAAACGGTATTACTAACTTCTGAAATAACTATACCTGTCGCGCCAGAGTTTGCCTGAGTCGTTATTTCCGCAGAATTTCCAACTGGGAAATATATCGTGTTAGAAGAGATTACATTTGCTGAGGATCCAGAATAGTAAGCATAGACTGTATTGGAAATATTGAACGTTCCTTTTGCGTCCCTCAGCTGTAGGAAAGTTGAATTTCCGTAGACAACAACACCAGCAGCGTTGGTTGTAGATTGCAACACAACTTCACCTGGAGTCCAGTTAACTGCATTACCCGAAGAGTTAACAGACAGATTAACTCGATCAAAATTAGTCAGCCCAACTCTAATATCTAAAAATTGAGGATTCTGAAGAATACCAGCTTTTCGGTAAGAACCGTATCCTAATATTCCTTGATTTTCATTTGACAGAGTGTCGAACGTAATGTCAACTCCAACGTATCTACCACCAAGCTCAGCGACGGAGTCATAACCGTGACCAAATACAGGGGAGATAATCGCTCTCGCTTTGGCGCCAACACCATAGTTCGTATTAGCGTAGATTGAGATGTTCGCTTGAGTGTATCCGGTTCCTGGATTTACAATATCAATACCAATAATGTCGTAATTTGAATTAGCAGCTGTATTGACAACAGCAATCGCAACAGCATCTGAACCGTCTCCTGTCACCTTTACGGTTGGTCCGATTTGATACTCAGTCTGATCGTTTGGTAAAGATACCTTAGCTACCAGGGTTGCATTACCGCTAGACAAAACTGAATTGGCTGCAGTTTTAAAATTCACCGGGTAACCCAATTTGAATGTTCCATTCGGGTTGCTCAGCGTAATATTAGGGCTGCTTTGAATTGATGAGATTTTGGCGCGTTGCAGTGAAGATTCACCGCTCACATAAAATTGCGTTCCACCACTATTGGCTAGCCAAGTTCCATTCACGCCCGATAAAATAACAGTCGTTGCGTTTGCATATGCAATGATAGCATTGGCGCCTTGATTGACTAAGCTAATATCAGTCATATTAGCTTTCTCACCAACAGAAAAATACAAACCTGATATGTAAGAATTAGAGATAGCGACTTGAATGGAATTCAAGTTTGTGTTTGAAACATATCCATTTGATCCAGAAATTACGATAGAAACAGGCTCTGCAGCGACAGTCATTTTGTAATGTGAATTAGCAGAAGCTGAGAAAGAATTGTCAAAAGGCTGGCTGACGATAAGAGCAGTCGTGTTTACGGTGTTAACAACTCTACGGATATTACTAGTAGTGTTTGCGCCGATACGAATGTATTCATTATTAGAATAACCATTAGCTGAGTCGTTGAGTTGCGTTCCAGAACCACGGATGATCTGATTATCACAGTACATAATAGCTGAAGCTGTTTGTCCTTGAAGGCTGTGACCTGTTTGGTTCGCACCTTTTGTTAGAGCAATACGTGAACCAGTTGGAGAAGCTTTCAGAGCAATTACAGTTGCGTTAGCGAATTCGACGTAATAAGTCGAACCCGAAGTAAGCCCACCAATAGCCGTATTACCAGTTGCTACTGTATAAGTTATTAGATCGTTGGCGGTATAAAAAGCTGTGGCAGAAGTTACGTTTGCGACCAAATAAGTTACGGTCGTATTACCAGCAGCTGTTCCACCAGTTGAGTTAGTGATAGCTATATTTGATACTGGAATAGTTCCCGATAAAGCAAAACCTGCGCCCGTATTCGCGATTGTAAACGTGAGACTACCACCTGTTGTGTTTGTCGTAAAAGTGACGGTGGCGTTGGTTGTTGCCGATTTAACCGTTATGATATCGTTATTGTCATACCCAAGAGCGGTTCCTCCTGACAAAGAAATATTGTCCAAACGAGTAAGATTGATAACGTTATTTGAACCACTACCTGTGCCATTAGTTACTGCAGTATTAGAGTTGAATGTCTGTGCTACTGGAGCCGATATTGTAAGAGTTGGAGCTTTGAAATAAGAATTACCTACTGCCGTAATATTGATAGTGGAAATCTTACCAGTGCTATTAGCCTGAGCATTAGCAGCTGCTCCAGATCCAGTACCATTAGCTGTGATTGTTACTGTAGCGTTGGATGTATAACCAGAACCATTCGAAGTGACGAAAGCAATATTACAAGCTCCGAGATTAGCAACCGATACAGTTCCTGTTTTTACAACTCCAGAATACGTTGTGTCGATAATAGGCAGACCGGTCTGGAAAAGCTTATCATACACATATCTCGTTACCTGCAAAACCGAAGTGTTAGCAGCCAGAACTTTACCGGAAGTTCCGGTGTCGGACTGTGTTACTGTTCCGCCAGTATTGAAATAACCTTGAGTGTAAAAGTAATCTACAATGTCGTAAGGTTGATCAACGTAATAACCAGTCGCGACTGTACCCACAATATTTGCAAGATCTAATTTTATGAAAGTTTCAAATGGTGAATCAACAATAATTTGTTTCGAAACACCGTTTGATGATTGAATTTCACGAATCTGCCCTGCGCCGAATCCTGACTTCAAATAGATAGAAGAGTTTACGTAATAATTGTCGGTGTTAGAAGCTGTCTGCGGGAGCTGAACGATGTATCTGTTAACCATACTGTTTATGAAACCTGTCTCATAAACAAAGTAGCTATTACCACCATCTGTGATTCTCATCACATCGATAGAACCTGGGCTTGTGTTCCCTCTAACCGCTGCGTTCGTACTAACAGGAACGTAATTAATTGTAGTGAATTTGGTGTTCGAATAAGAGTCGATACTATACATGTATCTCCATACGTATCCATCCCCAGTCTTAAACGTTCCTGATGTTGACGTTAAAGTTGGCTTAACGTAGGACTGAGCTCTGTTATTGTTGTCGATACACTTGTATACTTCGTATTTGTCGGTGACTACGTAAAATATTTTGTCGTAAAGATCGGCATCATTTTGGTCATAGGCATCGTAAACGGTGTTTGTGGTCCAGTTGTGTCGAGGTATCAGACTGATTATATCTTCATCTCTTATAAGCTTACCATACAATATTTCGCTATACAAAGTTTGCTCAACCTGAGCTACAGAATTGTTCGATGCAATCGCCACATAATCACCATTGGTACCCCAAGGTTGTGATTTCCCTACAAACAAATAGTAATTATTTTTGTTATTCTCGATATCGGAAATAAAACCATTTGCTTGATTAATGTAATGATTGATCGTAAGTATTGCCATCAGTTCACCCAGCTGCCTTTTTACTATTTATATGATTTTTACGATTGTTTTTTTAAGAATAAGCACGAATTTCAATAATATCATTTATAGCAGCTGCGGAATTCAATACTACTGAAACCCCGTTTGTTGCAGTAAATTCAGAATTTGATAATTTGATACCTTTAAATTCATGAATTTCTCCAGCCCCAGTTCTTGTTTCCAAAATATTTGCGTTGGTTCCTCCTATAGTGGTTGACAGCGCAATCGAGCTCGAATTTGAAAACGTAACGTAGTAATACGTATTGCCTGTTAAATTAGAAATTGCTATATTACCGGTAGGAACGCTATAGTAAATCAGATTATCCACATCGATATAAGTGTTTGCGTTCGTAACTGTTAATACATCTGCGGTATTATTTGCATACGACGTGTTCGCTATAATTTTATAATTTCGGTAGACATCTAAATTACCAGCTGTATAACCAGTTTGTGGAGTAAACGAAGTCTGATTGGCTGCAGCAACGAAAATATCGTATTTTGTTTTTGTAAAAGTTTCCGGTTCTGATTGATCTGACATCAGTTCGGTGTTAAGTCTGAATCTTCCGAAAAGAGCCAAACCTGATGGATGAATTAGATCTAGAACCAATCCTTTATATAGATCAAACATCTTATTTACCAGAATTTCATAAGAGAATTTCTGATAGTAGTAGCTGTCTTGTATCTTAATAATATCGCTCAGAAATCCATTATTATTTCTGGAGTATCCAGTTCCTTTTCCATCAACTTCAACAATAGCAGAACCGGTGACAACTACGCCTTGGTTGAATGGAGTGGTTAAGAAAACTGTACCTCCTGGAGAAAACCCAAACCCAGAGTCAGTAACCTCGACAGCTAGAGCTACACCTTGAGCAGATGTAACTACCGAATCAACAATAGCATTATGACCTTTGATTCCACCAAAACCGTCAGGAATTCTTTGAGCTGCGACGTTAGGCTCTATTATGTCAATATAAGGATTTGAAGAATAACCAACACCAGGATTAATTTGTGATAAGAAAGAAATTGTTCCTGCTTCTATACTTACGAACGAAAGGGTGTCATAAATTTTAGAAGCCAGATTCGCTACAGGATTTTTCGGAAAGTACCAGTTAGATGTAAGATTCGCGCTCAAATAACTGTAGATATAATCTGTATTGAGGTATATGATTTCGCGATTTACCAGACCACCTACTTTAAAGTTAGCTCTAGCACCACCGCCACCGGCAACGCTCAAAATTGTCGCAGAAGCGCCATTTCCGTTTGTAACATTATCACCTACGTAGAAGCTAAGATTAGAACTAAAGTCAGTCGTCTTCACATATGAGCTATTCGAGAATCTAATAATTGCATTAGCCGAGGTATTTGAACTGGTTAATACATCGTTTATGGAAAAATTACCAATAGTGTTCGAGATGAAAAGATCAAGAGAAGTGGCAACTGTGACTACTGCGTTTAGGCTGTATCCGCTACCGCCATTGATTAGCTCAAATTGAACTTTACCATTTTCGTCTCTAACTGCTGCGACTCTTGCTTTACCGTTTACGCCTGTTCCTGTTATATCTAATATGTCACCTTTTCTAAATCCCAATCCGCCATTATCAATAGCCACAGCCGTCAAAGAACCCAAAACAACAGGAGCATTGGCTAGAGTTATTTCGGGAACTGATTGCGAAAGGATTTTCTCGCCATATTTGAATCTACCTTTTACAGAAGAAAGATATAGAACGTGCATAAAACGATCGCTGACAATTTTCTGGTTTACTGATTCAACAACAGCCGTTGCGCTATCGCTACTATTGTAAATTTGTTTGCCGATGAGGTTCTCTAGATAATCACTGTCAGAAATTTCAATATACCTAGGAACAACCCACTCTCCATCTGAAGGTTTTAGAATAAAATCGCCAGGGATGTAGATCTCGATCGCCTCATTAAAGATAATTCTAAACAGCAGTTCGTACGCGCGCGGAGTGCCCTTTGATCTGTAAAGATCGAGTATGTGTTTTACAAGTAGTCTCTTATCAGCCAAGACAGACTCCGGGAGCGAATTCATGTAAGTGTTTTTAAAATACTTAACGAACTCTGCTTCGGTTTCATCGATGTCTGAATAGTTTAATAACGATCTTGCATGATATAAAGGATTACTCGGCGATTCAAGCCATTCGTAGTATGCCTTTACGAAAGTGATGAAGTTCGGTCCTTCTTCCTTATAGAAGGCAGGGAACTGCTGCGGAATGAATGGAGATACAAATTTATTAATAGTCATTAGACTGCCATTACATCAATTGAAATGTTCTCTAAATCAATTTGTATAAGATCTTTATTTTTGGCATTAATGTCTAAATTTTTTGGTGTAGCAAAAAATTGAATCGAGGAAGAATTAATAAATTTGCTAATGTTGATTCTGTTAAGTGTAATCTCTCCACTCATGTAATTTATTTCTCCACCATTATTGTAATTTTCGTATCCAGGATTCGTAACATCCTTTAAGTAAACAACTTTCGATAAGTTGTTAACTTGCACTTTACCGTTGGGAAGCTGTGAAAAGACTAAAGTTTTATTTGATGGATTGTAATCCGTATATTGATACCTTCTGCCGTTGCTCTCGAATAAAGTTGACGAAAAAGTTCCGGCTGAAATTTCATTTTGATAATTTAGTTCGATATCGACTTCTGTATTCAGAACAGGATTAGCATCTTTTCTTAAGACGATATAAGTTTCATTACTAGTGATGCTCGGATCAGAATCATTGACCGCAGCTTCTAACCTCGAGAGTTTGAATGAGGTGTTGAATTCGATTAGATACGTTGTGTTGTAATTTTTAATCGCTTGATTTACAACCGATTTGATGTCAGTTGCAGTTTTAATCGTCGATGCGCTTGTGTATCTTACTGTAGTAGAAACCATAAGAAACAGATAATCCGGATCGATGATTTTAGGTTTAATTCCTAAAGTGCATTTGTCTTTTAGATATGTCTCGATGGTTTGTTTGTCTAGATCGGAAAGAGGAGCTCCGGAATAAGTTGCTGGCGCTATGAAAACTTTACCGTAATCAACTGAATTAGCCGAAATCTCACCACCGAATACATTCAATGTTTTTACATTCACGAAATTATTTAGAACCAAGTTCCTGAAATCATTTGCTGTTATAGCTCTACCCTGAGTCTGATAATGTCTTGGTGCATTGTATCTAATAGAGTCTAACGTCTCGGCATTCGCTCCACCAGAACTTCCTGAACCGAATACAGTAATAGTTGGGCTAAGAAAACTACCTAGACCGTTTATCAACCCTAGATTATCATCTAGTGTAAAATTTGTAGAACCGTCAGAAAAAGAACCTGCGCATGTTCTGTATGTCACATAGACCAGAGAATTGTTTAGTGGTTTTTTACCAAAAACTCCATCTCCGAAAACAACCTCATAACGAGTATCTTCTGTAGCCTGTAGGAAGTAAATTTCGGAGTTTGAAGTAAGACCGTAGAGGTTTTCGGCTGCATTGAAGTAAGTATTCGTCTGCCCATCATTTTCCGAAACAAGAACAATCATCGAATCGGTGTCAATGTTATCGTTGGTCATAACGAAACGTTGAGCTTCTGTAGAATTATCTACTACGAACGCATCAGAGATGTAAACACCTTCGTAGATGTTTAGATTAGCTGTGAAATACCCACCAGTAGGATAAATTACATAAGACTGGTCTGTTGTATAGGTAAACGTGCCATTACCTGATTTGCCAGTAAATTTGGTTGCTGATGGAATTGTAAGAGTTGCAAGACCAGACTGTGGGAACTTTACGTTTATCTTCGCTTCTGATGACTTGGCGGATCTCGGGATGTAGTTTAGTTCTTTAGCTCTAGAGATAATGCTGTTACGAAGCTGAGCCGAGTCAAGGAACATTTCTGATACAGCCATGTTCATATAGAACGCATTCAGGTGTGTGTTGTAGGTTAGTATGTCAAGCAGCACTGACATATTCGAACCATCGAAGTCATAATCAGCAAACTGCGCCTGGGATTTCAGATACGTCTTCAGATTTGCTTTTAGACTATCGAAATCTAGATTCACCAGACTGATTGAGTTATTTGCCATTTAGCGCACTCTTCTTAGGAACAGGTTTACACTTTGTACTTCTATACTATTTATTATTGAAAATATAAGATTGATAGCTACTCGATCCTCTTCACTAAAAGAAGTAACCCGAACTTCAATCAGATTGACTCTTGGCTCGTGGAAACGAATTGCATTCTGAATAGCGAATCTTAGGTTTTCTTCCATGATAATATCGTTAGGCTCGAACAAGGAAGCATACACATCCGAACCGATATTAGGCTGGAATGGTCTTTCGCCTAGATTGGTTAAAATGATGTTCTTTAGTGCCTGCTTGATTGACTGTTCGTTTTTTACACGACCAAGATCTTTGGTGATTGGATGTGGAGTCAGGTCATCAAGAAAATCCGAGAACAGATCTGGTGTAACTCTTGTTTGGGTGAAGTAATCGGATCTTGTTGACATTTGATTATCCTGCAGATATATCTGAAATTGAAGAACTAGCCGTGTGCCCACAAGATGCGACGTCGCCGGATCTAACTACACCCCTTCCATTAACTAATACTTTGCTTGATGAACTGACCATCACAGCGCTGTTGTGAGGAGATCTACCATGAGGAGTCACTGTGTCCCCTACCAAAGCTATTCTTCTGCCGTGAGCAAAAACATTGGAGGAGCTCCCAATTATAGTACCCCCAGCATAATCTCCGTCTACACATATACCAGCCATGTATTATCCTTATGGGTTAAGATTAAGCGGATTGCCAACAATTGTTGTTTGTCCGGAAGATGTAATCTCAGTCTGACCGGAAGATAGAATATTTATGTTAGATCCTTGAATCTCAGTCTTACTTTGAGATGTCGACAGAACTTGACCTTGAGAATCAATAGTCACATCACCGGATTTTGTTTTTAACGTTATTGTTTCAGCCAAAACTTCGAAATTTTTACAAACGAATCTTATGTTGCCTTTACTGATAACTTCAATATTGCCAGCTGAATTTACGGACCAATTGCTATTTAATACTTCTGTCTTAGGTCCAACATAATTTGTTACAGATTTAGCACCAATGTTTTTACGCTCTGATCCTTTAACTGAAATTGTGGTATCACCATTGACCGTGTCAAATTTATCTCCGGCAATTGCCTCTGTTAATGCGCCGCCCACGAGAAATTGAAAATTTTCTCCCGCTGCCATATATCTGTTGCCTTCAGTTTGTTCGCTAACAGAACCATCAACATTGACATTCATCACTCCCTTTACTTTAACATCATAATGACCATCAACGGTTGTTGAAAATCCATCACACATATAATAATATGCTTTACCAACTGAGTTGACTACTGTTCTTCCTGCTTTATCAATTTCTACATAAGAACCTTTAGTATGAGCAACTCTTAGACTTTCTTTATCCGGAGTATCATTTACATGTATCTCATGCCCACTTCGTGTAATCGTTGATTGATTATACGGATATTCGGCTTCGAATGTAGATTCCGGATGGCGTCTATTATTTGCGTCTGACATGATTATCCTCTATTCAAACCGGCGAGAGCCAATGCATTTTGTCTCGCTAATATTGTTTGCGCGTTTACAAATTCATCCATGGATTCCCTAGCATCGCTTCCTGTGTATTCGGCTTGACTTATGTTAGGTTGAAATGCCGTGCTAATTGAAGAAACGATGGTTGGAATAAGAGCAGCTGCAACTCCAGCCATTTTAGCGGCACTTCCACCAGCACCTAAAGCTTTAGAAACACCAAATGCCTCTGTAAAGTTTAAACTACCTGATACTGCTTTTGATAGTGTATCAAAAGAGAGAGGCTGCCCGCTCAGTAATGTATTACCGATGGTTGAAGTGAATTGATTCTGGGCTGCGAAAGTAGTATGTTCTTCTGCACTAGAATAATTCGGCTCTCCATTTCTTGGAGTATAAACGGAAGGACTGGTTCCGTTCGGATCTTTCCATTCAATGAATCCTGGATAAGGGTCGTTATCAACTGTATAATACTGCTGAATGTATCCTTCGGGTGCAACAGATAACGTATAAATTGAACTTGGTCTTGGTGATGTCGCTGTCGACACTGAAACAGCGGGAGGTAAAGGAACCGACCTTATCAGTGAATTCAATCTAGAATTAACAGTGCCTGTTATAGAAGCGCCAGCCGCAGTAACCGCTCCTGTGGTAGTATTTATAACGTTATTGATGCCACCAGTTATCGCCCCAACAGCTGAATTCAATCCACCAACCACGGAAGCAATTGCATAGTTGGCTGTATCAAACACTCCCTGATTAATAAGATTTACGCCGCACACTCGAACATTCAATGAATTAATAAGTTTCTGAACTTCTTTAACGTTAGATACAGCAGCATTTAACATACCAAGGAGCTTGAACAACCCAATCCTTTGAGCTAATTGTAAAAGAGCATTTCTCATTGCCTGCACAGCTGTCTTGACGACTCCAGAAACAACACCTTGAACTGTGCTACCAAGTAAATTTATAATAGAGGTCATAGAAATTAAATTATTGTTTAAACAAGGAAGCGAAGCAAGTGAACCCACGGGATCAACGGCATTGATTATGTTCAATACATTCATGTTACTATTTTTGTCATAAGAAGCTACTGTAGGCAATGTAGGATTAGCCATATTTCTTTCTACAAGGCTAGTCAATACTCCACCAGTTGTATTACTAACAGCTATAATATCAGTCTGACCAGAATCGATATCCGAAATACTTACTCTGTTTTCATTCAGTGTTGTGTACGGATTATTTGGATTGCCCTGGCTCCCAGGAGGTATGCTTCCTGTGGCTGTATCGATCGTTGGCGCGCCACCAGTAGTTTGACCCTCTACAGGATCTCCGGCTCTACCAACAGCACCAAGAATAATAGGAAGCTGATGATCAGCATCAGCCCATTGTCCAAATACTCGCGAGCCAACTACAAGACCGACGGGAGCAGTTCCCATGCGACCGTTAGCGGCTGAGGTTACAGGCTGAACAACCTGCGCCCAGGGTAAAGCATCATCAGGTATATTCGTCGTATCATCGTGACGACCGTAGATTCTAACTTTTACTCTACCTGATTGATGCGGGTCATGAACACTAACTACTGCAGCAATGAAAATAGCCGATACTTGACCAAAATTACGATCTGTCATAGTCCCTCCTCAAATCTACCCTTCAATGCTTCAATGATACAAGTATATCTAGGTTTCTCCTGAACCAAACCAATTTTATGATGTATTCGCGAAATCAAAAACTTACCAGACATTAGAGGGTCTTCCTGCATATTATTAGTGGTCGCCGATCTATTCGGCAGAGTGCAATTAATCGTCACTCCAGCTGTTAGCTGAGTATCGCCAGGAACTCTTATCTTCAATGCATTTTGTAATAATTGAGCTATGTATGCCTGGAAGTCAGCAGTTGATTCTGGGATGTGAGTAACAGCTCTTTGTGACACGTCGATAGGAATCAGAGATTGCGGTGGGATTCTAGCATTGAAATAACGATTTATGAATCCGGTTGAAACATCAGTTCCTTTACCACCGTCTTTGTAGCTAGTATCAGAAGTTTGAACATCCTTCGTTTCGAACTGCCAGGTAGTAAAGTTGAAAGACGTTACTCTTCGTGGTCCACCAAACGTGATACGATCAATAGAAGAAAGCTGCTGCGGAATAGAAAACGACAGAATGTTATTGTCTTGTTCATTACTCAATGAGTTGATATTGATAGCGCCAGACTGCTTGAACTCTTTTACAGGCTCTGTCGCAAATCTAGATTCAATCGTACAGAACCTCAGTAGCTGCTCTTCGTTTTCTCTTGTTTCAAAAAACACATACGATGACGAACGATTCTCTTCTGTTGAAACCGATCTGGCTCTGATCATTTTGATTGCTTCGAATGGACTCTTGTGAGGAACTAGAACGTTCTGATTACCTCTGGTCTCTTCGACCTCAATTCTTTTTTTAGTGAATAGATATTTGTCACATATGTCCTTGACCATGTTTGAGCAAATATCATTATAGCTTTTCTGTACGTAGTTAGTCTTGGCGTACATTGCTTCTTCAGACACACACTTCAGAACATATGTTTTCGCTCTCTGGCTATCCAGCTGTTGCTGATCGCCGATCTCATATAGAGCAAAAGTGTAGTTGGCTTCTTTGAGGTTTGGGCTTTTGAACGTGAATGTGCAAGTCTCGTCACCAAGCAATCTCAGATTACCAATAATATCTTGCGTATCCAAAACCGTAATATCACACACTACACCAGGAGTAAAGATACTCTCGTAGATAGATGCAGACACAAACGATCTGGTTAGATTGAGGCTTCCGCGCTGAGAAGTTACAATCAGATTAGATACAAGAACATCGCCAATAGACAAACTACCTGACATATTACCTCAATAGAGTTTTCAGTTCTTTGGCGAGCTTACCGGAATAATCGCTTTTCAGAACTTGAATGGTTTTATTTCTCTCGTTGATCTCGTTTTCATAGTCATAAAGGTAAACGGGATCCCAGTAATTCAGTTCCTCTGATGGTATGTTGCCAACAAGAAGCGTAGCATTCGTATACACTTTGCTCTCATTGCTTTCTTTACCAACAACGGTCATTGTATTGATGCCGGTGTCTTCGGTCGCAATTCCTGAGGTGTGTTGTATCGTAAGGGATGTTGTCGACTTGCCGCAAACCTGACCGCTACCGATCAACGTTGAATTGCGGTACACATTGACAATCTCATCAGTTATATAGTCTGTTCCATCTACATTGTAACTAACAACATTATTGGTCGATCTCTTCCAGTCTATTGGTTTTCTCTTATAACCTAGAGGAGTGGTTGACTGATAGATGTCACTGTAAATAGGTTCGTAGAATTTCTTCAATGTTTCGGTGATCGAATTGAACTGCAGATTCGAGATTGGGTCCGGATAGGAATACCAATTGTTTCTGTAATACTTGACCTTGGTTACTGCATTAACATACGAACCATATTTCTTCACTATGAAGTCTTTGAAAGTCGTTTGATCAATGTACCAGTCATAGTAAGGGTCAACGACCTTGTTCGTGAGATATAGAATCCAGCCCATATACTGATCATTATAATAACGATCAGCGATGTTATCGGGTCTTTCTCCTTCCCCAATATCATACGGATAATATAACACAGGGCTGTTGTAAACGGTATTGAGAACAGCTGCGCGCTCCGTGATGTTACGGACGTAGTTGTTCGCGTATTGGATTATCGGGAATTTTTCGAAGTATTTCTCAGCCATTTATTTTAATCCTCATTAGCGATTAGGATCTTCTCCAGGCGCTGGTGGTGGAGTTAACAATCTAATATTTCGAGTTATAGCAGCAATATCGTTAAAAGAGCTTTCTTCGAAATCATTGTTAGTCCAGTATTCAATTTCTTGCATCTGAATGCTTAATGTCACAGCTGTCGGAGCCTGAGAACGTTTGAAGAATGAAGGACCAGATCCAGCAGCATAATTAACGTCTACGCTTTCGATAACACAAGGTTTGAATCTGTAAAGGAATTCGCTAGAAGGAAACAAACTTACAATAACCATACTCGGAAAGGTAAAAAACAATCCATTACCTTCTGAGACCCCAGGAGAAGTATGAAATTGAAATTTTCTAACCAAATCCCTTATTTTACCTGATTCTACTTCGTCTTTAGGCATAAGTTTCCAGGAAAAATTATGTTTCTTGAAAGTAGGTTGTTTAAACAAAACTGTTTGAAAAGGATTTACAGCCATCCCGGAATAAGCAGATGCTACAGCTGAAGCTTGTGGGGCAGCTGATTGAACAGCTGCAACTGCAGTGCCTTCTATAAATGATGCGCCTGCTCCAACTATTCTTCCTAATCCTTGTGTTAATCCAGCTTCGCCCGTAGCGGAAGGACCAGTTCCAACAGCCGATTCCAAAGCAGCGCCAACGGCAGGTCCGAGTGGTTCAGCTGCATAAGAAACGTTCAAGTTATCTTTCAAATTACTTGGTAAAGGTAAACGAACTGTTCCTTCAGATCTCAAAAATGGAGAATCATTAATTGATCTTTTTTTGTATTCCTGAAAATTGAAAGAAATATAAAAATCTCTATTAGATTGGACGAGATCTGAGGGGAACACTATCTGATTTTGAAATTGGTTAGCCATTCCAGCTCTTCTGTTATACAACCTACGAGCATCCTCAGTTGTATAAACTGCTATCGCAGCAACTGCTAAACCCTTAGCAGCTGATATTCTATTTGCTGATAATCCAACTCTTGCAGCTACATCCGCTAAATTCGTTGGTGTATTTCTTGGTTGGTTTCCCGTTCCCGACATTCCTAGTTTACCTTTGATAAATACTGGTTGCTTCTATTTATAATGAAATTGAGAAGATGGCAAAGTACACACAAGGCTATTTCAAACCAAGAAACCCGAAAAAATACAAAGGCGACCCGACCAATATCGTGTATCGATCTAGTTGGGAGCTTCGCTTGATGACTCACTTCGACCAGCATCAGGATGTTGTATGGTGGAAGTCAGAAGAAACAATCATACCTTATCGTTCACCGGTCGATGGAAAAATGCATCGTTACTTCCCGGATTTTCTTATAAATACAAAGAACAGACAGGGATTGAGCGAGACGATGCTGATCGAAGTCAAACCGAAAGCGCAGACAGTCGAGCCTAAGAAACAATCAACGGTGACGAAGCGATACCTGAATGAAGTCTTTACATGGGGAGTAAACTCCGCCAAGTGGGCAGCTGCCGAAGAATACTGTAAAGACAAAGGCTGGAAGTTCGTCATCATGACAGAGAAAGAAATCTACGGTAAATGACTTCATACATTTTTCAACAACTATCGCAGCGCGGCAGAGCAGAAGGTATAGACAGATCCGATATCGAGGACGCGCGCGATTGGTTTAGACAAGCTGCACAGGACGTTCGTAATGTCAACCGTCGTCGTATGATGAATGACAAACAGAACATCAAGACTACTCTAGACCAGAAGTCTATTGGTAAAATGTATACGTTCTTCTACGATCCGAAACACAAACAGACACTTCCTTACTACGATTTGTTTCCGCTGATCTTCCTTGTTGATTTCAAAGACAATGGGTTCATGGGAATCAATCTGCATTATCTCCCGCCTGTGCTGCGCGCGAAGCTTATGGATTCTCTGTATCAAACGATCAACAATACAAAATACAATGACACAACCAAGCTTAAGATCTCCTATCATATCTTATCTTCTGCTTCGAAATATCGCTGGTTCAAGCCATGTCTAAAGTATTATCTGTGGGAACAAGTTGCAAGCAATTACCTAAATATTGAACCTACCAACTGGGATTCAGCGCTGATGCTACCGACAGAACAATTCAGAAAAGCGACCAAGGACAAAGTCTGGCGCGAGTCGAGAGAAATGATCTAATGTTCAACATCGCAAGATTTTCGGCTCACATAAATGACAGCGGAACTGTTCAAACTAACAAATTCATCGTAAGAATCCCACCACCTATAATTTTGCGAGATGGGTTTGAAGTAGTGCAAAGATCAATCGAATACAGAGCGAACTCAGTAAAAGTTCCTGGAGTCGATTTAGACACTCAAAATGTTTCACGCTATGGTGTGGGTCCATCACAGAAATTTCCAACCAATGTTAACTTCACGGATGTTGATATCAACTTCCTTGATACGAATGGTAATTATATTTGGAAGTATTTTGCGAAATGGATGAACGGAATATTTGACTATACTGGAGTGAGTGGGGGAAATGAACCTAGTTATAAAGTTGAATACAAAAAATACTATCAGACAAATATTGAAATATTTGTTTTTGATAATGCCGGTCGTCAAACCAACGCTATCATTTTGAAAGAAGCTTTTCCGATTTCGTTGAGTGATGTTAGTTTGTTATGGAGCGAAAATAATCGTCTGTATGAATTCAGTGTAAGATTTTCATTCAGAGAATGGTTTTACAGTGGTTATAATATTGGTGTATATGACTCTCGTGAAACTATAGGTCCTGGACAAACAGCACAAGTAGTTCCTAATCCAATCGAATCGCCAAGAATGCGAGATGAAGGTAGAATTAATCCTGGAGGATTCAATGCTGAAGCTCAACAGCGACGTAAAGAAAATTTCGCTCAACGAGGAAGAAATAACGGGTTTTATTCGCCAGAGCAACAAATAGTATTCGAAAGTCTTGAACAGGCGGAAAACAACATAGCTGGCGGAGCCGCTGGTCGATAAACATTAACAATGGAGTTATATTATGCCACTACCTAAAATTAAACACCCAATTTACGAATTTCATATTCCATCATCTGGTTTCGATCGTAAGAAAGTAGAGCCTTTCCGCCCGTTCCTAGTCAA
>Ga0164294_10000761_pt1 | contig 30595 bp, 28 predicted proteins | sample GEODES005metaG_FD_111479 | JGI IMG/M metagenome (GOLD analysis project Ga0164294, IMG submission 111479) | Oligotrophic lake water microbial communities from Sparkling Lake, Wisconsin, USA - GEODES005 metaG | ecosystem: Environmental > Aquatic > Freshwater > Lake | place: USA: Sparkling Lake...
CAAGTTAAAAATAACCAAGTGATGCGTGTCGTTCCACTGGAGAATGAAGAAGTCAATGAGTGCTGGATTGCCGACCGCGATCGCTTCTCCTACGAAGCACTGAACAGCCCCGATCGGTTAACCGCTCCCATGCTCAAACAAGGTGGAGAGTGGAGGCAAGTCGAATGGCAAACGGCCTTGGAGTACGTTGCCAATGGTCTGAAAAACATCAGCAGCGATCAGGGTGCCAGCAGCATCGGCGCTTTGGTCAGCCCGCACAGCACCCTTGAAGAGTTGTACCTTGCCGGTCAATTGATACGCGGTTTGGGCTCTGACAATATCGACTACCGACTGCGCAATGCAGAGTTCACAGCTGCGCAGGGCATTCGTTACCTCGGGACTTCCGTGGCTTCGCTGTCGACATTGCAGCGGGTTTTGGTGGTGGGCAGCAATCTGCGTAAGGAGCACCCGCTGTTTGCCCAACGTATTCGCCAAGCTGTGCGCCATGGAGCCCAGCTCAACGCTGTGACTTCGGCTTCTTTGTTGACCGACGCGCAAGCCTGGGCCATGCCTGTTGCGCAAGCCTGGATTGATACCCCAAGCACATGGGCGCAGCATCTGGCAGACATCGCCTCTGTGATTGCGACTGAAAAGGGCGTCCCAGCGCCTGCAGCGGGTCAAGCAACACCCCAAGCCTGTGCCATTGCCAAGTCTATGATGGGTGGTGATCGGAAAGCGGTTTTATTAGGCAATGCTGCTGCGCATCACGCGCATGCTTCAAGCTTGTTGACTTTGGCCAATTGGATTGCCGAGCACTCAGGTGCCTCAGTGGGCTATCTGACTGAAGCGGCCAATACTGTCGGCGCGCAGTGGGTCAAAGCACAACCGCAAACGGGTGGATCTCACGCTGGCCACATGCTGAGCGGTGGTTTGAAAGCTGTCCTGCTGCTCAACAACGAACCGGAGTTCGACAGCGCCGCAGGTGCCCAGGTCGCTAAAGCTTTGGGCCAAGCTGACATGGTGATCACGCTGAGTCCATTCAAAGCCAACATGGCTTTTTCTGATGTGCTTTTACCGATTGCGCCCTTCACCGAAACTTCAGGCAGTTTTGTGAATGCTGAAGGCCGTTTGCAAAGTTTCCATGCAGTGGTCAAACCCTTGGGTGAGACGCGTCCGGCCTGGAAGGTCCTGCGCGTACTGGCCAATTTGATGGGAATTCCAGGTTTCGATTTTGAGACCTCCCAAGATGTTTTGACTCAAGCCACAGCACTGCCGCCCGTGTTGAGCAACGCTTGCCAGGCGCCGTTGCAAATGGCGGGTGAAGTCGCTGCTCCGCATGTGGCGCGTATTTACCAACTGGACAGCCTGGTCCGTCGGGCCCCCTCCTTGCAAATGACGGCTGACGCTCGGGTTGTTGAGGAGGTGGCGGCATGATTGATGCCTTGTACAACGGGGGATTGAACCTGTTGGCTGCCAACTGGTGGGCCACGATGGCTTGGCCGGTGCTGTGGATACTCCTCAAGATTGTGGCCATTTTGGTGCCCCTGATGTTGTCCGTGGCCTATCTGACCTTATGGGAGCGCAAGCTCTTGGGTTTCATGCAAGTGCGTCATGGCCCTAACCGGGTCGGACCGATGGGTTTGTTGCAACCGATTGCCGACGCCATCAAATTGCTGACCAAAGAATTGATCAATCCCACTGCCGCCAGTTTGGGCCTGTTCCGACTCGGGCCCATCATGGCGATCATGCCGGCTTTGGCCGCTTGGGTCGTGATTCCCTTCGGACCTGAAGTCGCGCTGACCAATATCAATGCCGGTTTGATGCTGGTGATGGCGATCACGTCCATCGAGGTCTATGGCGTGATCATTGCCGGGTGGGCTTCAAACTCCAAATATGCTTTTCTGGGTGCACTGCGTGCCTCGGCCCAAATGGTCAGTTATGAAATTGCCATGGGCTTTTGCTTTTTGGTGGTGCTGATGGTTTCGGGCAGCATGAACCTGACCGACATTGTGCTGGGTCAGGGTAAAGGGCAGATGGCCAGTCTCGGGCTGAATTTCCTGTCTTGGAACTGGTTGCCTTTGTTCCCGATTTTCATGGTTTACCTGATCTCGGGTGTGGCTGAAACCAACCGCCATCCCTTTGACGTGGTGGAGGGTGAGGCTGAAATCGTGGCCGGTCACATGGTCGAGTATTCGGGTATGGGATTTGCCATTTTCTTCTTGGCCGAATATGCCAGCATGTGGCTGGTCTCTATCTTGGCTGTGATCATGTTCTTGGGTGGCTGGATATCTCCTATAGACAGTGCGCTGTTCAACATGATCCCGGGTTGGATCTGGTTAGGCCTGAAAACTTTCTTGGTCGTGTCCATGTTCATCTGGATTCGCGCCACGTTCCCTCGCTTCCGTTATGACCAGATCATGCGTCTGGGCTGGAAGATTTTCATTCCTGTCACTTTGGTGTGGCTGCTGGTGGTGGGGGCATGGTTGTTCTCACCCTGGAACATCTGGACATGAAAGCAAAGCCATGACGACCATGACATCTTTCTCACTCAAGGACTTCTTCAAAAGCTTCATGCTGGTGGAGTTGCTCAAGGGCATGGCCCTGACAGGGCGTTACGCTTTTGCCCGCAAGGTGACAGTGCAGTTTCCTGAAGAAAAAACGCCACAGTCGCCCCGTTTTCGGGGGCTGCATGCCTTGCGCCGTTATGAGAATGGCGAAGAGCGTTGCATTGCCTGCAAGTTATGCGAAGCGGTTTGCCCTGCGATGGCGATCACCATTGAGGCGGGCGTCCGTGATGATGGCTCGCGTCGCACGACGCGCTACGACATTGACTTGACCAAGTGTATTTTTTGCGGTTTTTGTGAAGAGAGTTGCCCTGTAGATTCGATTGTGGAAACACATATTTTTGAATACCACGGCGAAAAACGGGGTGACTTGTATTTCACCAAAGAGATGCTGCTGGCAGTCGGTGATCGCTACGAAAAAGACATTGCGGCAGCACGCGCTGCGGATGCCAAGTACCGCTGAAAGAATTGAATCATGGACATCCAAACAGGTTTTTTCTATCTGTTCTCTGCGGTACTGCTTTTTGCAGCTTTTCGGGTGGTGACTGCCCGCAATCCTGTGCACGCAGTTTTGTATCTCATGCTGGCTTTTTCACAAGCCTCTGGCTTGTGGTTTTTGCTGCAAGCGGAATTCCTGGCCATTACTTTGGTGTTGGTCTACCTTGGTGCGGTCATGGTGCTGTTCTTGTTTGTAGTGATGATGCTGGACATCAACATGGACCTGTTGCGTGAAGGCTTCTGGAAGCACTTCCCATTGGCAGCCACTTTGGGCGCATTGATTGCACTCGAAATGGCCGCGGTGCTGATGGGGGGCTTTCGCCTGACTGAAGCGCCTAAGGCTGTGTTGGCGGTGGGTCAGGTGGCTGCGCCTGTTTCGAATGCAAAAGCACTTGGCATCTTGCTTTATACCGACTACATCATGCCCATCCAAATTGGTGCCGTGATTTTGTTGGTGGCGATGATCGCCGCCATTGCGTTGACTTTACGTGAGCGCAAAGACAGCAAGGCGATCAATCCCTCATTGCAAGTGCGTGTTCGGGCTGCTGATCGTTTGTCGATCATCAAGGTCGGCGTCACTCAAGCGGGTGTTGCACCTGAACCACCAGCCGAAGATGCTGTGACAACGGAGAAAAAGTCATGACCTTGACGCTTGGACACTACCTTTCTTTGGGGGCCATGCTGTTTGCCCTGGCGGTGATCGGTATCTTCTTGAACCGGAAAAATCTGATCGTTTTGTTGATGGCCATTGAACTGATGTTGCTCGCCGTCAATATGAATTTTGTCGCGTTCTCCCATTATTTAGGGGACATGCGCGGCCAGGTTTTTGTGTTTTTCATACTCACAGTGGCGGCCGCCGAATCGGCGATCGGTCTGGCCATCCTCGTTTTGCTGTTCCGCAACAAGAACAGCATCAACGTAGACGAACTCAATTCGCTCAAGGGTTAAGACGTCAATGAAGCCCCCACGTTCATCACTTTGTGTATTCACTGCCCCCTATGGGGGTGCAGCTCTCTCATGGGACAGTCCGGCGGGAGATCGGTCATGAGTCAAACCCTCAACGCAAGCACGCTGTTGGCCGTGCCTTTGGCCCCGCTGGTGGGCTCGGTGCTGGCGGGTATTTTCGGTACGAAATTGGGTGGCAACTTGATCGGGCGTCGCCTGACGCACAGCCTGACTATTTTGGGCGTTCTGGTGGCTTTTATTCTGTCCGCCATGACACTCAAAAGTGTGGCGCTCGAAGGCGCACGCCTGAACGAAACGCTGTACACCTGGATGGTCGTGGGCGGGCTCAAAATGGAGATCGGCTTCCTGATCGATGGTCTCTCCGCCATGATGATGTGTGTCGTCACTTTCGTGTCACTGATGGTGCACATCTACACCATCGGTTACATGGAAGAAGACGAAGGTTACAACCGGTTCTTCGCTTACATCTCTTTGTTCACTTTCTCCATGTTGATGCTTGTCATGAGCAACAACATGCTGCAACTTTTCTTTGGTTGGGAGGCTGTTGGCTTGGTGTCTTACCTCCTGATCGGTTTTTGGTTCAATAAGCCGACGGCTATTTTTGCCAACATGAAAGCCTTCTTGGTGAACCGTGTGGGTGACTTTGGTTTCATTCTCGGGATTGGTTTGATTGCGGCCTTTGCGGGAACGCTGAACTACACGGAAGCCTTCGCCAAAGCGAATGAATTAAGTTCTCTGACGCTACCGGGCACGGGCTGGATGCTGGTGACGGTGATTTGCATTTGCTTGTTCATTGGTGCGATGGGCAAGTCTGCTCAATTTCCCTTGCACGTGTGGTTACCCGACTCGATGGAGGGTCCTACCCCGATCTCCGCGCTGATCCACGCTGCGACCATGGTCACTGCGGGTATTTTCATGGTGGCCCGGATGTCACCGTTGTTTGAAATGTCCGATACGGCCTTGAATTTCATCATGGTCATTGGCGCCATAACCGCATTGTTCATGGGTTTCTTGGGCATCATCCAGAACGACATCAAACGCGTGGTGGCCTACTCCACTTTGTCGCAGTTGGGGTACATGACGGTGGCTTTGGGCGCTTCTGCGTATTCGGTGGCGGTCTTCCATCTGATGACCCATGCCTTCTTCAAAGCGTTGCTTTTTTTGGGTGCTGGCTCCGTCATCATGGGCATGCACCACAACCAGGACATTCGCTGGATGGGGGGCGTGCGCAAGTACATGCCCATCACCTGGATCACTTCGTTGCTGGGTTCATTGGCCTTGATTGGCACGCCTTTTTTCTCGGGTTTTTACTCCAAGGACAGCATCATAGAAGCTGTGGCCGAAAGCCATCTGCCTGCGGCAGGTTTTGCACACTTTGCGGTTCTGGCGGGTGTTTTCGTGACCGCGTTTTATTCATTCCGAATGTATTTTTTGGTGTTTCATGGCCAAGAGCGCTACGACCAAAATCCGGATGCTCACCATGATGCTCACCATGATGCTCACCACGCTGACCATGACCACGGCGCACATGACAAACCCCATGAGTCGCCTTGGGTTGTGACCGTGCCGCTGGTGTTGCTGGCGATCCCTTCTGTGGTGATTGGTTTCATGACCATCCAACCCATGTTGTTTGGCGATTTTTTCAAAGACGCCATCCTTGTCGATGTCACCCGTCATCCTGTGATGCAAGAGTTGGCTCACGCTTTCCATGGACCTGTCGGCATGGCCTTGCATGCGCTGTCGACGGCGCCATTCTGGCTGGCTTTGGCGGGGGTTGTGACGGCTTGGTACATGTACATGATCAATCCTTCTGTCCCTGCCGCATTCGCCAGGGTGCTCAAGCCACTCGTGGTGCTTTTGGAAAACAAGTATTTCCTCGATTGGATCAATGAGCATATTCTGGCCCGCGGTGCCCGTGCTTTGGGCAATGGTCTGTGGAAAGTTGGCGACCGTGCATTGATTGACGGCTTGATGGTCAATGGTTCCTGGAAACTTGTGGGCTGGGTATCGGGTCAGATTCGCAAGCTCCAATCGGGTTATCTCTACCACTACGCCTTGGTCATGATCTTGGGTCTCTTTGTGCTGATGACGTACTTCGTCTGGCTCAACAAGTAAGGAAGAATAAAAATGGGATTGTTGAGCCTTGCTGTCTGGACGCCCATCGCGTTTGGCCTTGTATTGCTGGCCTTGGGTCGTGATGAACATGTCCGCGCAGTGCGCTGGCTTGCCTTGGTGGGTGCCTTGATCAGTTTCTTGATCACATTGCCTTTGTACGCCGGCTTTCAGCTGGAGACTTCGGCCATGCAGTTTGTCGAAAAGGCGCCATGGATTGAGCGCTTCAATGTGAACTATCACTTGGGCCTCGACGGTATTTCTTTCTGGTTGGTGTTGTTGACTGCTTTCATCAATGTGATTGTTGTGATTGCTGGTTGGGAAGTCATCACCCGCAAAGTCAACCAGTACATGGCTTCTTTTTTGATTTTGTCGGGCTTGATGATTGGTGTCTTCTGTGCTTTGGACGGATTGTTGTTCTACGTGTTCTTTGAAGCCACACTCATACCGATGTACTTGATCATTGGAATTTGGGGTGGGCCGAACAAAATTTATGCTGCTTTCAAATTTTTCTTGTACACCTTGCTGGGCTCATTGCTGACCTTGGTGGCTTTGATTTACCTCTATACCCAATCGGGCGGCAGTTTTGACATCGCGACCTGGCACAAGATGCCGCTGTCAGCGATGGCTCAAAATTTGATTTTCTTTGCCTTCTTTGCCGCGTTTGCAGTGAAGGTGCCGATGTGGCCGGTTCACACTTGGTTGCCCGATGTGCACGTCGAAGCGCCAACCGGTGGCTCCGCCGTTCTGGCGGCCATCATGTTGAAATTGGGTGCTTATGGCTTTCTTCGTTTTTCCATGCCCATTGCGCCGGACGCAGCACGCGAGTGGGGCATGTTCATCATTGTCTTGTCCTTGATTGCGGTGGTTTATGTGGGCCTGGTGGCGATGGTCCAGCAGGACATGAAAAAATTGGTCGCCTATTCTTCTGTGGCCCATATGGGTTTCGTCACCTTGGGCTTTTTCATCTTCAACCCGCTCGGTGTTTCAGGTGGCTTGGTCCAAATGATCGCGCATGGCTTTGTTTCAGCGGCCATGTTCTTGTCTATTGGTGTGCTCTACGACCGCGTTCACTCGCGTGAAATCGCCAGTTACGGCGGCGTGATCAACACCATGCCCAAGTTCGCTGCGTTTTCGTTGTTGTTTTCAATGGCCAACTGCGGTTTGCCTGCAACGGCCGGTTTTGTAGGCGAGTGGATGGTGATTCTGGGTGCCGTGAAGTACAACTTTGTGGTCGGCTTGTTGGCCGCATCTGCGCTGATCTTTGGTGCTGCTTATACGTTGTGGATGTTCAAACGCGTGTACCTCGGACCCGTCACCAATGACGAAGTCAAAGGCCTGACTGACATCAACACCCGAGAGTTCATCATGCTGGCCTTGCTGGCCATTGCGGTCCTTTACATGGGCTTGTACCCCCGTCCCTTTACCGACGTGATGGAAGCCTCGGTGGCCGACTTGCTGAAGCACGTCGCTTTGTCCAAATTGCCTTAAGACCGTCCTTGACGTTCACGCTGATTTCTAAGAATTGAGAGAAAACACATGATTGACGCAACCAGCTGGATGGCGGTCTATCCCGAAATCGTGCTGCTGGTCATGGCCTGCGTGATTGCGCTGGTCGACCTGCTGGTGACCTCCCCCAAACGCACCACGACTTACGCATTGACATTGGCTTCTTTGGCTGGCGTGGCTTTGATGCATGCGATGTATGCCGATGCCGGTCAAACACTATACGGTTTTGGCCGTTTGGTGGTCAGTGATCCCATGGGCCATTGGCTGAAGTGCTTTTCAGCCATCGCTGTCATGATCACCTTGGTCTATTCACGGCCATATGCGGGTGAGCGCGACATGCTGCGCGGTGGTGAAATGTTCACCCTGTCCATGTTTGCACTGCTGGGCATGAGCGTGATGATTTCGGGGCAAAACTTTTTGGTGCTGTACCTCGGTCTGGAGTTGTTGACCTTATCGAGTTATACCCTGGTCGCCTTGCGTCGAGACAATGGCAATGCCACTGAGGCTGCCATGAAATACTTCGTGTTAGGCGCAATGGCTTCTGGTTTCTTGCTGTACGGCATCTCGATGGTCTATGGCGCGACGGGCAGCCTGGATTTGAGTGTCATCTTCAAGGCCATAGCCACGGGCCAGATCAAACAGCAGGTGCTGGTATTTGGCTTGGTCTTCATCGTTTCTGGCTTGGCATTCAAGTTGGGTGTAGTGCCCTTTCATATGTGGATTCCTGATGTGTATCAAGGTGCGCCCACTGCCGCGACTTTGATGATCGCTGGCGCACCCAAATTGGCCGCATTTGCCTTGGTGATTCGCGTCTTGGTAGAAGGTTTATTGCCTTTGGCAGTGGATTGGCAGCAAATGCTGGCCTTGTTGGCTGTGGCATCCTTGCTGGTCGGAAACCTGGCTGCCATAGCACAAACTAATCTCAAACGCATGTTGGCTTATTCAACCATTGCCCAAATGGGTTTTGTTTTGATTGGTTTGATTGCCGGCGTGGTCAGTGGCAACGCTGACCACGCAGCCAATGCCTACAGCTCGGCGATGTTCTATGTGATCGGATACGTGCTGACCACCTTGGCCAGTTTTGGGATCATCATGCTGTTGGCCCGTCAAGGATTTGAAAGTGAAGAGATCATAGATTTAGCGGGTCTGAATCACCGCAGTCCTTTGTATGCTGGTGTGATGGCCATATGCATGTTTTCTTTGGCAGGCATCCCGCCTCTGGTTGGCTTTTATGCCAAGTTGTCTGTCTTGCAAGCCTTGATCGCATCGGGTCAAGCCTATGCCATTTACTTGGCCCTGTTTGCGGTGATCATGTCCTTGATTGGCGCATTTTATTACTTGCGTGTGGTCAAGGTCATGTACTTTGATGAACCTGTGACAGCCACAACCGTGACCGCAGATGCCGATGTCAGAGTTGTTTTGTCGCTCAATGGCCTGCTGGTCTTGGTCTTAGGTATCGTGCCCGGCGCATTGATGACCCTGTGTGCCCAAGCCATTGCTCAGATGCTTGTCAATTGACCCAGCAGACAACATTCACGTATGTGGTTATTGTGTTGGCTGTTGTGGCCGCCAATGCCCCGTTCGTGAGCCAAAGGTGGGCCCTTGTCGGCCCCAAACTGACCCGCAAGTCTTTCGGATTGCGTTTGTTGGAGTTGATTGCCGCCTATCTGATGGTGGGTGCTGTGGCTTTGTACTTTGAACAAAGCGTGGGGCAAATTGCAACACAAGCGTGGGAATTTTACGCGGTGACTGCCACCATGTTCATCACATTGGCTTTCCCGGGATTTGTCTTCTGTTATTTACTCAAACACCGCGGCTGAAGGCTGTTGGAGACCAGCCTGGCTGCATAGATATGACTGCTGCACCCCTCATTCCCATTGTTGATTCAGTGGATCGCCATTTGGCCGAAGTTCGCTTGAACAGCCAAGAAATCTTGCGCGGGCATTTTTTGCACGCCTTTCGAGATCAGGTCAGAATGCCTGACCAACGGACAGCCAGTCGCGAATATGTCGTGCACCCCGGGGCCGTCATGGTGATACCTTTGTTGGAACAAGCCGATGGTTCTGTGCGGCTGGTTCTCGAGCGGCAATACCGTTACCCCATGGGGCAGGTGATGACCGAATTTCCTGCAGGCAAATTGGACCCAGGCGAAGACCCTTTTCTGTGCGCTCAGCGCGAACTGAAGGAGGAGACAGGTTACACCGCAAGGGAGTGGGCCAGAGCCGGTGTGCTGCATCCGGTGATCTCTTATTCCACCGAATTCATTGAGATCTGGTTTGCGCGTGGGCTCACGGCTGGCCAGCGCAGCTTGGATGCGGGTGAGTTTCTCGACGTGATCACAGCGACTACGGAAGAGTTAATGCTGTGGTGCATGACGGGCCAAGTCACTGATGCCAAGACCCTGGCAGGCGCTCTTTGGTTGCAAAACACCCATGGCCAAGCCCCTTCGTGGCCCCTGGTCTGGAAAAAGAGTGATACTGCAGCATGAAAGTTTTGAGTCTCCAATGCAGTCAGAGCCACAGTTTTGAGGGCTGGTTTGGTTCCGAAGAGGACTATCAATCTCAGCGTGCACGGGGTTTGGTTTCATGCCCCTTGTGTGGGGATGCCGAAGTCACCAAACTTCCTTCTGCGCCGCGGTTAAATCTGGGCGCTGTTGAACCGCTGAAGTCGTCTGTACCGCTCCCAGTCGCAGCGGGCGAGCCAGGGATGGCAGGCGTGGGGCAAGTCACACCCTCTGCCGCAGTGCCTTTGGCTGTTCAACACATGCAAGCCGCCTTGCTGAATGCGGTGAAACTTGTCTTGGCCAATACCGAAGATGTGGGTACGCAGTTTGCCGATGAAGCACGCAAGATGCATTACGGTGAGGCAGAAGAACGCGGCATCCGCGGTCAAGCCACGAGAGAAGAAGCTGAGTCCTTGCTGGAGGAAGGCATTGAAGTCATGACTTTGCCGACGCCTGAAAGTCTCAAAGGGCCCTTGCAATAAGCTGAAAAAGACCGAGCCGGCTCAAGAACGCAGCGCCAAAGGTAAATTGAGCAGCAAGTTTTGGGGTTTGATTTTGAGGCGATGGCCTGCATCCATGGCCATGGCCAGGTAGACCGACCGGCCCGCAATATCGCTGCGCATGTCTGCGGTATCTTCAAATTCCAGGGTGAACAGGCACAGCAATCGGCGCAGGCGCTCTTCTTCTACCTCTGCGCCCGTGAAGAGGTCGTTGAGTATGCCACTGGCTTGCGCATCCAGACCGACATGCCAGACCCAATGGTCGTCAACAATTTCACGTGCGGTTTGAATGCGCACCGGGGTGTTCAAGAAGTGCTTTACCCAGAGACTCAGCACTTCGCATAAAGCGCTCAAAGCCGCTTGGTCCCGGTTCAGGCAGACCACCATGTCAAAGCGTTCGGAACGCTCCCAATAAGTGCCGGCACTCTCGTCATCATTGAGCACATCCAAGTCGACGCTGCGGGTCGGAATGCCGCCTTGTTTCAGCAATTCTCCCAAGCTGCCAAAACCGCCTGTTTGCGCGTGGCGCTCCACGGTCTCAAGGTCGGCTGCCATCACAGTGCCGCCATCGAGAATGGAGATTTTTTGCGTGCGAAACAGCATTTCTGCAGCACGGGCCTGCAGGGGCGTGACGTCGGGTCCCAAGACATGTTGAAGCACAATTTGGGTGATGTGCTGGACCAAGATGGGTGGCACATCCACGCCCTGACCTTCAAACAAGGCCAGATAACTGGCTTCGAGTGTGGGTTTTGCCAGTAAACGATCGCGAAAGCGCAACCAAACAGCATAGTTTTCTGCCGCATCCACGTCTTTCAATGCAGCCAGTTGTGAGGCTGAAATGGACTGCCTCGGGGTCTCACACAAGGACGCGTGCAAGGCTAACTCATGCGCACAAGAAGTGGCAATCGGCGCCAATTCTGGCCTTTCCAACAGAAAATGCAGAAAAGCATCGCTGACCAGCAGGTGGCCACTGGCATCGGTGGTCAGTAAACTGTAGCCGGAGGTAGGCCAAAGCAGATCATGACAACCTTTCATATCACGCTTGGCTCAGACAGGTTTTTTGCCGCGTGGAATCACGGTGGTGGTTTGGGTGGGCCGAACAGGTTCGCCACCGCTCGGTGGCTTGGGAGGTGAAGTGTCCTTTTTTGGTTTTTTGGACTCTTTGTTTGTTTTTTGTTGACCTTTTGCCATGTCATCACCTTTGCGTGTAGAAGCTGTGCAGTGTACGCTCGAGCTTAACCGCACTTCCAAATTGGCCTGTTTTTTTATTGCTTTTTGTGTCTATTCCACTCGTCATTTCCGAATCCGAAGTTGAAGTTACGGCCATCCGAGCGCAGGGTCCGGGTGGGCAGAACGTCAACAAGGTCTCCAGTGCGATTCAACTTCGTTTTGATATTTCCAACTCCTCATTGTCCGAGGAAGTCAAAACCAGGCTGTTGGCCTTGCCTGACAGTCGGGTCACGCTGGAGGGGGTGTTGGTACTGAAAGCACAGCGCTATCGCTCGCAAGACATGAACCGCATGGATGCGTTTTCACGTTTGCATGAATGGGTCAACAGCGTGGCTTTACCGCCCAAAAAACGCAAACCCACGAAACCGAGTTACGGCTCAGTTCAAAAGCGATTGCAATCTAAAAATAAGCGATCAGACCTGAAGACGACCCGAGGCGCCAAAGGCTTGGACTGATGCTTTCATGCCGAGGGTTATGGGGAAAGAAGTTGCTGGCTCAAGGCGATGGTCTGCGCCAGGGCATGGGCTTGGTCGGCTGCTACGACGTGGCGTGAGGGCATGCTGCGCAACCAGGTGATCTGCCTTTTGGCCAGCTGCCGCGTGGCAAAAATACCTTTGTCACGCAATTCGGACAGTGGCCAGTCCTTGTCCATTGCCTCCCAAGCTTGACGGTAACCCACGCAGCGCATGGAAGGCAAATCAGACCGCAAGTCTCCTCTTGCGCGAAGGGCTTTCACTTCTTCTAAAAAACCAGCTCCCAGCATCTGGTCAAAACGCAAGGCAATGCGTTCGTGCAGCCAAGCACGGTCTTGGGGTTCCAGCGAAATCAAAGGGATGTCAGCCCGGGGCCCTGGCGATGCGTCGCGCGTTTGAAAGGATGAAATCGGCTTGCCTGTCAGTTGCCACACTTCCAGTGCCCGCACAATCCGCTGCGTATCCGCAGGCGCCAGGCGGGTGGCGGTCACAGGGTCCACTGCACACAGGCGGGCGTAGAGGGCCGCCAAGCCCAGCGCATTCAGCTCTTCGTGTAAAGTCGCGCGAACCAGGGGGTTGGAGGGGGGCATATCGCTCAGGCCTTCAAGCAAAGCTTTGAAGTAAAGCATGGTGCCGCCCACGAGCAGGGGCATCCTTCCCCGGGCACCGATCGCGAGGATGAGCTGTTCTGCATTGCGCACAAACTCTGCCGCGCTGAAGGCGTTCAATGGATCGCGAATATCAATCAAATGGTGAGGCACACTGGCCAGTTCGACCCCCGAAGGTTTGGCTGTGCCAATGTCCATGCCGCGATAGACCAAGGCCGAGTCGACACTGATGATTTCAATCCCGCCTTGGTGTTGCCAGTGTTCTGCAAGGGCCAAGGCGGTGGCTGTTTTGCCACTCGCAGTGGGACCGGCCAAAGCCAGAGCGACAGGCGGCTTAAGGGGTGGCTTTTTCAATGGTCTGGAAGCGGTAAACGCCTCACCCAAGTCCAGGCCAGCAGTCCGATGCACAGACTCCAAAGCAACATTCCTTGCGCCAATGCCAAGCTGGGGTAGTCCATGTGATCGCCCAGCCAGTCACCCATGAAAAATGCGCCCAACATCATTAAAAAGCCATTCAGTGCAGATGCGGTACCTGCCATGTGGGGAAAGGGGCTGACCGCAGCACTTTGTCCACAAGGCTGATGAACCCCATGAGCCATCATGAAAATGCTCACCGGACCTGTCACCGACAAAGGGCCGTACCAGACTTGGTCCTGACCTGCATAAGCCAACAGGGCCAGCGATATGCCGCTCAGCAAGGTGAGGCATGAAGCCAACGCCACCGTTTTTTGAACACTCATGCGTAACAGCAACCCTCTGCAAATGAAGGTCCCCACAATGTAGGAAAAAGACATCAACAACATCATGAACCCATACTGCGTATTGCTCATCTGAAATTGCCGCACAAACACAAAAGAAGAAGTCGCAAGAAAAGTGAACAAGCCCAAATAAGACACGGAAGACAAAGCGCAATAAGCACGGAAGGTGGGGTTTTTGAGAATTTCAATCCAGGCTTTGACCAAATTTCGGGGTTGAAATGCCTGGTGATTGACAAGTTTCAAAGTTTCCTGAAAGCGAAACAGCAGCAGTAACCAAGTCATGGCACCAAAGACGGAAAGAAGCATCAAGGAGGGACGCCAACCCCAATGGTCGGTCAAAAAGCCGCCAGTGGGCGCACACAAGCAGGCAATCATGCCCAAGCCACTCAAGGCTTGAGACATGACCCTTGCGCCATCAAGGGGTGGGTACAGATCGCGAACCATGGCGCGGGCCGACATGACGGCAGCGCCCATCGCGATGCCTTGCAGGGTACGCCACACAATCAGCAGGTCGATGGAAGGCGCTAAAGCGCAGCCTGTTGAAGCCAGCACGTAAGCCCCCATGCCCCAGAGCAATACAGGTTTGCGGCCAAAACGATCAGACAAGGGGCCCCAAAATAACTGCGAGATGCCAAAGGCCAAAAGGAGTGCCGTGAGTGTCAATTGGGCTTGCGGCATGCTCGCGCCCAAATCTTCTTTCAAGGCGGGCAGGGCGGGTAAATACAGATCGGTGGTGACGGCCTGCAAGCCCAAGAGCAGGGCCAAGATCAAGACCACCAACTGGCGGGGCATTTCCCGCATCAGCGACCGCGCATAAACAGGGTGTCTAATTCGCGCATGGTCACTTGCCGCCAAGTGGGGCGACCGTGGTTGCATTGGTCGGAGCGTTCAGTCTCTTCCATCTGCCTCAGTAATGCGTTCATTTCATCCAGTGTCAATCGCCGGTTGGCCCGAACTGCGCCATGACAGGCCATGGTGCCCAAAATGTCGTTTTGCGCCCGCTGCACAACGGTGGATGCATCGTGCTGCGCCAATTCGACCAATACACTTCGGGCCAACTCCACCGCGTCACCTTGGGCCAGCGTGGTGGGCACTGCCCGAACCGCCAGGGTTTTGGCGGACAGGGGAGAAATTTCCAAACCCAATTGCGCCAAGACTTCATGGCAGTTTTCGGCGGTGGCGACTTCGCTCGCCGTGGCGGCAAAGGTGGCTGGAATCAACAAGGGTTGGCTGGTGATGCGCGTCGAGCTCAGTTGTTGTTTGAGGCGTTCGTACACAATGCGCTCATGGGCCGCATGCATATCGACCACGATCAGGCCTTGTGCATTTTCAGCCAGCACATAAACACCCTGCAGTTGCGCAATAGCGCGGCCCAATGGCCAATCCCCCGTAGGCAGTTCAGGCGGTTTATCAAAGAGCTCGGTACGGGGTTCATCTGAGCTCAAAACAGCAGAGACAGTCGCCTCAGTGAAGTCAGATTGTGGCTTCCCCCAAAGCGCCTGCAGATCGGCCACATGGCGACTGTAACGTGTCTCGCCTTGGGGTTGCCAGCCCGTTGAAGGTGTCGTCAGGGGCATGCCACGCTGCGACCATGCGGCAGACTCAGGCCGTCGTGGCGCGCTGTCAACAGGCGTCGCAAGGCCAGAGGTCGAACCCAAAGCCTGGGCTGTCAGGGCTTGTGCCCGGGGCACGGCCAGGGCGTTTTCAAGGGCATGTCGAACCGCTTGGTGAATCTCTCGGCTATCGCGAAACCGCACCTCGATTTTGGTGGGATGCACATTCACATCCACCCTCGCAGGGTCCATCTGAACATACAGCGCATAGACAGGTTGGCGTTGGCCATGCAGCACGTCTTCATAAGCACTTCGAGCACCGTGGCTTAAAACTTTGTCCCGCACAAAACGGCCATTCACATACGCAAATTGATGGTCAGGGCGTGAACGGGCTGCATCAGGGACGCCAGCGCGACCGGTTATCTGCACCGGTCCGATCCGGTGGTTGACGGTCACAGACTGGGCCATAAAGTCTTCCCCCAGTACATCGCTCAGTCGCTGCTCGAGCCCCGCAGGGCCGGGGTGGCTGCGCCATTGCTCGATCAGCTTGCCCTCGTGCCATATGGCAAATCCGACATCCGGTCGCGCCAGCGCATGGCGTCGCACCGCCTCGATGCAATGGGCCAGCTCGGTGCTGTCGGATTTGAGGAATTTGCGACGGGCTGGGGTCGAAAAAAACAACTCTTTCACTTCCACCGTGGTGCCAAACGCCCTTGCTGCTGGGCGCAACTCGCCGGTGCGACCGTCCAAAATGAAGGCGCTGTTTTGCCCCTCGCAACGTGACAGCAAAGACATTTCAGAGACCGAGTTGATGGCGGCCAAAGCCTCACCCCTGAAACCCATGGTGGCCACCGATTCCAGATCGTCGAGGCTGCCAATTTTGCTGGTGGCGTGGCGCTTTAAAGCCACCGGCAGTTCTTCCGATGCGATGCCGGTGCCATCGTCTTCAACCGAGATCAAACGAGTACCGCCCGCCAAGAGTCGCAAGGAGACGTGACTGGCGCCGGCGTCCAGGGCGTTGTCCACCAGTTCCCGAACGACCGAAGCGGGACGCTCCACCACTTCACCTGCCGCAATTTGGCTGATCAATTCATCGGGCAGTTCACGGATGGGGCGGCGCGGCGTCTCGGGGACCTTGGGCGCGGACGGTGCGGGTATTTCTGTGTTCACAGCCAAATTGTAGGCCCTGAAGACAAAGGATAATCAGGGCATGGACCTGCTCATGCAATTGATTGATTTCATCCTCCACGTGGACGTGCACCTGAGGGATTTTGTGGCGCAATACGGCGTGGCTGTTTATGCCTTGCTTTTTTTGATTGTGTTTGTCGAAACCGGCTTGGTGATCATGCCGTTCCTGCCAGGCGACTCTTTGTTGTTCATTGTGGGCGCCTTGTGTGGGGCCGATTTGATGAGCCTACCGCTGGCCATGGTCGTCCTGATTGTGGCGGCGATTGCCGGCGATCAAGTCAATTACAGCCTGGGCCATCGTGTTGGCCCCAAAGTTTTTCAGTGGGAAGATTCACGCCTCTTCAACAAGTTGGCTTTTGAGAAGGCGCATGCTTTTTATGAAAAATACGGAGGCATCACCATCATTTTGGCGCGTTTCATGCCTTTTGTCCGCACTTTTGTGCCTTTTGTTGCGGGTGTAGCCGCCATGACCCGCAGCAAGTTCACCCTTTTCAATGTGGTGGGTGGTTTGATTTGGGTCGTGAGTTTGACGCTGGCAGGCTACTTTTTTGGTAACTTGCCTGTTGTGCAAACCCATCTCAGCAAAATCATCTGGGCATTGATACTGGTCCCGGGTCTGATCACCTTGGTGGGTGCTTGGCGAGCCCGCCGACCAGCGGATTGAGTGCGAAGACCGTCTCACAGGCCGCTCCTTGACAAGGAGACATCGCAATCAGATGCCCCGTTGTCGCGCCAACGGGGGGTTGCGCGCAAAGTAGGCTTTGATGCCCCTCATCAAAGCGTCTGCCAGATTGTCTTGGTAGAGGGTGCTGCGCAATTTTTCTTCTTCATCAGGGTTGCTGATGAAGGCCGTTTCTACCAAGACGCTGGGCATGTCGGGGGCTTTCAGCACCGCAAAACCAGCTTGCTCTACTTTGGGTTTGTGCAAGCGCCCGATCCCACCGATTTCCCGCAGCATGGCGCCGCCGAGGAGCACGCTGTCGTTGATTTGCGCGGTGGTGCTCATGTCCAACAGGGCGCGTTTGACCTGGGCATCTTGCACGCCGATATTGACCCCGCCAATCAAATCGGCCTTGTTTTCCTGGTTCGCCATCCACCGGGCGGCGCTGCTCGATGCGGCCCCTTGGCTCAGCGCAAACACACTGGCGCCTTGCGCGTGGGGTGTAAAAAATGCATCGGCATGAATGCTGACAAACAAGTCGGCCTGCACGCTGCGTGCCTTTTGCACCCTGATGTGCAAAGGCACAAAAAAATCGGCGTCGCGGGTGAGAAAGGCCCGCATGGGGTTTCCATTCATGCTGGATGCGTTGATGCGTTCTTTCAATCGGTTGGCAATTTGCAGCACCACGTCTTTTTCTTGCGTGCCATTGGGGCCGATCGCGCCCGGATCTTCTCCGCCGTGGCCAGGATCCAGGGCGATGATGATCAAACGGTCTGTTTTGCGTGGCGGCTCGCTGCGAGCAGTGTGGCTGGGGTCGTCCAGGTGAACGCCAGAGTCTGTTGGCGATGTTCGCCGCGTCGAAAGGGGGGGCAGGGCGGATTTACCGGACTGCTGCCTAATGAGTTCGCCCAAGGGGTCCGCTGGGGCAACAGAAGTGCCCGCAGGTGCAGACGATGTGCTTTGCAGGCGCTCTGCGATCAAGGCCTCCAAAGGGTCCGCTGCAACCGAGGGGTAAAGGTCCAACACCAGCCGATGCTGGTAGGCGGCTACAGGGGGGAGCGCAAATACTTGAGGCGCGATACCGCGTTTCAGGTCGATCACCAAGCGCACCACGCCAAGGCTGTATTGGCCAACCCTGACCCCGGCAATATTGGGGTCGTCAGAACGTACTTTGCCGACCAATTCGCGCAGTGCATTGTTCAGCTCGAGGCCTTGAATATCGATGGCCAATCGTGGCGGTGAGTCCACAAAGCTTGGGCTGGCTTTCAAGGGGATATCAGATTCCAGCGTGACACGTGTGTAGTCTGCAGAAGGCCAGATCCGAACGGCCAGCATGCTGGCGCCCCAAGACAAATCCATGCGGCCAAGCATCAGTACCACAATGCCGGCTTGCAGCAGATCGCGGCGACCCTGGGCGCGGCGGCTTAGGATCGCCGCGACCTGTGGCTTATAGGGCATATGGCAAGGCCTTAATCAAAGCTGATCCGGCATCGGTTGCGGCAGAAAAATGGACTTCTCGTGTGTCTTGCGCTGTCAATTCGATGGCAATGCGCAAGTCAGGTGTGGGCAACATGCCAGCAGCTTGGCTGGGCCATTCGACCAGTTTGAGACCGTCACTGGCAAAGATGTCGCGAAAACCAGCGTCTTCCCATTCCTGCGGATCGTTGAATCTGTAAAAATCAAAATGCCAGATCGCCAGTTCGCCTGCCTCGTGGGGTTCAACCACCGCATAGGTTGGACTTTTGACGCGGCCTTCCACACCCAAGGCCCGCAAGAGATGCCGCACAAGCGTGGTTTTGCCGACCCCTAAATTGCCTTGCAATTCAATGTAAACATTGCGAATAGCCGGGCAAAGGGCCAGCGCTGTGGCGCAGGCCTGCGTGTCTTCTTCCGAGTGCCAAATGCACTGCGCGGCATGTGCTGGGTGCGCTGTTGCGGCAGTTCCTACAATCGGTGGGTGACTGTTGTTCGTACTCAGATCGATCCTTTGGTGTTGTGGCCCCAAGTGCAAACTTGGGCGCTTGAACTTGGATTTTCGCAAATTGGTGTAACGGGCGTTGATTTGTCCACCGCAGAAGAGGGATTGCAAGCCTGGTTGGACGCCGGATTTCACGGCAGCATGGCCTACATGGCCTCACATGGAATGAAACGTGCCCGTCCCAGCGAGCTGGTTTCAGGGACTGTCAGTGTGATCACCGCCCGAATGGATTATCTGCCGATGAAGACCCCAGTGGACTGGATGCAGCAAGAAATGGCAAGGTCAGCACGCCCAAGCGAGGCGGTGGTCTCGCTCTACGCCCGCGGCAGGGATTACCATAAAGTGCTGCGCCATCGGCTTGCGCAACTGCAAACTAAGTTGGCACAGGCGATTGGGCCCTTTGGCCACCGCGTGTTCACCGATTCGGCACCCGTTTTAGAGGCCGAATTGGCCTGCCGCAGCGGGCTCGGATGGCGAGGAAAAAACACCTTGGTACTTCAGCGCGAAGCGGGGTCGATGTTTTTTTTGGGTGAGCTGTTCATCGATTTTGCTTTGCCCCCATCGGATCCCGTGATACCCCATTGCGGCCAGTGCACCGCCTGCATGGACCTGTGTCCGACAAAGGCTATCGTTGGCCCTCAGCGGCTGGATGCCAGGCGTTGTATTTCGTATTTAACGATCGAACATGCTGGCCCCATTCCGCACGAATTCAGGCCGCTGATTGGGAACCGAATTTACGGGTGTGACGAATGCCAACTTGTGTGCCCCTGGAACAAGTTTGCCCAACGCAGCCCTCTGCCTGATTTTGATTCACGACAGGCAATGGTCGGTGCTGATTTGGTTGAGTTGCTGGGCTGGAGCGAAGACGAATTTTTGCAGCGCACCGAAGGCAGTGCGATTCGCCGCATTGGCCATGCCCGTTGGTTGCGCAATGTGGCTTTGGCCGCGGGCAACGCCTTGCAAAGCCTTTCGCCCCAGGAAGCCATGGCACTCCAAATTGTTTTGCAAAGCCTGCTGACGCACGACGATGAAGTGGTTCGCGAACAGGTCGCTTGGTCATTGCAACAAGGCTAAGCAGAAAGTTGTTGTGGCTTGGGCTCAGCGCAAGACGGCCAAAGCAAAAGGCAAGCTCAACATGCCCAGGGCGGTAGACAAGGTCACCAAAGCGGCTACATAGGAGCCGTTGTAGCCCATCCGGGCGGCCAACACATAGCATGACGATGCGGTAGGCAATGCCGAAAATATAAGCAATATGGTGGCATGTTGTGGCGCAAGATGAAGTGCCTGGATCAGGAGAAACGCCACCAAAGGCACGGCAAAGTGGCGAATACTCAACAGGGCTGTCGTCAACACTTTAGCCTGCTTTAAGCTGCTCAATTGCATGCCTGCGCCGGCAGCCATGAGACCTAAAGCCAGCGAGGCGGCGCCAATGCGATTTATGCTGGGGTCCAGCCAGACGGGGATGTGCAGGCCCAAGCCATTGAAAAGAAGACCACAAGCTGTGGCCAGAATCAAAGGATTGCGCAGCAACTCTTGCCAGAAATTGCTTTTCGCATGGCGTGCCATGGGCCACACCGCCGCCATATTGAACATGGGCACGCACATGCCAATCAACACTGACATCAAAAGCAAGCCTTCAGGGCCTGCCAACCGCTCTGACAAGGCCAGCGCAATGTAGGAGTTGAAACGAAAACCCACTTGCACCGCACCCGCATGGTCTTTGCGGTCGATATACCGACCCAAGACCGGCAAATAAGGCAAGCTGTACGACAAGGCGATGGCGATCAATCCCATGCTCACCCCAGCGGCAATCAAGTTGCTTGCGGCGTTCAGGTCCAAAGGGCTTTTGACGATGGAGTGAAAAAGCAGGACAGGAAAGAGGAAGAAGTACACCAGTGAATCTACCTTTTGCCACACTTCGCGGTTCAAGGCGGTGTAACGGCAGACCAGGTAACCACAAAAAATAAGGGAAAAATCAGGAAAGAGAAGTTGGGCGTAATTCACGTCATTCAGCATAACGTGTTTGGGATGTGCTGCCGTGCTTTCGAAGTGAGATTTTTTTGTGCTTATGATGCCGTACTTGAAGTCATTTTCTGGAGAAATTTCTTATGTATCGCCGACATTTGATTGCCGTTTTTTTGGCCACCTCCTTAGTGGGAGGCGCCTTTGCCCAAAACTATCCGAGCAAAGCGATCCGCTTGCAAGTGCCTTTTGCGCCTGGCGGCACAACCGATATCGTGGCCCGTGTGATTTCTGAACCCTTGGCCAAAGCAATGGGTCAGTCGGTGGTCGTAGAAAACAAAGCCGGTGGTGGGGGCGTGGTAGGGGCCAATGAAACAGCCAAAGCCTTACCCGATGGCTATAACTTGGGCATGGCGACGGTTTCGACCACAGCCGCCAACCCGGCCATCAATCCGAAGATTCCCTACAACCCTGTTACCGATTTCACGCCCATCGTCAATATCGCCGCTACACCCAACGTGATTGCGGTGCACCCCAGCTTTCCGGCCAGAGACTACAAAGCGTTTGTCGCAGAACTGAAAAAGAACCCCGGTAAGTATTCTTACGCTTCTTCGGGTACGGGCGGCATTGGGCACTTGCAAACCGAATTATGGAAAAGCCTGGCGGGTGTGTTCATCACCCACATTCCTTACCGGGGTGCCGGCCCGGCTCTGAACGATACGGTGGCAGGTCAGGTGCCGATCATTTTTGACAACATGCCCTCGGCCTTGCCCTTCATTCAGACTGGCAAGTTGATTCCTATTGTGGTTGCCGCGCCGCAGCGTTTGCCGCAGTTGCCCAACGTGCCGACCTTCAAAGAAGTGGGCTTGGAGCCGGTCAACCGGATGGCTTATTACGGCATTTATGGCCCCAAAGGCCTGTCCAAAGAGGTGATTGAAAAAATCAATGGCGGTGTGAAGAAGGCCTTACAAGACCCCGCGGTGGTCAAGCGCATTCAGGACACAGGCTCCTTGGTGGTGGCCAACACGCCCGAAGAGTTCGCGGCACAGATCAAGGCTGAATACGAAGTCTACAAAAAAGTCGTAGAACAGCAAAACCTCAAGCTCGATTGATGTCAGCTGACAGCCAGAGCGCGATCGATCGCTTTATAGATGCCCTCTGGCTGGAAGATGGTTTGTCGACCAACACATTGGCCGCCTACCGAAGGGATCTGACGCTTTTTGCAGCGTGGTTGCAAGAACAAGGCGTGGCTCTTGACGACACCACCGAGCCGCATCTTCAACACTACTTTGCCGTCAAACACGGGGCGACTAAAGCCACAACCGCCAACCGCAGGTTGACAGTTTTCAAGCGCTACTTCCGTTGGGCACTGCGTGATCGCCGCGTGCAAGCGGACCCTACTTTGCGCATGCTGGCCGCCAAACAAGCCCTGCGCGTACCCAAAACACTGAGTGAACAACAGGTTGATTCACTGCTTAACGCCCCTGATGTCAATCATATTTTGGGCCTTCGCGACCGCACCATGTTGGAGCTCATGTACGCCAGTGGGTTGCGGGTGAGCGAATTGGTGCAACTCAAAACACTGCATGTCTCGCTGAACGACAATGTGCTGCGCATCATGGGCAAGGGCCGCAAAGAGCGTTTGGTACCGTTTGGTCAGGAGGCGCGCGTCTGGCTGGAGCGCTACATGCAATCGGCAAGGCCTGGATTGTTGGGGGGGAAGCAAACAGAAGACCTGTTTGTCAGCAGCAGCGGGCCCAAGCGCGGAACGGCAATATCGCGTGTGATGTTCTGGAACATCGTCAAGCGCTGTGCGCAACAAGGGGGCATTACAACGCCTTTGTCGCCACACACATTGCGCCATGCTTTTGCAACGCACTTGCTGAACCACGGCGCCGATTTGCGCTCGGTGCAAATGCTGTTGGGCCATGCCGACATATCGACCACCACGATTTACACCCACATTGCCCGTGAACGGCTTAAAAGTCTGCACGCAGAGCACCACCCCAGGGGTTAAAACGGGCCAAGGCATTGGGCGTCACAGACTTTCCAATGCCCGGAGGGGTCATCCAGCCGTTAAAGCCCAATACAGTCATCAGAACTTCATGCTTTAGCCACGACGCCTACACACAGCGATGTCACCATAGGCTTTTAGTTTGCTGAGTTGAAGTACATGAAACATCATTTTTTGAAGTCTGCGCTGGTGGCTTGCGCCATCGCCTTTTTGCAAAATAGCGGCGCTCAAACGGACAGTCGGCCTGTTGTCCGCGTGGCCGTCCAACAAGTGGCCAATTCCGGCACCTTGACACCCCTGCGTGAACAATCGAATGTCGGATCGCGGTCATTTCCCATGATTTATGCGGGCTTGATCGACCTTGATCGTCAAGGCGATTTGTCTCTCAAGCCCGGCCTGGCCACTTCCTGGAAGCGTATAGATGACTTCACGGTGGAACTGAAATTGCGCAAAGGCGTGAAGTTCCACAACGGTGATGAGATGACCGCCGACGATGTGGCCTTCACCTTCGGGCCAGAGTACATGTTTGGCAGCACCAAGCCTTTGGTTGTGGGCCAAGTTGCGGCAACCATTGCAACCACCACCAATCAAACTCCTGCAACTGCAGTCAAACTGCCTGCTGCCACTCTGCCGCCTGAGGTGCCTGCCGTTGCCCGGCGCATGTGGCCTTCTTTGGCGCAGGTCAAAGTGATTGACAAATACACCGTACGTTTTATCAACTCGGCTCCCGATTTGACGCTCGAAGGGCGCCTGGCGAGGTCATCTGAAATCATCTCTAAGCGGGCGTTTTTGGAAGCCAAAGACTGGGCCAGTTGGGCGCGGTCTCCGGTGGCTGCAGGTCCTTTCAAAATCAAAGAATTCAAACCAGACAACAGCTTGGTGTTGTCTGCACATGATGCTTATTTTGGCGGCAAACCCAATGTGAAAGAAATTCGCTACCAAGTCGTGCCCGAAGTTTCAGGACGCGTCAATGGCTTGCTCAGTGGCGAGTTCGATTTCGTGACAGACATTCCGCCCGACCAGATCAAGACGATCGAAGCCAATCCCAAATTTGAAGTGGTCGGTGGCCCTGTGCTGAACCACCGCATTATCGTGTTTGACAAGAACCACCCCCAACTTGCCAATCCCAAAATTCGTCTGGCCATGGCGCATGCGATTGACCGTGACGCCATTGTCAAATCTTTGTGGGGTAATCGCACCACCGTGCCTGCGGGCTTGCAGTGGGAATATTACGGCCCCATGTTCCAGAAAAACTGGAGCGTTCCCAAGTACGACCCTACACTGGCGGCCCGTCTGGTCAAAGAGTCTGGTTACAAGGGTGAACCTATTCCATTTCGAGTTTTGAACAATTACTACACCAACCAAGTGCAAACTGCGCAGGTGTTGGCTGAAATGTGGCGTGCAGTCGGCTTGAATGTGGACATGCAGATGAAAGAAAATTGGGGGCAAATTTTCGAAACCGCCAACTCGGCGCGTGGTGTGCGTGACTGGTCCAACTCAGCCCCTTTCAATGACCCGGTTAGCTCTATCGTCAATCAGCACGGCCCGAACGGCCAACAGCAACAAATGGGTGAATGGAAGAATAACGAGTTCAATACTTTGTCCACATTGCTGGAAACTTCCACCAGCATGGAAAACCGGAACCGTGCTTTCGCCCGCATGCTTGAAATTGCGGAACGTGAAGACCCTGCCTACACCGTTCTGCACCGTAATGTGGTGTTTTATGGCAAGCGAAAAGACATTCAGTGGAAATGGTCTCCCACATTCACCATGGACTTCAGGTCTGCCAACCTGAGCATGCCCGTCAGTGGCAAATGACTGAACTGGCGACACCACAGTCTCACTCATCCGCCCCCCCAATTCTTGTCAGTCTGCGTGGATTGACGGTCAGCTTCGGCTCTGGCCCATCGCAGGTTCAGGTGCTCCACGGCCTTGACCTGGATGTGCATGTGGGTGAATCCTTGGGCATGGTTGGCGAGTCCGGTTGCGGTAAAAGCGTGACCTGGCTGGCTGCTTTGGGGCTGCTCGGAGCGCATGCCCAAGTGCAAGGCGAGTTCCGTTTGGCCGGTGACCGTTTTGATGGACTGAATGACAGGGCTTTGTCACTGATTCGTGGGCGACGCATTGCCATGATTTTTCAGGACCCAGCCTCGGCCTTGAATCCTGTGCATCGGATAGGTCAGCAGTTGGTGGAAGCCGTCAGCTTGCACAAAGGACTCAGGGGTCAGGCGGCCCGAGCACAAGCCGTGCGTTTGTTGGATCAGGTTCACATTCCTAATGCGGGGCAGCGGTTTGATGCCTATCCACATGAACTTTCTGGCGGCATGAACCAACGCATCATGATTGCGATGGCGCTTGCCGGTGAGCCGGATTTATTGATTGCAGATGAACCGACGACTGCGCTTGATGCGACGATTCAAGCCCAAATTTTGGACCTGTTAACCGAAGTTCGCCGTGATCAGGGCATGGCCATGGTCTTGATTTCTCATGACCTGAGCGTGATTGCGCAAGAATGCTCGCGGGTCATGGTGATGTACGCGGGCCGTGCTGCGGAAATTGCCGCCACGGACAACTTGTTTCGCACCGCAGCTCATCCCTACACGCAGGGTTTGTTGTCCTGCGTACCGGATGTGGCTTCTCCCCAAAAACGCCTTTCGGCCATTCCAGGTCAAGTGCCTGAGGCGGGCAGATTGCCTCAAGGCTGTAGCTTTGAGCCCCGATGCGCGCATTCGATGGTGCAGTGCAAGGAGCGCGTGCCGACGCTATTGCCTGTTGCCCCTGACCATCAGGTCGCCTGTTTTTTGACTGCACCATGACCACATTGCTTCAAGTTCAAACGCTGAGCAAACACTTTCAGGTTCGCGTGCCTGAGGGCTGGCGCCAGCGAAAAGCCACTTTGCGTGCAGTCGATGGTGTTTCATTCGATTTGCAGGCGGGTCAAACCCTCGGCTTGGTCGGTGAGTCCGGTTGCGGCAAAACCACCACGGCCCGGCTCGTGTTGGGCTTGACTGCGGCCACCCAAGGTCAAGTTCTGTTCAATGGCCAGCCCGTCGAGTCAAAACGCGATGCCACTTGGCGAGCCCAGCGCCAAAACATGCAGATGGTCTATCAAAATCCCTTGGGCGCATTGGACAGGCGACTGAACGTGATCTCGCAAGTGCTTGAGCCCTTGTTGATTCATGGCTTGGGTGATTCTCTTTCGCAGACAGAACAGGCCCAGGAATTGATGGCCTCATTGGGTCTTCCGAGGCCTTTGTGGTACCGCTTTCCGCACGAACTTTCAGGCGGGCAACGCCAGCGAGTCGTGCTCTCGCGTGCCCTCATTCTCAAGCCCAGCTTGTTGGTTTGTGATGAGCCCGTGTCCGCCTTGGACGTCTCCATTCAGGCGCAAGTGATCAATTTATTGCAGGATGTACAAGAGCGCCTGGGCGTCGCTTATTTGTTCATCAGCCACGACCTCAAGGTGGTTCGCCAAGTCAGTGACCAAGTGGCGGTGATGTACTTGGGACATATTGTGGAGCAGGCACCGCCCAATCAATTATTCAGTGAACCCTTTCACCCTTATTCGCAAGCCTTGGTGTCTTCGGTCCCATCACTTTGGCAAGGACAAAACCAAAAGCGTCACATTTTGCAGGGCGACCCTCCGAGCCCTCTTTCACTTCAAAGCGGTTGTGTTTTTCAAAATCGCTGCCCGCACGCGCAAAGCATTTGCCGTCAGGTCAAGCCGCGTTTGACGCCCTTGAATCCTGAGCGTCACATCGCTTGCCATCTGTTCGCAGAGAACCCAAGACCGTCCGCTGTACCCGGGGAGGCCCGATCATGATGCGTTTTTTGGTGATACGTTTTTTCCGTGGGTTGTTGACCTTGTTCCTGGTGCTCAGCTTTGCATTTCTGATCCTGCGATCCACAGGCGATCCGGCCATGTTGATCATGTCAGCCGACGCGCCGCCAGAAGCCCTTGAGGCGTTTCGCAAAGGGTGGGGCCTGGATGCGCCTTTATGGCAACAGTATGTAGGCTATTTTAAAAATCTTGCGCACGGTCACTTTGGCTATTCGATGCGTGACAAAAGTCCTGCCATGGACTTGGTCTTGGCCCGCATTCCAGCCACTCTCACCTTGGCCCTGCCTGCATTCGCACTGAAGCTGTTGATCGGTATCTCGGCGGGCGTCTATGCCGCCCTGCATCGCAACACCTGGATCGACCGGTTGCTGATCAGCATGTCTATTGCGGGCTACACCATGCCCAGTTTTGTCTTGGGTCTGGTGCTCGTGTTGATCTTCGCTGTGGGATTGGGATGGCTGCCCAGTGGTGGGGACGCTACTTGGCAGCACGCAATATTACCCGTCATCACCCTCAGCTTGGGCGGGGCGGCTGTACTGGCCCGCTTCACCCGATCAGCCATGCTTGAAGTCATGGGGCAGCCCTATATCCGGACGGCCAGTGCCAAGGGTCTTGTCTGGCACCGTGTTGTGCTCCACCATGCGATGCCCAACGCGGCTATCCCTACGCTCACGGTGATTGGCTTCATGATCGGCAGCTTGATTGCTGGCGCTGTGGTGGTCGAGAGTGTTTTCTCTTGGCCCGGGGTTGGCCGCTTGTTGGTGACCTCTGTGGCCAACAGGGACTTGGCAGTTGTTCAAAGTCTATTGCTGTTGGTGGCCACCACCATGGTCACTGCCAACTTGGTGGTGGATATTCTTTACGGATGGATTGACCCACGGGTTCGCACAGGTCAAGCAGCGCAAGGTAAAACGGCATGAACGCACCCTCTTTGACTGAAAAAAACCAGCCAGAAGATGCAGTGTCATCTGGCAAATCTGCTGCAATGCTGATACGTTCAATGCCGCTTTTGGTTCGTTTGTGTGCGTTGTGGACTGTGGTCGTATTGCTGATCGCCATTTCCGCTGATTTCATTTCACCCTACAGCTACAGCCAGCTTGATTTACTGGCCCGCCTGAACCCTCCCGTTTTCTGGGGGGGCAGTTCAGACCACTGGCTGGGGACGGATGAGTTGGGACGCGATGTCATGTCGCGTTTATTCCATTCGGTACGCATCAGCTTGCTGGTGGCTTTCATCAGTACCTTGTTGTCGGCCACCGTGGGCGTGCTGATGGGATTCGCCGCAGCACATTTTCGAGGCTGGGTGGAGCAGTTGGTGTTGACCTTGGTGGATTTTCAGGCTTCGATGCCTTTCATGATCATTGCACTGGCGGTATTGGCATTTTTTGGCAATACCTTGGTTCTGTTCATCGCTTTGATGGGGTTTTATGGATGGGAGCGCTCAGCGCGCATTGCGCGCGGCTTGACTATCGCGGCCAATGAACAAGGCTATGCAGCGGCTGTCTATGACTTGGGCGCTTCACCTTGGCGTGTCTATCTGCTTCACATTCTGCCCAACATCGCCAGCACGTTGATCGTGAGCATCACGCTGACTTTTCCGGAGGTGATTTTATTGGAGTCCGGGTTGTCCTTTTTGGGGCTGGGTGTCCAACCCCCCATGACCAGCTTGGGCAATATGGTCGGCTATGGCCGTGAATACCTGCAGACAGCGCCTTGGATTTTGCTGGCCCCCAGCATGTTCATCGTGGTCACCACTTTCTCGGTCAGCATGCTGGGAGACTGGTTGCGAGACCGACTGGATCCCACCTTGAATTGAAATTTGTCAATACACGAAAGACCCTCATGCAAAATCACAAAAACGTCTTGCTTATTGTTGTTGACCAGTGGCGCGGTGACACCCTGCCCATGCTGGGTCATCCGGTGGTGAAAACGCCGAACATTGAGTCCTTAGCGAGTGAAGGCGTCACCTTTGCACGTCATTACACGCAAGCCGTGCCCTGCGGTCCGGGTCGTGCCAGTTTGTTGACGGGTTTGTACATGATGAACCACCGTGCGGTACAAAACACCATCCCACTCGATGCCCGTCATACCAACATCGCCTTGGAAGTTCGCAAGGCCGGCTATGAGCCTGCATTGGTCGGTTACACCACCACCACGCCTGACCCGCGCGTCACAGCCGCCCAAGACCCACGTTTTACCGTTTTGGGGGCGGACATGGAGGGCTGGAAATCGGTCGGTTCATGGGGGCTGAAAATGGAGGTCTATTTTGCATGGCTTGCTGCCCAAGGTGTTCAGTTGCCCGAAAACCCTTGGGATATTTGGTTGCCTGAAGGCTTGGAGGCCCACGAGGTAGGGGCCACAGCCCGGCCCAGCCGGATTCCTGCGCATTTGTCGGACACCACTTGGTTCACCGACAAGGGCTTGGATTATTTGCGCAGTGTTCAGCACAAACCCTGGTTTTTACATTTAGGTTATTACCGGCCGCACCCCCCCTTTGCCGCACCGGCTCCCTACCACGACATGTACGATCCGGCGCAATGCCCGCCACCGGTTCGAGCCACGTCACCCCAAGTGGAAGCTGAGCAGCATCCTTTGCTCAAGTTCTATCTGGACAATATCGCGCGCAAGAGTTTTTTCCAGAATGGTCAAGGATTGGCAAGTCAAATGAGCGAGTCCGAAGTGCTGCAGTTGCGGGCCACTTATTACGGACTCATGAGTGAGGTGGACGACCAAATTGGGCGCGTCTTCAAATTTCTGAAAGAGAGCGGCCAATGGGACAACACCCTGGTGGTGTTGACCAGCGACCATGGAGAGCAATTAGGCGATCACCATCTGCTGGGCAAGATAGGCTATTTTGATGAGAGTTTTCATATTCCAATGATCGTTCGCGATCCCGGCGTTCAATCCGATGCCACACGGGGTCAGATTGTCCAGCAGTTCACAGAAACCATCGACACCATGCCGACCTTGCTCGATTGGTTAGGTCAGCCCATTCCCCGAACCTGTGATGGCGCTTCGCTGCTGCCGTTCTTGCACACCGGCCAAGCGCCCAAAGGCTGGCGCACGGAGGTGCACTACGAGTTTGATTTCAGAAATATTTTTTACTCACAGCCCGAAGACGTTTTGGGCACTGCCATGGATGAAAGCGCTCTGGCCGTTGTGCAAGACGAAGATTACAAGTACGTACACTTTGCTGCGCAAAAACCATTGTTCTTTGATTTGCGCAAAGACCCTTCCCAGTTGCACAACCTTGCAGAAGATCCGGCTTACGCACAACAGGTGTTGACCTATGCACAAAAAATGTTGAACTGGCGACTCAAGCACGCGGACAAGACACTCACAGGGTATGCAGCGTCACCCGAGGGGTTGATTCAGCGTGAGTGACGCTTTGATTCCCTTGGGCCGCCCCCCTGTGGTTGATGTGTTGGCTCGCTGAATTTGCAGGATCTGGCCTGCAAGCGATAGGTCTGAATTTGCAGGAGCTTGCCTGCAAGCGACAGGCCTGTCGATGTGGCGCGCCATCGCCAGCAGGCTGGCTCCTACATTAACCCATATCCCCCAACGCGTGAACCCAACGCGGCCAATTCAGCTTCGACAAAGCCCGCCAGGCGCCGCGCCTCCATGTTGAATGGCGGGCGCAGTTTGGGTGCGTCGTATTGCGCAATCAGATCGGCGTAAGTACTCATCGGATCCAGGCC
>Ga0164294_10000762_pt1 | contig 30588 bp, 30 predicted proteins | sample GEODES005metaG_FD_111479 | JGI IMG/M metagenome (GOLD analysis project Ga0164294, IMG submission 111479) | Oligotrophic lake water microbial communities from Sparkling Lake, Wisconsin, USA - GEODES005 metaG | ecosystem: Environmental > Aquatic > Freshwater > Lake | place: USA: Sparkling Lake...
AGGCGATTCGCCTCTTCGATGAGGGTGGCGACGATCTCGGATTCGGGGACGGTCTTGATGACCTCGCCCTTGACGAAGATCTGACCGCGACCGTTGCCCGAGGCGACGCCGAGGTCGGCTTCACGCGCCTCGCCCGGTCCGTTGACGACGCAGCCCATGACGGCGACGCGAAGCGGAACGGTCATTCCTTCGAGTCCTTTGGTCACGTCTTCGGCGAGGGTGTACACATCAACCTGCGCGCGACCACACGAGGGACACGACACGATTTCGAGCTTGCGCTCGCGCAGGTTGAGCGACTCGAGAATCTTGAGCCCGACCTTGATTTCTTCGGCCGGCGGAGCGGAGAGCGAGACGCGAATCGTGTCGCCGATTCCCTCGGCGAGGAGGATCCCGAACGCCGTCGATGACTTGATCGTTCCTTGGAAGGCGGGGCCGGCTTCGGTGACGCCGAGGTGGAGTGGCCAGTCGCCGCGCTCGGCGAGTTGGCGGTACGCCTTGACCATGACAATGGGGTCGTTGTGCTTGACCGAAATCTTGAAGTCGTGGAAGTCGTGTTCCTCGAAGAGGCTTGCCTCCCAGACTGCGCTCTCGACGAGTGCCTCGGGGGTCGGTCGGCCGTACTTCTCCAACAAGCGCGGGTCGAGCGAGCCGGCGTTGACACCGATGCGCAGGCTGACGCCCGCTGCCTTGGCCGCCTTGGCGATTTCGCCCACCTTGTCATCGAACGCCTTGATGTTTCCGGGGTTCACGCGAACGGCGGCGCACCCAGCGTCGATCGCTTGGAAGACGTATTTGGGCTGGAAGTGAATGTCCGCGATGACCGGGATTTGGCTCTTCTTAGCGATGATGTGCAAAACGTCGGCGTCATCCTGGGTGGGGACAGCAACACGAACAATGTCGCAACCGGTCGCGGTGAGTTCCGCGATTTGCTGCAGAGTGCCGTTGATGTCCGTCGTTTTGGTCGTCGTCATCGACTGAACCGAGACCTGCGATTCGCTGCCTACCATCACCTTTCCCACCTTGATTTGGCGGGTCTTGCGACGAGGTGCGAGCGTCTCAACGACGCGGGGAAGTCCGATGTTTACAGCCACAGCACTATCGTACAGCCCTACAGACCGAGGGTAATCGGCTTGACGATGTCGGCGTAAATGAGCAGCGCGCTCATCGCCATGAGCACGATGGTAATCACGATTGTGAACGGGACGAGCCGAGCCGAGTCGACCGGGCCCGGTGCGGGCTTGCCCCGAAGTTTCGCCACGAAGTTGCGAATCCCCTGCCATAGCGCGACGGCAATGTGGCCACCGTCCAGAGGCAAAAGCGGAATCAGGTTGAAAACGAAAAGCGCAATATTGAGGCTGGCCAAAATTCCGACAAGAGCCGCGAATCGATCGACAACCTGCAATTGCTCGGCGGCGGCGATGTCGCCTGCGATGCGGCCGACTCCCACGACGCTGACCGGGCCGTTCGGGTCGCGGGTTTCGGCACCGAACGCCGCGTTCCACACCTGAATCATGCGATTCGGCAAATCGAGGATGAGCGCGCCGACCTGCACGATGTTGTTCCCCATCGCGTCGAGAGCGACCACCGGTGACTGCTGCTGGCGTTCGACCGCGGGGCCAATTCCGATGAATCCGACCGTGGCGGTTTCGGGTTCGCCCCCCGAATCGAGAACCAGATTCCCCGCCGAATCGAGCGCGTACCGAACCGTCGCCATCGGGGTCACCGCGAGCGAAATTTCCTGTCCGCTTCGGTCCACGACTACGGCGATTTCACGCCCGGCGGATTCACGGATTATCGAAGTGCCGGATTCCCAGGTTGTCACGGGCTCGCCACCGATCGACACGATTCGGTCGCCGGGCTTCAGACCCGCGGCGGCAGCGGGGGCTTTCGGGTCACCCGACTCACAGGTCGTGCGCGTCGAGGTGACGGGCAAGACACATTCCGAGATCGACCCGATTGTGGTGGTTGCGCCGACGACTCCGATTCCCGTGAACAAAAACAGAAAGAGGACCGTTGCGATGACCAGGTTCATGAACGGACCGCCGAGCATCACGATGATGCGCTGAAGAACAGGCAAGCGATAGAACGCGCGCGATTCGTCGGTGATGGTCTCGGCCGATGCGTCGCGTGCGTCTTGCACCAGCGTGCGGAACATCCGGAAGCCAGGTTTGTCCGAGTTGGCGGTCGTCGGGTACATCCCCGACAGCGACACATACCCGCCGAGCGGAATTGCCTTGAAGCCGAATTCCGTCTCGCCGAATTTGCGTGACCACAACGTCGGGCCGAAACCAATCATGAACGAGCCGACGAAGACTCCGAACTTGCGGGCGGGATAAAAGTGCCCGAGTTCGTGAAGCCCGATCGAGATGGCGATTCCGACGGCCAACACCAGCACACCCAGAATCCACAGCACGATCTCCATGAGGTCAAGGCTACCCGCGACCGCGGACGGTCTCGGGCGGGTCTAGCGGTTGCTCAGGAAACTCTTAGCCGTCTCGCGCGCCCACGAGTCCGCCGCGAGCAGCCCGTCGAGGCCCAATTGCGCGGGGGCGGAATGCGCCTCGACGACGCGCTCGATTGTCTCGACAATGTCGAGGAACCCGATGTGTCCAGCGTTGAACGCCTCCACTGCGACCTCGTTCGCCGCGTTGTACACAGCAGGAAACGTCGAGCCGGCAACGCCGACCTGGCGAGCAAGTCGCACCGCGGGGAAGGCTTCCTCGTCCAAGGGTTCGAACGTCCACGTATGAGACCCGGACCAATCAATCGCGGCGGTCGCCCCCGGAACGCGATTGGGCCAATCGAGTCCGAGCGCGATTGGCAGGTGCATGTCTGGTGGCGAGCACTGCGCCATCGTCGACCCGTCGACGAACTCGACGAGTGAGTGAACGACGGATTGCGGGTGAACCGTGACCTCGATGCGGTCGAACGGGATGTCGAACAGAAGGTGCGCCTCGATGACCTCGAGGCCCTTGTTCACGAGCGTCGCGGAATTCGTCGTGATGACCGATCCCATGTTCCACGTCGGGTGCTTGGCGGCTTGGGCGGGGGTGACGCCAGCTAGTTGCTCGCGCGTGAAACCGCGGAAGGGCCCGCCGCTGGCGGTGACGACAAGTTTCGCGACCTCGGCGTGGGTTCCGGCCATGAGCGCTTGCGCGAGTGCCGAGTGCTCTGAGTCAACGGGGACGAGTTGCCCGGGTTTGGCCGCGTCCGTGACGAGGGACCCACCAATGATGAGCGATTCTTTGTTGGCGAGCGCCAGAGTCGCACCCGTCGCGAGTGCTGCGAGCGTTGGCGCCAGGCCGACCGCGCCGGTTATCCCGTTAAGAACAACGTCGGCCCGGGTGGATTCGATGAGAGAAACAGCATCGTCGGCACCATACGCAACTTTGGTCACGCCGAATTCGGCCGCCTGCGCCTCTGCTAATTCCCGGTTGCGCCCGGCGCCGAGCCCGACCACCCGGAAGCGATCCGGATTGTCGCGCACGATGTCGAGGGCCTGGGTCCCGATCGACCCAGTGCTCCCGAGGATGATGACGTCGCGCACAGGGCAAGTCTGCCATGTCGGCTTTCGGGCGGTCTCAGTGGGAGTGTTGTCTGAACGCGACTGTGGAACACGACACAGTCGTATCGGCGGGCCTACACGTTCCTTGTCGCGACGAACAACCTTGAAATTGTTCACAGCGAACACCATATGCTGGTAACTGCGCTTAGAGCCAGAGACCTCGCAGAACAAATCGTGGCACAACACATCAGGCGGACGAGGCTCCACTTACAGTGCCACCCAGAAGTTTTTGCCACCCCAGCCGACAGCATCAATTAGGAGAACATCGCATGGCTATCGCAGTCGTCAACCCCACCACGGGGGAAACCGTTGAGGAATTCACCCCGCACTCGGCGGAGGAAATCGAAACCCGGTTGCAGAAGGCCCAGGCGGCCCATGAGACGATTCGCGATTTGACCTACGCGCAACGTGGTGTCTGGATGAAGAAGGCCGCGGACATTCTCGAAGCCGAGGTTGACGAACTGTCGAAAATGATGACCATCGAAATGGGCAAACCGATTGCCCAATCCGTCGCCGAGGTGCTCAAGTGCGCTAAGAACATGCGTTTTTATGCGGATAACGCAGAAGGTTATCTGGCCGACGAACCCATCGACGACCCGAGCAAAGTCGGAGCATCGCAGGCCTATGTCCACTATCAGCCGCTCGGCGTGATTCTCGCGGTGATGCCGTGGAACTACCCGATGTGGCAGGTGATTCGCTTCGCCGCCCCCGCGCTTATGGCGGGGAACACGGGGGTGCTCAAGCACGCCTCGAACGTACCGCGTACCGCCCTGTACCTCGACACGCTGTTCACGCGGGCGGGATTCCCCGAGGGATCGTTCATCACGATTCTTACCGGCGCTGCGGCTGTCGCCGGCGTGATCGACGACCGTCGAATCAAGGCCGTGACGCTCACGGGTTCTGAGCCCGCTGGGCGTTCGGTTGCCGCTCGAGCCGGTCAGAACATCAAGAAATCTGTCATGGAACTGGGCGGCTCGGATGCGTTTATCGTCATGCCATCCGCTGACCTCGACCGCGCCAGTACGGTCGGAGTAACTGCCCGAACGAGCAACAACGGGCAGTCGTGTATCGCGGGCAAGCGGTTCATTGTGCACACCGACGTCTACGACGAGTTCGTCGCTAGGTTCGCCGAAAAGATGGCGGCGCTTGTTGTTGGCGAACCTCTCGACGAGGCAACTCACATCGGGCCGCTCGCGACGGCAAGTGGGCGCGATGAACTTGCGGAGCTCGTCGACGACGCGGTCAGCAAAGGCGCCCGCGTACTCGCCGGTGGCAGTGCCCCCGACGGTCCCGGCTGGTTCTATTCCCCCACCGTCCTCGACCAATTGACACCGGACATGCGGCTCGTCATGGAAGAGGCGTTTGGGCCCGTGGCGACCGTTTATCGCGTGACCTCTCGCGAAGAGGCCATCACGATCGCCAACCAAACGACCTTCGGGCTGTCCTCCGCTCTGTGGACGACCGAGGCATCCGACGAGGAATACTTCATCCACAACATCGATGCCGGAGCGGTGTTCGTCAATGGCATGACAATCTCGTATCCGGAATTGCCGTTCGGTGGCATCAAGGATTCGGGATTCGGCCGCGAGCTGGCTGCACCCGGAATTCGGGAGTTCTGCAACTTCAAGACGGTATGGAAGGGCTAACCCACCGAAGGCTCGATTTAGTGAGTTAGTGCGGTCGCGCTCACGGTTCGATCAATCGTGAATTGACCGAGCACGCGAGTGCCCACATAGATGACGGCGGTTTGCCCCGTCGCCACGCCGTTGAGAGGTTCGGTCGGAGTCACCACAATCTCGCCACCGCGACTGGTTGCAATCGCGGGCACCGGGTCAGCGTGTGCGCGGATTTGGACCTCACAGGCGAAATCGTCGAAACCGTCGTCCGTGGACGCGGTGATTCCCGAGGCGACGGGGTCGTTCCCTGCCCAGGAAAACCTCTCGCCAGCGATCTCGGCGATGTCGAGGTCTTCCTTCATTCCGACGACGACCTCGTTGGTGGCGGCTTTGACTTCGAGCACAAATCGTGGGCGACCGTCCGCTGACGGGACACCGATTCCGAGCCCCTTGCGCTGACCGACCGTGTAGGCCTGTGCGCCATCGTGCTGCCCGAGCACTGTTCCGTCCGTGTCGACGATGTCCCCCGATTCCATCGGGATGCGCTCGGCGAGCCAGTCGCGTGTGTCGCCCTCTGGGATGAAACAAATGTCGTGGCTGTCGGGCTTGTTCGCGACGGACAACCCGCGGCGCTCGGCCTCTTCGCGAACGAGCGTCTTGCTCGGGGTGTCCCCCAACGGGAACATCGCGTGGCGCAACTGGTCGGTCGTCAAGACGCCAAGCACATACGACTGGTCCTTCGCCCACGCGCTCGCGCGGTGGAGTTCGGGGGTGCCATCCGCGGCGGTCGTCACGTTCGCGTAGTGTCCGGTCACAACCGCGTCGAACCCGAGGTCGATTGCCTTGTCCAGTAACGCCGCAAACTTGATGCGTTCGTTGCACCGCATGCAGGGGTTCGGAGTTCGCCCTGCGGCGTATTCCGCGATGAAATCGTCGACGACGGCCTCGGTGAATTGGGCCGAGAAGTCCCACACATAAAACGGGATGCCGAGCAGTCCGGCTACGCGGCGCGCATCGAGCGAGTCCTCGACCGTGCAGCACCCGCGCGACCCAGAACGGAACAGCCCGGGCATGCGCGAGAGCGCCAGGTGCACACCCGTCACGTCGTGACCAGCTTCGACCGCACGCGCGGTCGCGACCGCAGAGTCAACGCCCCCGCTCATTGCCGCCAGAATCTTCATACACCTAGTTTAGGTTCCCGCCCGCGGCTGGATCCCCCGCCTGACCCGAACATCTTGTCCCCGATCCGAGCACCACGTCCCCCGATCCGAACACCCTCTCGCCCGACCATTTACGTTTGTGGAAACCGAATCGGCTCGCATCGTCGTTACTGGAAACCAATCACCGGTTTCAGGCAGAAGCCGCGGCGCGACCCCACTTTGGTTTCCATAAACGCGGGAAGTGGGCAAAGCGGTTTCCAAAAACGTCGGATTCTGCAGACAAATCAGTAAAAAATCGAGCTAGCGCCAATTTTTCGCACATTGTCTGCAGAAACACGTGGGCGAGGGCAAATTGTCTGCAGAAACAGGTGGGGATGGGAACGGCGCGCTAGTGGGTGGCGCGGGCGACAATGTTCGGCAGGACCTCGAGCAGCGCGTCGATCTCGGCTTCGGAGTTCTCGAGCCCGAGCGTGAACCGCAACGGTCCCTCCGAGTCAGCGACACCCATGGCGCGCAGCACGTGTGATGGCGACTGCACCCCGGCCTGGCAGGCACTTCCAGCACTAGCCGCGTGCCCGGCTTCGTCCAGCAGGAACAGCGCCGACACGGAATCGAGGCCCGGGACGGTGACGTGCGCGTTCCCCGGGGTTCGGTTGGTGTGGTGTCCGCGTACAACCGCAGTGGGGATTGCCGCCCGGATTCCGGCCACGAGGCGATCGCGCAGGGCGGACAATCGAGCCGCGTTCGCCGCGATATCCGCTGTTGCACGTTCCGCTGCGACTCCGGCGGCGAAAACCCCGGCCGCGTCGAGGGATCCGCTGCGCAGTCGCTGTTGAGAGCCGCCGTGAATAAGCGGGACGATCGGCCACGACCGCGACATCGCGAGGGCTCCCACCCCGACGGGACCACCGATTTTGTGGGCCGAAACGCTAAGGGCGGCGAGTCCGCTCCGCGCGAAATCGATGGGCGTGTAACCGAGGGTCGCGACCGCGTCGAGGTGCACGGGGACATTGGCCGCCTCTGCGAGCGCAACGATCTCGGGGACCGGTTGAATCGTCCCCACCTCGTTGTTGGTCCACAGTGTGGTGACGAGGGCGACGTCGTCGCCCAATTTTGCTTCAAGGTCGACGAGGTCGATGGTTCCGGTGTGATCAACGCGAACGAAGTCAACGATGGCACCTTCCGCCTCGACCAGCCAATGGATTGCATCGAGGGCCGCGTGATGTTCTGCCTCTGTGGTCAGGATGCGCGGGCGCGGCAACGGAGCGCCGATCTCACGAGACGCCGGAGTTCCGTTACGACCCCAAAACAGTCCTTTGATGGCGAGGTTGATCGCTTCGGTGCCGCTCCCCGTGACGGTGACATCAAACGGAAGTGCACCAATCGACGCGGCGATCTTGTCGCGACCTTCCTCCCACATCAACCGCGACTTTTGCCCGTCACGGTGAGTCGCGGACGCGTTTCCGCGCAAATGAACTGCGCGCGTCCACGCGTCGATGACGGCATCGTGCATGGGCGAGGTGGCCGCATAGTCGAAATACGCCATCGCGGACCACTCCTTTCGATAAACCTGGGTTGCTAGGGGAGCTTACGCGCAGACGTCAATGCATAGGAATATCCGAGCAAACGGATCTTCTCTGTCGATCCAAGTGACGGCACATAGAACAACAACTGGTACTGATAGGACGCTTCAATACCCGTCATCGAAGTCGAGACGTCGGCAAGAGCCGCAACCGCGCCTGTCGCAGTGATAGCCGCGCCTGGCACTGTCGGCTTGACGATTTCTTTTTCTTGAAGCGTGACCATCATCAGCGCGCCAGACTCGGCAGTGGCGAACACAAGAGGCACATCGGCGGTTATCGAGTCCTTCCAGGCAAATTCTGCTGTGTCCCCGAGGTCCTCAACCCGTTTCGATTTCGCTTCAGCGCCAATCTGCGTCTGGAGTGAGTCACTGGCGAAATCGTCGGCAAACGCGCTCTTGTCGCCCAAAATCAGTACGTCACCATATCGTTCGATGGCTTGGGCGGGGGTTACGCTGAGCAAATCCGTTTCACCATATAACACGGCAGCACCCGATTCGGGTGACGAAACGGACGGGATTTTCGCTCCAGGCTCAAGCGCGATGGTGTAATTCACTTTGTAGTTCTCACGCGGGGAATTCTGGGTCATCACGACGGCAACTGACGGTGCGTCCACATCGTTCGCGTCATCGACGACAGCAAATACCGAACGAGGCCACGAGATGGTTCTCTGAGGAAGGAGCAGACGTACCTCGCCCGCGGGAATCGCGAAGAGCTCAGCCAGGTCTTTGTCATCGGTACGAACTTTGTATTGGGCTGCGCGGAACCGAAGCGCTGCTCCGTCAAGGCGGGTTGCCGCAATGTTTTCTGCAAGTTGCACGTCTGCCGTCGTCAGTGTTGCGACAATTTCGCCGAGGATGCGATCGAATTGCGCTGCGGTTACAGCGACACCTCGCGGTGACGCTTTGACGATCGGCAACGGTTCGACAATAAAGTTCGGAATCACGGAACAACCAGACAGCATTGCGGGCATAACAAGTACCCAGGCGATGAATGGAAGCGCACGACGCCCACTCCGACGCCGCGGCTCGAGTGGCTGCCTGCCGGGTCGCCACTTCGGTGGTCGCGGAGCTTTCGGCATCCTGCCCTGTCGGTGTCGGTGCTTTCGTCGATCCGCCAGCCAACCGAGAAAATAGAAGATCCCACCGACCAAAGCGACCCCGAGGCCGCCATAGAACAGGGTGGTGGGCACAGAGCGGTCAACATCCATATGCCAGGTGATGGTAATCGCGTTCGGGGCGGGAAGCGCGCCGTCCGTTGCAACTACGATGAGATTGCGGTTAGGTGTTGTGACATCGTGTGACAGCGTTTTTTCGCCCTTAAACTGCTCGACCCACAGGTCAGATCCCATCGGATCCGGGGTAGCGACTTCGGTGCCGTCGACGTTCTTTAGAGTTAATTCGCCCTCAATCCCGTTTGCTTTGACCGACTGATAGGGCACGTTTCCGATATAGGCGAGGACGTCACCTTGCCTCCCCCACGCCATGACGATTCGGTCACTCGACTTTTGTTCTGCGATAGGGGCGGAGTCCGGGCTCTCGACGTAAATCGTTCCTTCGGCACCACCAATGACCGAAATCGTCTGTGTCGACGAAATCTGGTTTAACGACGTCGAATCGATGACCGTGATGGGCGCCGGATCGGCAATCGTGATCGATTGGCTGATGGTGGCAGGTGGGGAGAATACCGCGTGAATGAGGATCCCGACCCCGACCATGACGGCGGCTACGCCGAAAAGAATGACGGAGACGATAAATCTCACAACGCTCCCTTCGACTGAAAATGCCAGTTTAGCCGACTGACCCTGAGGATTTCCCCAACGCGGATTAGCCGCGACGAGTGCCCGTGGATAAACTGACAAGGCAAACCGAGGAGATCACATTGGCTACTGATGGACAGTTTCCTGTCGTCATGCGCGGCTACGCCCGCGATGAGGTCGACAAGACCATCGCAAACCTGCGCCGTGGAATCATTGCCGCGACGACCGAACGCAACGAGCTAGCGACCGAACTAGCGCGCCTCGGCGGAAAAAAGGGTCTGGGCGAGGGCGATTTGCCGACCTATGCGGGGCTCGGAACAAAACTCGAAATGGTGTTGCGTACCTCGGAGGAACAAGCCACCGTTCTCATTTCTAAGGCCGATATTCAGGCGCAACGAGTGCTTACGGATGCTCGAATCGAGGCAGACCAGATTATCAGCGATGCCACTTTGCGCGCGGAAACGTTGATTGCGGCGGCGGAAGAAAAAGCCCGGTACGAAACGAGTGCCGCCCGAATTGACGCCGAAAACATCACCGCGATTGCCGAGAAAGACGTGGAAACACTCCACGCCGAAGCAATCCGTGAGACCAACCGTGTGCGGGGAAATGCAGCGACGGAAGCCGCTTCAGCGCGTGCGACCCTCAATCGCGAGATGTCCGAAAAACAGGCCCTTCTGAACCGAGAGATTGCAGAACAACGTCTTGTTATGGACAAAGAAGCTCAGGATGCACGCGCGGAAATTGCCCGACTCATCGGTGAAGCAGATCGTCAAAAACTGGACCTCCTCGTCGAAGTTTCGGCCCGCCGCCACGAATTGGAACAACAACTGCTCGAGGAACACCGTGACATCATTGCTCAGAATGAGGCATATTTGGAAGTGGCCAACAAGGAATTCACGAAACTACAGAACGCCGTGACCGCGCTGAAGAGAGAGCACAACCGTCTCGAACCTGAGGTTCGCAAGATTCGAGAAATGGCAATTGTTGAGTCTAAAGAGGCGGCACGTTCGACCATCGATGCGGCAAACGCCAAGGCCCGTCAGATCGTAAACGCTGCCCGTAACGAAGCCAAACTCGAATTGGACAACGCCACCCAACGCCTCGCCGACATCGCCGTGGAGCGTGACGCGATTGCGTCGTACATCGGTGACCTGAACACGGCCGTCGCGTTCGCGGCGAAGTCGCTGGCGCCGAAGAAAACGGCGGCAAAAACGACCCCGAAACCGACAACGACCCCGACAACGACCGCGAAAGCGACAACCAAATCAGCGTCAAAAACGAATCCGAAGTGAGTCCCCATATGACCATCAACGGCGCTTTCCGGCTCGGCCTGCTCGGTGGGCTCGGTGTTCTCACAGCGCTCCTCATCGGAAACGCGGTCGCGACGTTGGCGACGGTGATTACTTATGTGGGATTCGCTTTGTTCATAGCATTGGGCCTCGACCCGATCGTGCGTCGACTTGTCGAATTGAAGTTCCCGCGACCGCTCGCGATCACCGCTGTCGTGCTGGCGGTTCTCGGGTTGTTTGCGGGGTTCGTTCTGGCCCTGATCCCCATCATCGTTGAACAAATGACCAACCTTTACCAGTCAGTACTCGAATTCCTGACCTCATATAACTCGCTGGGCGAAATGGTTGCGGCGATTCAGTCGATCATCCCCATCGAAGCACTGGATGTTCAAAAAACTCTCGACACGATTGTTGCGTTCCTCAGCGACCCGGCCAATCTCGCCAACATCGGCGGCGGAGTTCTCAGCGTCGGCGCCGGATTTGCCAGCGGGATTATCGGTGCGCTGCTCACGCTGATGCTCACGATTTACCTTGTTATTTCCCTTCCCGCTATCAAGCAGTCCTCCTACAGCCTGGTACCGGCGTCCAAGCGCAAGGAATTTATTGGAATTGCCGATCAGGTTGTTGACGCCGTAGGAAAATACGTCGTCGGTCAAGGAACACAGGGTCTTGCGAACGGCGTTCTCAGTTTTGTGGCGATGTCCCTCATTGGCGCCGAGTACCCTGCCTTGTTCGCGCTCATCGCGTTTATGTTCTCGTTGTTGCCGCTCGTGGGAACCGTCACGGGTTCGCTCATCATCATCGCGACGCAATTGCTCATCGACCCGACCGACCCGACCACCGCAATTTGGGTGGCTGTCTACTATCTCGTGTACACCCAAATCGAGGCGTACATCATCGGTCCGTTCATCATGAACCGCGCGGTTAAAGTCCCCGGTGTGCTCGTGATTATCGCAGCGCTCGCCGGCGGTGCGCTGCTGGGTGTGCTCGGGGCGATCGTCGCGATTCCGATTGCGGCGTCGGTACTCATCATCATTCGCCAGGTGATGGTCCCGGCGCAGGAACTGCGCTAACCGAGCGTTGTTGGCAGTGGCAGTGCCGACGGGTTTACTCGTTCGACAATCTCGCTGAGGACCCGGTGGGTCTGCTTTTCTCCGACCCAAAGGTGTTTGCCGTCTTTGACCTCAACGATTTCTAACCGGGGCACCACGGCGAACCGCGCGCGTGCCTCGTCGGGTTTGAGATAGTCGTCGTGCTCCGGAATGAGCGCAACAATCGGTGTCACGTTGCCGTTCCAACGCTCGAGCGTCTCGGTTGTCGTTCGATGCAGTGGTGGGGCCAAAAGAATGAGCCCCGCCACGTCGTGATCGATGGTGTGGTTCAACGCGACCTCGGTGCCGAATGACCAGCCCACGACCCACGGGGTCGGGAGTCCTTCAGCGCGGATGAAGGCGAGAGCCGCCTCGAGGTCCATGCGTTCGTCAACCCCGTGACCGAATTCACCCTGCGACCGACCACGCGGTGACGTCACGCCGCGAAAGTTGAAACGCAACACGGCAAGGCCCGCCATAGCGGGCAGACGCAGAGCAGCCTTCCGAATGATGTGCGAATCCATGTACCCGCCCGCGGTGGGAAGCGGGTGCAGGAACAGGAGTGTCCCCACGGGGGTGCCCGATTCAGGAACGGACAGTTCCCCAACGAGCACGTGACCGTCTTCCGTGTGTAATTCGATGTCGCGACGGAGAGCGGGTAATTCCGTCGTGCTGCGAATCTCGTTCATCAGAACATCTTCCAACACGACGCGTGCCAATGGCGGCGATCGCGAACAGACGCCTCTTCCCCGAACAACCCCTCGTAGTGCCAGGTGACGACGTGCGGGACACCGATTTCGATCGTGATGACGCAACCGGGACAGGCGTATTCCTTGACGGCACGTGCCTCGGTGATGTCCTGCACTATCCACTCTTCGCCGCGCTTCGATTCGGTGCGACGGCCACCAGAGGCGCGGATCATGTCGACCGGGGTCGACTCGTCGCGCTTGAGCCGATTACGCCGGCCCATCAGTACCACCCATTTTCTTCGCTGTGGGTCCACGCATCGCACGGGGTCGTGTAACGATCCGCGATGTAACGCAGTCCCCACAGAATTTGTGTTTCCGCGTTGGTGCGCCAATCTTTACCCGCCGTGCGCATTTTGTTTCCCGGCAACGCCTGCGGAATTCCGTACGCCCCACTCGAAGGGTTTTCTGCGCGATGGTTCCAATTCGACTCGCGATTCCACAAATCGACAAGGCACGCGAATTCCGATTCGTCCCAGTTGCGCGCGCGCAATTTGGTCCGAGCAAACTGTTGGGCTCTGTTCACGTCTGACGCGCTCGATGTGAAAGGCCCATTGGTCAACGACCAGGGGGCTTTAGCGATCGAGTACTGCGACGCGTCCTTGTTCGCGAAGGACTGGTCGCTCAGAGCATTGCGCGACCCCGCATAACCCGGGTCGTAGGCCGTGAACGGGGCGAGGGCCGGTCCGAACACGAGAATTGCCACCCCCGCCAGAGCGGCGCGAGTGGCGTTGGGTCGGGATTCGGAACTCAACCCAACCGACTCTACTTCGCCGCGAGCATTACCCGAACGAGTTCGTCGAGCAGCAAATCGACCTGGCCCTCGTGGTATCCGCCAATTTGAGGCCGGAACGTGACATCGCGCACGTCGGATCGCGACAACAGGTGCCTATCCGTGTAGAAGGCTCGAATGAGATCCGTGAATTCGTCGACATCGGTTCGGTTGTAGCCGTAAGTGAGTAACGGCGCGCCACGGAAACGTTTACGCGGTTCGCGAACGATGCGGTTGAGAATGGCTTGCGCGAGCGCGCGCGCTTCTGATGTTGCCCCGTCCGCTCCGCTGCGGCTGATGAGTTCGCGTTGCTCGTGTTCGGCGACGGTGTCCTCGAAACGCTCGAGCGCTACATCAACGTCGACAATCGAATACCCACCCTTGACCACAGGGAACGCCGCAGACCGAATGTCGGCACTCGACACGTCGGATTCGCCGGACTGCACACGAGCGATGAACTCGTCAACCGCGGCAACGTCGTAGCCCTTGGAGGGCTTTTTCACTAGTGGGAAGGTCACCTTTCTATTCTGCCCTAGGAAAACAGCACGGCGAAAACCGACGCGACGAACATCGATGGCAGTACCGAGTCGAGTCGGTCGAGGAAGCCGCCGTGCCCCGGCAAAAGCTTGGACGCGTCCTTCGTGCCGAGTTCGCGTTTGATGAGCGATTCGATGAGGTCGCCCGTGGTGGCGGTTCCCACCAGGATTAACCCGAAGAGCATCCCCCACCACCAGTCGATGTGGATCATCTGGGTCGCAATGATGGAACCGGCCGCGAGGGCAAACACAATCGAACCAGCAAATCCCTCCCACGTCTTTTTGGGGCTGATTTTCGGTGCCATCGGGTGTCGTCCAAACAGAAGACCCGTTGCGTAGGCGCCAGTGTCAATACTCGCGATAATAATCATCGTCCCCAGCGTCCACCATTCCCCACCGTCTCGGGCGGTCATGATGAGCGTGAAGGACACGAGGAACGGAACATACGCCAGTGAGAAGGCGGACATGAGCATGTCGCGGTCGGTGACGGCAGATCGTGACAGTCCACGCTGAATCGAGTGCCAGACAATCACGAACCCAATTCCCGCCGCGAGCGAGAGGAGTTGCCCGAACGCCCCGAAATAGAACGTCGCCGGAACCATCGCCAGTGCAGCAATAAGAATGGGTACGCGCGGAACGTGACGCGTCTCGGTGCGCGAGATTGTCGCTAGTTCCCACGAGCCAAAACCGATGAACACGGCGAGAAACAGCATGAAGAACTGCTTGTCGATGATCAAACTAAAAACGAATACAGCGCCTAGCGCACTGCCAATCAACAGTGCGGCAACCAAGTTTCTGCCAGTGCGGGCTTCAATGACGGCTCCCGCGTCACGGATGGCATGTTCGAAATCGGACATCAGACCTCGAGAAGTTCGGATTCCTTCTTTTTCAAGGCGTCGTCGATTGCCTCAATGTGGTGCTTGGTGAGGGCTTCGATTTCCTTCTCACCGCGCGCCATGTCGTCTTCGCCGACGGCAGTCTTCATCGCTTCGACGTCGGTGATGCCCTTTCGACGGATATTCCGGATTGCCACGCGACCGTCTTCGGCTTTGGCCTTGACGATCTTGACGTATTCCTTGCGGCGTTCCTCGGTCATCTCGGGCATCGTCACGCGAATCAGGTTGCCGTCGTTCGTCGGGGTTGCACCGAGGTTGGGGAAGTTCACGATGGCACGCTCGATTTCCTTGAGTGCGGCCTTGTCGTAGGGAGTTATCACGAGCGAACGCGCCTCGGGGCTCTGAAGGCTTGCGAGCTGGGCGAGGGGGGTTGGCGTCCCGTAATAGTCGACCATGATCTTCTGGAACAACGCGGGGTTCGCGCGACCGGTGCGAACGGTCTGGAAATCTTCTTTGATGACGTCAACGGCCTTCGACATCTTGTCGGACACTTCGGCGATAGTTTCGGCAATCACGGTTTCCTCCTGAGTTATGACCAGTCTAATCCTCAGCCGAGCGCGAGCAGGGCGACTCCAGTGCCAACAACGATTGACCCAACCACTCGTTGGACGACGTGTTTCTCGCCGAAAAAGATCGCACCGCCCAGCGCAACGAGGACGACACTCGACTCGCGCGCGGCGGCGACGAGCGACACCGAGCTCAATTGAACCGCGGTGAGCGCGAGCATGTACGACGTCGGCCCGAGCAGGCCAATGGCCGTGATAATGGCCGGATGGGCGCGGAAGGTCGACGCGCTGTTACGCCCCCGAATCGCGAACGGGGTGAACAGAATCGCCTGAACGACGAGCGCCATCCAGAAATAGCCGATGGGAGGAAGGCTTAGAGTTCCGACCGCCCAGCCGTCCCACACCGTGAAACACGCGATCATTACCCCAACACTGAGTCCGTAAAGAATCGAACTGAGCGGCGCGCGCGTTCCGGTTCGCGAACCGGCGGTCGAGATGACACCGATCCCCGCGATGATGACGGCAACACCGATGAGGGCGACGAGCGACGGACGTTCGCCCAAGATGAGTATCGCGCCGACCACGGAGAGTGTTGGTCCGGTCCCCCGCGCGAGCGGGTAGACGAGCGACACGTCACCGTCTCGGTAACCGCGCTGCAGCAAGAGGAAATAGATGACCTCGAACACTCCGCAGAGGCCGGCGAGCAACACCCAATTCCATTCGAAGTCGGCCGCCACAAGGGTTGCAATTCCGAGTGGGGCGATAAGTACCGCGCCAACCACGTTGATCCACCACAGAACGGTCGGAGTTGACGGGCCGATTCGCTTGAGGAGAAGGTTCCACCCCGCGTGTGCTACCGCGCCACCCGCAATCAGCAGGAGGACGAGGGAACTAATTGCTGACCACCGTGCCGATGGCTTCGCCGCGGATGGCCTTGGCGATGTTTCCGCCCGGCTCCATTCCGAAAATCCGCATTGGGAGGTTGTTGTCGCGGCAGAGTGCAAACGCCGTCGCATCGATGACCTTGAGTTCTTGTTCGAGTGCTTGCGAATAGGTGATTGTCTCGATTTTTTTCGCATCGTTATTGGTGCGCGGGTCGTCGTCGTACACGCCGTCGACGCCGTTCTTGGCGACGAGGACCTCGACCGCCTTGATTTCGAGGGCGCGCTGTGCGGCGACCGTGTCGGTCGAGAAATACGGGAGGCCCGCACCAGCGCCAAAAATCACGACGCGTCCCTTTTCGAGATGGCGAATCGCGCGCAACGGAATGTACGGTTCGGCGACCTGAGTCATCTCGATCGCCGACTGGACGCGAACGGGCTGACCGGCTTGTTCGAGGAAGTCCTGAAGAGCAAGGGCGTTCATGACGGTGCCGAGCATTCCCATGTAGTCGGCTCGTGATCGATCCATTCCGCGCTGGCTGAGTTCCGCTCCGCGGAAGAAGTTTCCGCCACCCACAACAATCGCGACCTGCACGGTCTTGGCGGCCTCGGCGATCTCGCGCGCGATGCCACTGACGATGTCGGGGTCGACCCCGAGGGTCCCAGCGCCAAACGCTTCACCGGACAGTTTCAGAAGGACTCGGCGCGTCGACATAGAACCTCTCTTTCAGTTCCAGAGTACCGAGTGCGCGGTGGAATTGACGAAGGGAGGCCCGCGTTTCCGCGAACCTCCCGACGAGAATGAGTCTTAGGCGCCGACCTTGAAGCGGGCGAAGCCCGAAACAGTGAGTCCGGCCTGAGCGAGAACCTGCGTGATCGTGAGTTTGTTGTCACGCGCGTAGTCCTGCTCGAGAAGAGCGACCTGTTTGAAGAAGGCGCCGAGGCGACCCTCGACGATCTTGGGGAGAGCGGCTTCTGGCTTGCCTTCTCCACGCGAGATCTCTTCGACGATGCGGCGCTCGGCCTCAACGGCGTCCGCGGGGACCTCGTCCTTGGCCAAGTACTGCGGGTCAGCGAACGAGATGTGCTGTGCAATCGCACGAGCGGTCTCTTCGTCCTTGCCCTCATAGGCAACGACGACGCCGACCTGCGGGGGCAGGTCCTTGCTCGTGCGGTGAAGGTAGACGGCAAACTGCGAGCCGGCAATTTTGACGACGCGGCGAAGTTCAACCTTCTCGCCGATGATGGCGGCGTCGTCGGCGATACGGTCAGCAATCGACTGTCCGCCAACCTGCGCAGCGAGCGCAGCTTCGGTCGAGTCGGCTCCAGCGGCGGCAACCGCGTCGATGACGACATCCGCAAGGGCGATGAACTTCTCGTTCTTCGCAACAAAGTCGGTCTCGCACGCGAGTTCGATCAGGTACACCGCGTCAGCAGTTTCCTTTGCGGCAACGAGGCCTTCGCTCGTCGAGCGATCGGCACGCTTGGCGTTACCCTTTGCACCCTTGAGTCGAAGAATCTCGACGGCCTTGTCCATGTCTCCGCCGGCTTCGACGAGGGCGTTCTTGGTGTCGACCATTCCGGTCCCAAGGCGCTCACGGAGAGTCTTGACGTCTTCTAACGAAAAATCAGCCATGTTTGTGCTTTCTGTGTGGATTTACTTGTCAGTGGAATCAGCGTCAGCGGCGGGAGCCTCTTCGGCGGGGGCTTCGGCGACAACCTCGGCCTCGACAGCAGGTGCGTCCTCGGCAGGTGCGTCGGCAACGGGCGCTTCCGTGGCAACATCGGCGACCTCACCGAGAAGCTCGCGCTCCCAGTCGGCAAGGGGCTCGACAGCGGACACGTTTCCGGCCGCAGCGGGCTTGTCGTGACGGATAACAAGACCCTCGGCGACGGCGTCCGCGATCACGCGGGTGAGCAGTCCGACCGAACGAATCGCGTCGTCGTTACCGGGAATCGGGAACTGAATTTCATCGGGGTCCGCATTGGTGTCGAGAATTGCGACGACGGGGATCCCGAGCTTGGCTGCTTCGCTCATCGCGAGGTGTTCGCGCTTGGCGTCGACAACCCAAATCGCGCTGGGGGTCTTGGTGAGGTTACGGATTCCACCGAGCGACTTGTGGAGCTTTTCGAGCTCGCGGCGCTTCATCAAGAGTTCCTTCTTGGTAAATCCCTTGGTGGTGTCCTCAAAGTCGACCTGTTCCAGTTCCTTCATGCGCTCGAGGCGGCCGAGGACGGTCTGGAAGTTGGTGAGAAGCCCACCGAGCCAACGCTGGTTGACGTAAGGCTGACCGACGCGACCGGCTTCGGCGGCGATCGATTCCTGTGCCTGCTTCTTGGTGCCGACAAACAGGACGGTGCCGCCGCGGGCGACGGTCTCGCGAACGAACTCGTATGCCGCGTCGATGTGGGCGAGCGACTGCTGAAGGTCGATGATGTGGATGCCCGAACGTTCCGTCAGGATGAAGCGCTTGACCTTCGGGTTCCAGCGCTGTGTCTGGTGTCCGAAGTGCACGCCGCTGTCGAGCATTTGGCGAATTGTGATGACGGCCATGGCCGTTCTCCTTTTGTTGTGGTTGTTGCTCAGACGGGTGTCTGGCCCTGGTGTCCGTGCCGATTCCTCCCCGAAGGGACCAAAGGTTTCGTGCAACTACTGGACACGCGAATTCGCTCACCGAAATGAGCGTACCTCCAGTGTACAGGCTGTCCACAGCCCTAGCGAACGGGGGTTTCTACCCTGTTGATGCCCGGCGTCGACCGGCCAGGAGTCCGGGGCGCGACAGTGGTGTCGTGACCTCAACCCTGCGCCTTCCTCCCCCATCACTCGCCGTGCTCGTTGTCCTGTTGGCGATGGTATCTACCGGCCGAGCCGAGGCAGGCTCACGCTGGTCCTGGCCGGTGGTCGGTGAGGTGATTCGCGCCTTCGCAAAGCCGGCAGATGCGTGGTCGGCCGGTCATCGCGGCATCGATATCCAGGCGGCCCCGGGTGCCGAAGTTCGAGCGCCGGTTGCTGCGCGCGTGACCTTCGTCGGTCCGGTCGCTGGTCGCGGGGTCATCGTGCTGCGAACCCTCGAGGACGGCGACGTCACGCTGGAACCGATTGAACCAGCGGTTCTGCTCGGGGATGTCGTCAACGCCGGCGACATCGTGGGTTTCGTGCGGGGCGGACACCTCGGTGACAACGCGCTGCACCTCGGATTACGGGTCGAGGGCGAATACGTCGACCCAACACCGTTTCTGCCCCTGCAGCCGCGAATCGTCATCTACGACTCGTGGATCAATTCCTATGCCCTGGGATGAGCCGAGGCATATGCCTTCTTGAGACGTTCGCTCGACACGTGGGTGTAAATCTGGGTCGTGCCGACGCTCGAGTGCCCGAGAATCTCTTGCACGCTACGAAGATCCGCTCCGCCGTCCAAGAGGTGCGTCGCTGCGGTGTGCCGCAGAATGTGCGGTCCCTTGGGGCCAGCGCCGGGCATCGCGCCGATGATGGCGGCGACAACGCCGTAGACCGTCCGCGTCGTCAGTGGTTTTCCGCGAGCACCGACAAAAAGGTGTGTGGTCTCTGCCGTGACGGGCAGTTCAGGGCGGGCGTTGTCGCGGTAATTCAACAACGCCGCACGCGCGGGGACACCGAACGGGACCACCCGCTCTTTCGCCCCTTTTCCGAGGACCCGAACTGTCGAATCGGCCCAATCGATGTCGTCGAGCCGAATCCCGACGAGTTCCGAGACACGAATCGCCGAGGCATACAGTAGTTCCCACATCGCGAGGTCGCGAACGGCGATGGGATCCCCCGTTGCAGCCCGCACCGCGAGGTCGTCCAACACATGGCCCATCGCGGTGGCCGCGACGACGCGCGGAAGATGAGCGGGTTTTTTCGGGGCGGAAAGACGAGCGGCAACATTCGCGGGAATGTCTCCGCGTGAGTGCGCCCAGTGGAAGAAGGACTTGACCGCCGAGACCCGTCGGCCGATCGAACTCGCGGCATCACCCGCGGTCGACATCGCCCACACCCACGAACGGCAGTCCTCGAGCGTGATGTCGGACAACGTGCTTGTTTCTGCAGACTTCAACGACTGAACAAACAGATCGAGGTCACCGCGATATGCGCGCACCGTGTGCGAGCTCGCGTCACGTGCCGCCTCTAATTCACAGAGGTAGCGCGCGACGGACTCGTCAACTCTCATGTCAACCAGTGTGCGCGGGAAAACCGCGAATTATTTGCTGGACACACCCGTTTTGCGCGGAAGCCACATGCGCTCGCCGACCAGAAAGGTCAGCGACGGGACGACGACCGTGCGCACAAGGAGCGTGTCGAGCAACACACCGACACAGACGATGACGCCAATCTGGGTCAGGGTGATGAGCGGCAAGACGCCGAGAACCGCGAACACCGCGGCGAGCAGGACTCCGGCGCTGGTGATGACTCCACCGGTTGCACCGAGTGCCGTGATCATTCCCGCCTTGATTCCGGCTGGCTTGCCGTTGATGACGATCTCTGACTCTTCTTTGACACGCGTCATGAGGAACATGTTGTAGTCGATTCCGAGTGCCACGAGGAACAGGAAGGACAACACGAGGACGTTTCCGTCGAGTGCGGGGAATCCCCAGATTCCTTGGAACAATAACCACGACGAGCCGATGGCCGCAAAGTACGACGCGACAACGGTCGCGAGAAGGATGACGGGGGCAACGAATGCTCGCAACACCAGAATCAGGATGAGCAAAACGACCGCGAGGACTGACGGGAAAATCAGGTTTTGGTCGGCCTGGATCGCGAGATCGGTGTCCAAAATCTGGGCGTCGGTTCCACCGACCAACGCATCGCCGTCACCGACCGAATCGAGTCCGAGCCGGAAACCTGCGACCGCGGCCGTGGCTTCATCCGATTCGGATGCGAAGTCAAGCGTTGCGGTGATTTGTGTCCAGCCATCGTTCGTTTCGCCGACAGTCGAATAGGTGGGCTCTGGTTCGGGAGCCGGCGCGATGACGACCCCGGGAATCGGTGGGCCAGCAACCACGGGGGGTGCGGGGATTTCGACGAGCAGGTCCTTGTTGTCATCGAGGTAAGCCTGAACTTCGTCGACGTCGTCCTCGGAAGCCATGATGGTGAAGCCTGAGCCCTGGAATTCTTCGAACTTGTCCGTCAGAATTTCAATTCCCTTAACCGCACCGGGTTTGGTGAGGAATCGCTCGTTCGCCGTCAGGCCCGTTTGAATTCCGAGTGCCGGAAGCGCCAGCGCGATGGCGAGAATCGCCGAGCCGATTCCGAAAACGACGGGACGACGCGAAATCGCCTTTCCGGCTCGTGCCCACATGCTTTCGCGCTTGGGCATGACACCGAACTTGGGGGTCAGCGGCCAGAAGATCCACCGCGGCCAGATGACGAGTGCGAACGGAAGGACGATAACTCCCGCGATCATCGCCACCGCGATTCCGACGAATCCCGCGAGTCCGAGAGCGCGGTTCGAATCCAACTGGGTGAACAAAAGCACGGCCATGACGGCGAGAACGGTTCCACCCGACGCGATGATTGCGGGGGCAGTTCCACGAACGGCTTTGGCCATCGCATCCGCGCGATTCTCAAACTTGAGCAACTCTTCGCGATACCGCGAAATGATGAGCAACGCATAGTTGGTCCCCGCACCGAAGACGAGCACCGAGAGAATTCCGGTGATAGAGGCATCGAGTTGCCCTCCAAGCATCTCGGCGGCCTTACCCGCCATCGCGCCGGCCAGTCCGTCGGCCAAGCCGACCACGAGCAGCGGGACAATCCAGAGAATGGGCGAGCGGTACGTGACGAGAAGAAGAACAATCACGACGCTCGCGGTTACCAAGAGAAGGGTGAAGTCGGCACCGGCGAAAACGTTCGAAATGTCAATCGCAAAACCTTCAGGACCAGAGAGGTACAGATCGACACCACTCAAGCCAGTTTCAGCCGAATCGCGAATCTCGGCATAACGCTCTTCTTGGACCTCGACAACGAGGGTCTTGTCGAGCGGGATGATCGCCGACGCGGTCGTGCCGTCATCCGAGACGAGCGCGGGAATCGCAAACTCGATGTCAGTATGGTCGGCGAAGATTTCGGCGACGTTTTCGTTGATCGTCCCAAGTTCGTCGTCCGACAGCTCGGACTCCTTGGTGTACACAAGAAAAATGGACGTTCCGGTCGAATCGGGGAATTCCGCACTGATTCGAGCAACCTCGGCAGCTTCCGACGCGCTCGGTGCGCCACTCTCGGGTGCGACCTCTGCATCCGTCGTTGCCGAAAGGAAAAACATCGCACCGGCGACCGCGGTCGAGAGGACCATCGCAATCAGGGCGGACCAGAATCGGTAGGTCTTGTTCAAGAACATGGCGAAAACTCCAAACTTTTTCGTCACCCTCGCGGTGATGATGTCTCACTAGCGTACCGAATTCTCGGTTACGCGAGATCGGCCGACTGCTCTCGTTCAGCGGTGTTGAAATCCGAGTTTTTGTTCGACACCATCTCCCGAATCTCTGCTTCCGACATCGTTTCCGCCATCGCGCGAAGCGCTGCGGGATAGCCCGCAACCTGTTCATAGTTTTCGACGGGGACAATCGAGTGAACGATGTCGGATTCATACACGTGAACAAGATTGATGGATTGCGCACCGTCGACAGCGCTGAGAAGCAACGACTTGTCCGCACCGACGTCGACCGTGTAACAGGTAGCACTGGCGACACTCACGGGAACCCCCGCGAATTGTCCGAACGATGAGTAGTGCAGGTGGCCGGCGAGTATTGTCCGAACGTCGGTTCCCGCGATTACCTCAGCGAGTCGGGATCGCTGTTCTAATCCGATGAGGCGAACCAAAGGGTTGTGCGCTTCGAGTGGCGGGTGGTGCATCGCCAATAAGGTTCCGCGACCGGCGGGCGTTGCGAGTTCCCCCGCCAGCCACTGGAGTTGAGCGTCGGTAACCGCACCGTGGTGATATCCGGGAACCGACGTGTCAAGCGAAATGATTCTGAGGCCGCCGACGTTGTAGACGCGATCCTGAACGGTATCGCTCTCGTCGTCGAACAATTCGCGCGAGTACGCCGGCCGTTCGTCGTGGTTTCCCATGACCCACACCAGTTCGGCGCCCAATTCGGCTGCGACGGGTTCAACGTGGTCGCGCAGCCAGCGGTACGCGTCTACTTCGGCGATGTCGGCAAGGTCACCGGTGAAAATGAGTGCATCGATACGTTGATCCCCCGCTCGGAGCCGGTCGAGAATGCGGGTGAGGTTGTGCGCGACGTCAACGGTAGAGAACAGTTTCCGTTTACCACCGAGCAGGTGGGTATCGGAAATGTGGGCGATGACGTGGGTGAAGTTCTCCGTCTCGAGCATGGCGCCAGATTACCGTCACGCACCAGTCATTCAGATTTTACCCGCCGCTGGGGTGCGGCGTATCCATCCATCAATCTCGCGAGCCGCTCGTCCCTCGGCCTCGAGCGAACCCAGGGTAGCCGTGACCGTGGTCACGTCGATACCTGCCTTCGCCGCGACCGCATCGACAGGGCGCGGTTTCGTCGACGACAGCGAATCGAGAACACGAATGACGGTGTCCGAGTCTCGGGCGTCGAATCGTTCCCCGGTGGCATCCATCCCGAACAATTCAGCAACCTCGGCGACCGTGGTGACCAGCGTCGTCGCGGGGTTGGATCGAAGTAACCGGTGACAGCCCGCGCTGGCTCCGCTCGTGACTGGGCCGGGCACGACCCCGATGGGTCGGTCGAGGTCGCGGGCGTGGGTCGCCGTGTTGAGGGACCCGCTTCGATATCCGGCTTCGATAACGACCGTCGCGCCCGCCATCGCGGCTAACAACCTATTGCGTTGCAAGAACCGCCAACGGGTCGGAGCGCCGCCCGGACTCACCTCGCTAATGACGACACCGCTCGCGATGATTCGTCGTAGAAGTTCGTCGTGCCCGGCCGGATACAACTGGTCGATCCCGCCGGCGAGCACAGCGACCGTCGAGCCGCCACACGCGAGCGTCGCTCGATGGGCCATCCCGTCGATTCCGTAAGCGCCACCCGACACGACGGTGAATCCCCGCGAGGTGAGCCCCGCGGCGAAATCCATCGCCACGTGTTCGCCGTAGCCCGTCGACGCTCGCGCGCCGACGATGGCGACGGAACTCGACGGCTGGGGCAATGCCCCGATATCACCGCGGCACCACAGGACACGCGGCCCGTGATCACCGAGGTCGGCGAGACCCGCCGGCCATACCGAGTCGGTGGGGCGGACGACCTTTGCGCCGACCGACACCGCGGTCGATAACGAGCGAAAGAGTGCCGGTGCGTCCATGCGCGGTTCCCATCGGGCGAGCGCTTCGGCGACGTCCGTGCCCGACAGGTCATCACCCACCAGGGTTGACGCGGCGGGCCGGTTGAGGATTCGAGCGAGCGATTCCGTCGCACCCCATCGCCGAATGAGCGCCCCAGCGACGCGATCTCCCGGTTCGGTCAGAAATCCCCACGCGACTTCTGCGAACGCATCGCGCCGGTCAGCCTCATTGTCGTCGGGTCGCAATGGCACCATCGCGCGATCGATGTCGGTGTCAGAGAGATTCCAGGTCGTTGTCATACAGGTACTCCTTGTCGTAGGTACAGCGCACGACCGATGTGGTCGGCGGTTGGTGTGGAAACGGCATCGCAATCGGCCAAAGTCCAGGCGATGCGGAGGACTCGGTCATAGCCGCGCATCGTCACGGCACCACGGTCAAGCGCGCCATCAAGCGCGCGAACGACCACGGGAGCCAGGCGAAATTTTCCCGACCGAAGTTCCGTCGCGTCAGGACGGTCCTGCCCCCAGCGATCGTTGGCAATCGCCCGTGCCGCGGTCACCCGCTCGCGCGCACGAGCGGTCGTCATCCGCGGCGACGTGTTGTCGAATAGATGTGCCCGTGACACCCGAGAAACCGGAACATGAATGTCGATTCGGTCGAGGATGGGGCCGGACAGTCGTGCCAGATACCGTCGTCGTCGGTCTGGCGTGCACACGCACGTCGAGTCGGCAACGCCGGCGTTGCCGCACGGACACGGGTTCGCCGCAAGCACAAGTTGAACGCGCGCCGGGAATCGTGCGCTGTGATTCGCACGATGGATCACGATGTCGCCCGACTCGAGCGGCTGCCGCAATGCATCGAGTACCGTCGTGGTGAACTCTGGTGCCTCGTCCAGAAAGAGCACCCCGCGACTCGCTCGTGACAGCGCGCCGGGGCGAATCACTCCCGACCCGCCGCCCACGATTGCCACCGCCGTCGCCGTGTGGTGCGGTGCGACGAACGGCGGGCGCGTCACCAACTTTCGTGTTTGGGCGACTCGCGCTAGGGACGCGATGCTCGTGACCTCGAGTGCGCCGCGGGTATCAAGGTCGGGCAAAAGGTCGACGAGTCGTTCCGCGAGCATCGTCTTCCCCGCGCCGGGCGGCCCGAGCAGAAACATGTGATGTCCCCCCGCCGCCGCGGTGACCAGGGCGTCGATGACGTCGGGTTGCCCGACGATGTCTGACAGGTCTCGTGACGATGGAATCGGTTCAGGCTCACTAGGGGGTTGGATCGCATCAACGTCGGGAACCAGAATGTCGGCGCCGTGCTCACGCAGGGCGTGGGCGAGACTTGCCACCGCGATGACCTCGATGCCCGGAACGAGTTCCGCCTCGGTGCGATTTCCCGCGGGGACCATGATGCGCCTAGCCCCCGCATCGCGCGCGGCGACAACAGCCGGCAATACTCCGGAGACCGGTCGGACCCGTCCGTCGAGGGCGAGTTCGCCGGTGTGAACGCACGCGGCAACGGATTCCGCTGGCACGTCCCTCGTTCCCGCCAGAATCGCCAGCGCGATGGCGAGGTCGAATCCGCTGCCTTGCTTTGGCAGGCTCGCGGGTGACAGATTCACCGTGACACGAGTGGGCGGCATCGCACACCCCGAATTGGCGACGGCGCTGCGAACACGGTCTTTCGATTCGCCGAGCGACGCATCGGGCAGTCCGATGAGCACAAGTGCGGGCAATCCGGACGCGATGTCGGCCTCGATATCGACGAGGTGCCCCGACAGCCCTGACAGCGCAATCGCCTTAGTTCGACCGACGGTCATTCGATGACCCCGACGCGGTGCTCGAGGCTACCAACCGCGATTCCGTCACCGATTATGCCGATCGCGTCGATTCGAACCGTTCCGGCGTGCACCCGGTTGACCCGACACCATTCGCCCGCGAGAACTCGCAGTCGCGCGAACTTGGCCGAGGTTATCGCCTCGAGCGGATGCCCGTACCGATGGGTCCGGCGGGTTTTGACCTCGACAAAGGCGACGGTTCGTCCGTATCGGGCGATGATGTCGATTTCACCGTGACCGCAGCGCCAGCCGCGATCGAGCACCTCGTAACCGTTCGCGACGAGATAATCGCCGGCGACGGTTTCGCCCCAACGTCCCAGTTCGTCTTTGCGTGCCATTTTTCCTCCCCCAACAGGGTCGGACAAGTGACGAGCAGGCGTACGGGCATCAACCCGAACCGTGCAGAACTCGCCGCAATGGGGCGATGTGCGAAATGGTTAGTTGTCGCCGATCGCGAGGTCACGCGGCAGCTTGAGTTCCTTCTTGCCGGTCTCTTCGACGTTGATGTCCTTGAACGTCAAAATCTTGACCGACTTCACGAACCGATCGGCGCGATAGACATCCCACACCCACACATCGGTGAGCGTCAGTTCGAAATAGAAATCGTTGCCCGCTTCTTTGATGACCTGCTGAACATCGTTCGCGAGGTAAAAACGTCGCTCGGTTTCGACAACATACGCGAACTGCGCTGCGACGTCGCGATATTCCCGGAACAGTTGCAGTTCGGCGTCGCGATCGTAGGCATCGAGGTCATCGTCATTCATCGTTGTTCATTCTATTCTTTCGCCGCGTCGGGCAATACCGAGGACAACCAGGTTCGCCTGTGAAAGTCGGTAGCGCCGTGTGCGCGAATCGCGGTGAAGTGGCCTTCGCTACCGTACCCCTTATTCGACGCCCAGCCGTAGGTGTCGTCATCGCCCGCCGACTCGACCATGAGCCGATCCCGATACACCTTCGCCCACACGGAAGCGGCGGCGACAACCGCGCAATCGCGGTCGGCCTTGGCGCGAACCATGATGTCAACCGGCGGCAACAGCGACGCTGTCAGCCAATTGTGTGAGCCGTCCAAAATCACCGATGCGCCGGCCATATCGTGGCCATCGATGGCGAGTGTCGCAAACGCACGCTCCGCTGCGCGGGCTAACGCCGAGATGATTCCGAACTCGTCAATCTCGGCTGCCGTCGCTTCGCCGGTAGCAATCGCATCCACCCAGTCGGCCACGGGCTGAATCAATTTCTCGCGCTTCGGCGCGGCGATCATTTTAGAATCGCGAAGCCCGGCGGGGAAATCTGTCGCGGCCCGAATCACCGCGACCCCCACGACAACAGGACCCGCCACCGCGCCGCGTCCGACCTCGTCGACCCCGACCACAACCCCGCTACCCTTCGCGAGCAGCTCGCGCTCTAGTTCGAGGGTCGGGTCACTCGGCATTCGCGAAATTACCCGCGTGGTTGTCGAGCCACGCCCAGTGCGAAATCGGCCAGGACACGACCACCGCTCGACCGACAACCTTGTCGATCGACACGAAGCCGTTTCCTGGCTTGTCTTGGTTGTACCGCGAATCGGCGGAGTCGTATCGATTGTCGCCCATCACCCACAGCGAATCGTCAGGAACAGTGATGTCAAATTCCATGCCACTCGACGCCTCGTGATTCGAGGTCGTGAGGATGTAGGGCTCATTGACGGACTTCCCGTTGACCTGCAACAACCCGTTCGCATCACAACACACGACGCGATCGCCCGGCAATCCAATCAGACGTTTGACGAGATGGTCTTCGGAATCAGAGCCTCCGAAACCGACGACCGTCGCAATGAGGTCGAGGGCGGCGGTGACGAGGTCAGGGTCGGGCGCATCGTAGTTCGGCAACCAACCACCCGGGTCGCTAAACACCACAACGTCACCGTGCTGGAGCGGGAATACATCGGGGACCAGTTCGTTGACGATGATGCGGTCATCCACCATCAACGTGTTTTCCATCGATGCCGAAGGGATAAAGAACGAGCGAAACAGGAACGTTTTGACGACGAACGAAATCAGCAACGCCGCCGCGACAATGATGATCAAATCCTTGAGGAACCCCAAAAGTCCTTTGACAATGGTTTTCGGCATGGAGTCCTCAGATATACGGTCGGAAGTGCGTGTCGGGTAATTCTACGACCAAAGAAGATGAGCCCCTCACGGAAAGTGAAGGGCTCATTTCGAAAGTTCGAAAATTTAGGAGTCGCGCTTCTCGCGAATCTTTGCCTTCTTGCCGCGAAGTGCTCGCAAGTAGTAGAGCTTGGCGCGACGGACGTCACCGCGGCTGACGAGCTCGATGTGGTCGATGACCGGCGAGTGGACCGGGAACTTTCGCTCGACGCCAACCTGGAACGAGATCTTGCGGACGTTGAACGTCTCGCCAATTCCGTGACCGTTACGGCCGATAACCACGCCTTGAAAAACCTGGATTCGACTGCGGCTGCCTTCAATAATATTAACGTGAACCTTCACCGTGTCACCGACGCGGAAGTCGGGGATATCGCTACGAAGCGACGCGGCGTCAATTGCATCAAATTTCTGCATTGTTCTTTCGCTTTCTGCACTCGCTTCGGGACGGATGCGGGAGGTTCTGGTCGCGATGTGGTCACATGGCTCGTCCCCCGAAGCAGAGGACCCGTGAATCGCGTGTGCCAGTCGGCACAAGTCACCATCTTGCCACAGTCGGGCGCGCTTTACCAATTAGGCTGACACGCAGAGGAAGAAGGCCCGACGTGATTGAACTTCGCACCCCCGCCGAGATCGAGGCGATGCGGCCCGCTGGCCGTTTCGTCGCGTCCGTTCTGGTGGCCGTTCGAGAGGCAGCAAGCGTCGGAACCAACCTTCTTGAACTCGACGCGCTCGCCCATCACATGATTCGTGATGCCGGCGCAGAGTCCTGCTACATCGACTATCACCCGTCGTTCGGCGCTTCGCCGTTTGGCAAAGTCATCTGCACGAGCATCAATGATGCCGTACTGCACGGACTCCCCCATGACTATGTCATTGCCGATGGCGACATCGTCAGCATCGACTTTGCCGCCAGTGTCGACGGCTGGGTGTGCGACTCAGCGGTCAGTTTTGTTGCCGGCACCGCCGACCCTGAGGACCTTCGAATCATCACTGCCACCGAAGAGGCGCTCGTAGCCGGCATCGCCGCGGCGACGGTGGGTAATGCGATCGGCGACATTTCCGCTGCCATCGGTGACGTCGCGGATAGGTATGGTTATGGCGTCAACTTGGATTTCGGCGGCCACGGTGTGGGTCGCGAGATGCACGGGGACCCGCACGTCCCCAATGACGGTCGACCCGGTCGCGGATACAAACTTCGTGAAGGACTCGTCATCGCCATCGAGCCGTGGTTCATGCGCGACACCGACGAAATCTTCACCGATGCTGACGGTTGGACTTTGCGGTCGGCCGATGGCTCACGCGGCGCTCACAGCGAGCACACCATCGCGATTACGGCAGACGGGCCGATTGTTCTCACTGCTCGGTACCTGTGAAACCCGAAGTTCATGACGCGTTGATTGAGCGAACGGGTCTACTACTTACCAATGTCGCGAGCGTAACGACTTGATAACGTCTGGCAATTTCTCTGCACATTTGGAAACACCGTATGTATCGTTAGGACTACGCGATCGAAAGATTGCACAACCAAACAAGGAGAAACATCACAATGTTGAAAAACACAAAGGCAGTAGGAGTCGCTTCGGCGATCGCCCTGCTCACGGGAGTCGCGTTTGCACCTAGCGCCACTGCCGCCGTTAACAACTACCCTGAGGTAAGCGTCACTGACGCATCCGTTGACGCTGGTGAAGCCGTAGAGTACACGGTTGACTACGTTCGCAAGGGTTGCAAGGTTATGACCACCCTCGGCTCTGTTACCAGGACTGAGAAGGCAACTACAGTAGGTTCCGGCCTGAGCGGCGTCGTCTCGAACAAGGTCATCCCCGCGCCCTCAAAGGCTGGAGAATACGTTCTTCGTTCGAAGGTTGCCAACGATTGTGCGGCAGACGCTGGTTACAGCAACAAGTACAACATGACCG
>Ga0164294_10000763_pt1 | contig 30586 bp, 31 predicted proteins | sample GEODES005metaG_FD_111479 | JGI IMG/M metagenome (GOLD analysis project Ga0164294, IMG submission 111479) | Oligotrophic lake water microbial communities from Sparkling Lake, Wisconsin, USA - GEODES005 metaG | ecosystem: Environmental > Aquatic > Freshwater > Lake | place: USA: Sparkling Lake...
ATCCGAAAGGACTACGGGCTGTCGGGCGTGTCGTCGCTGTCAGCGAGAACCACTGCACCGCCGATGATCGCGACAGTCGCCAGGACGCCGATCAGGACGGCCGGGGCGAGCTCGCTCTTCTTGCTGGTCGCGGTCTTGGCGCGAACGCCCGACAGCGACAGCTTGGACGCGCTCGTCGGAGCGGCCAGAACGGGGGCAGTCGCCATCGACGCGATAGCAGCAGCCGTAAGAAGCTTATTGAACACTCTTTTTCTCCCTCTTTCGAGCTCTGGTGCTCTCGTCAGGCAGTCCTATGGCACAGGACATATCCAGCCGCAACACCTCAAACTTTGGCACCGACGAGAAAACTCTCGACGTGGCCCATTAGCAACACCGGTCCGGTTCAGTCCGAACTCCGTTTCGCACTCGGACGACCCATACCAAGTGGTTACGGAGCCGTCCTTAACGCGCTGCACCAATATCGCCAAGGGGGTTAATGAACTCTCTTCGCCGAATTGGGCCTGTTTCTTGATGGTTAGAGGCCGTTTTTTGTGACGTATTTGTTGCGAATGCGCTGCTGCAGCGCGGTTTTGGCCAAGAAAGCCGCCGGTATCCGGCGATTCTGCACCGGTAAGCGATTCGGCGCGGCAGTCGTTTCCCGAATCGGAATTGAAGCCTAGAGAAATGGCCATGATCGACATTTCGCGTGGCCGCAAAGGCCTCAGGTTTCTGGTGGCGCTGCTCCTGGTCGGGGCGGCACCGGCGGAAAGTGATTCGACGCTGTTCGAGAACGTGCGCCAGGCAGACCTCCGCGTGGGCACGATCGGCTGGCGGCTGGCGGCAGCCAATGCGCCGCTCTGCGATCGCACCGAGTCAGGTACCGGGCTGGTGCTGCACACGCTTGATCAGTTCGATTCGGCCAAGCGCGATGCTGCGCGCCAGCATTTTCACTTCGACACGCCGGTGGCGGTCGAGGCGGTCGTGAACGGTAGCCCGGCTGAACGCGCCGGGCTGCGGCCCGATGATTCGCTGGTTCGGGTCGGCTCGGTCGAGATTGCGGCGCTGAAGGGCAAGGCAGGCACGACCGATCGTCTGGTTGCAGCACAGCTTGCAATCGGCGCCTTGCCGGCGGGCGCGCCGGTCATGGTCGACGCGATGCGCGGCGGCGTTCCCATCCGGGTTGCGCTGCAGATGGTGCCGGTCTGCAAGATGCGGTTCGAGCTCGAGCTCAATGGTGGATACACGGCATCCGCCGACGGCGCGATGGTGCAGATCGGCTCAGGTTTCCTCGACGATTACAGTGACAGCCAGTTTGCCGCGGCGATTGCGCATGAAATGGCGCACAACGTGCTGCATCATCGCGATCGGCTGGATGCCCGCGGCGTCAATTTCGGCATGCTCTCGGGCTTTGGCGGCAACGTCAAATATTTCCGGCAGACCGAAATCCAGGCTGACCTGCTTTCGGTCTACCTGCTCGCCAATGCCGATTATCCGGCAACGGCCGCAGTGGATTTCTGGCAGAAGTTTGGGCCGAGCAAGGCAGGTGGCATCCTGCGCTCGCGGTCGCACCCGGCCTGGCGGGATCGCGTATCCACGCTCCAGGCGGAGGCTGCCAAAGTCGCGAAGGAGCTCGCGCGGCCGATCGTTCCGGCGATGCTCGCGGATCGCGACAAGCCGCTCGACGGCGACTGGCAGTCGCTGCTCGTCCGTCACCGCTGACCCGACGCGGTTCATCGGCAACCGCGCAACGAAAAAGGGCCACACCGTCGCCGGTGCGGCCCTTTTTCGAATTTCTGTCTATCCGATCAGAGCGTCAGATAGGAGATCCACGGATCGATCGGGCTGCGCTTCAGCTCCGCGGTGCGAATGTCGAGCGCCTCGAGGAAGGCGAGGGTCTCGCCTGGGTGGGATTCGCAGTTGAGCTCGTCGAACGCGATGATCGCGCCCTTCGGCATGCGGGGGAGGAAGAGTTCCAGCGCCTTCTTGGTCGGCTCGTACAGATCGAAATCCAGATAGAGCAGCGCGATCAGCGTGTGGGTGTTGTTCGCGAGGAAGTCGTCGGCGGTCTTCATGAAGTCGCCCTTGACCAGCATCATGTTGTTGATGTGGGAAAGGTGGCGCTCGGCATTGTACTTGTCGATCGAAAGCTGGAGCTGCTCGACCGACGAGCCATGCATGTCGCCCTGCTTCCACTCGATGTCGCCCGCGTTATCGCGGGCGTCGACTTCCGGGAAACCTTCGAAGGTGTCGAAGCCGATGATGCGGCGGGTGTGGTTGGTCGGTTCATAGATGTTCGAGAGCTGCGACCAGGAGAAGAGACCTGCGCCGTTGAACACGCCGCACTCGATGATCGCGCCGTTCACGTGGAGGATCTGCTTGAAGATCTCAGTGCGCGTGAGGAACCGGGCGACGCTGCGCTTGGGTGCGAAGCGGGCAAACGCTTCCAGCTTGTCAACGGTCGGGATGGTGGCTTCTGCGAACGCGCGCTCGCCGAGTGCGAACGCGGACCGATCCTTGTCCGAATGGCGGTTCGCGGTCGTAAGAACGGGCGCGCTTCCGAGTTGCTGCATTTTGCTGATTTCCCCAATGAGACGCAGTGAATTCGGCTCTTTAGTGAGGGCGGCGCCTATAGGTGCGGGCGGGACCCTGTCAAGCGCGCGGGAAAGGGCTTCGCGACCACAATAATATAACTATGACTTGGCCTCCTGCAGTGGCGCTGCTAGGGCCGCGACGGCCATTCGGGTGGGGCTCGGATGCAATTACCCACTCCATTTCGGAAATGCCTGATGCCCGTGTCATCGCTTCCTCTTTGCGACCTCGATCATTGTGTTGAGGGCGTCGGCGCCCGCCAATGGGAGCGGCTGCGGGGCACCCGGATCTTTCTCACCGGCGCCACCGGCATCATTGGCAAATGGCTGCTTGAAACCGTGGCGGAAGCGGATCGCCGCTTCGACCTGGGTGTCGAACTCGTCGCGCTGAGCCGCGATCCGGCGCGTTTCGCTGCGGATGAGCCTGGCCTCGCTGCGCTTCCCAACCTCACGATGATCCGCGGCGATGTCCGCAGCTTCGACATGCCCGAGGGGCGCTTCGATTTCGTCATTCATGCCGCCACCGACGTCGTCGCGCCCGGCGGTCCGCTGGACGTATTCGATACCTGCGTTGCCGGTACCCGCCGGGTGCTCGACTTCGCAGTCCGGGCCGGCGCGAGCAACCTGCTGCTGCTGAGCTCCGGCGCCGTCTACGGCCCGCAGCCCGGCGAGCTGGAGCGGATGCCGGAGGACTATTCCGGAGGCCCCGATCTCGGCAAGTCGAATGCCGCCTATGGCGAGGGCAAGCGTGTTTCGGAGTGGCTCTTCGGCACCTATGCCCGCGAGAACGGGCTGCGCGCGAACATCGCCCGCATCTATGCGCTGGTGGGGCCGCACCTGCCGCTCGACAAGCATTTCGCGATCGGCAACTTCATCCGGGATTCGCTCGCCGGCCAGCCCATCACGATCAAGGGCGGCGGCACCGAAGTGCGCAGCTATCTGCACCTCGCCGATGTGACCACCTGGTTGTGGCAGGTGCTTTTCAACGAAGGCCCGGAAACGACCTTCAATGTCGGGTCCTCCGAAGGGATCACGCTCGCCGAGCTGGCCCACCGGGTGGCGGCGGTTCTGGACAACCGCGCCGGCGTGCAGATCCTGGGCAACGCGGTCGCCCCGGGTCTTCGCGATCGCTATGTGCCCGATACGCGGCGCGCGCAGGAACTGCTGGGCGCCGAAAAGCGGATTGGGCTGGACGAGGCGATCAGGCGGACGGCCGAATGGTATTCGTCCAGCGGGCAGGTCGCAGCGGCGGCTGCGCTTTCCTGATCCCGTCCCTGTAGCATCCATCGCGTTGCACGCGCTGTTGCGGACGAGTATCAGCGCGCGCCAGGAGTTTTTCATGACGATCAAGCCACTACGCAAGGCCGTGTTTCCTGTCGGGGGGCTCGGTACCCGCTTCCTGCCCGCCACCAAGGCGATGCCGAAGGAAATGCTGCCGGTCGTCGACCGTCCGCTGATCCAGTACGCCGTCGACGAGGCGCTGGAAGCCGGCATCGAGCAGATGATCTTCGTCACCGGCCGCGGCAAGAGCGCGATCGAGGACCATTTCGACATCGCCTATGAGCTCGAGACGACGATGTCCGCGCGCGGCAAGTCGCTCGACATCCTCGACGCGACCCGGCTCAAGCCCGGCGCGGTCGCCTATGTCCGCCAGCAGGAGCCGATGGGCCTGGGCCATGCCGTGTGGTGTGCCCGCGACATCGTGGGCGACGAGCCCTTCGCGGTGCTGCTCGCCGACGACTTCATGCTGGGCAAGCCCGGCTGCCTCAAGCAGATGGTCGATGCCTATAACAAGGTGGGCGGCAACCTGATCTGCGCCGAGATCGTTCCCGACGACCAGACCCACCGCTATGGCATCATCACGCCGGGCGCGCAGGACGGGGCGCTGACCGAGGTGAAGGGCCTGGTCGAGAAGCCGGCCCCGGGCACCGCGCCGTCGAACCTGTCGGTGATCGGCCGCTATATCCTGCAGCCCGAAGTGATGCGGGTGCTGGAGAAGCAGGGCAAGGGCGCCGGCGGCGAGATCCAGCTGACCGACGCGATGGCCCAGATGATCGGCGACCAGCAGTTCCACGGTGTCACCTTCGACGGCACGCGCTACGACTGTGGCGACAAGGCCGGTTTCATCCAGGCGAACATCGCCGTGGCCCTGGAGCGCCAGGATATCGGCCCGGCGATTCGTGATTTCATGGCGAGCCGCTGCCCGGCCTGAACGGCCGGAAAGTCACAAAAGTCGCGATATTCACGCGCGAGGGAGACCGGTCTCCCTCGCGGCGCCCCCGCGCGCCATTTCCCATGTCAAAGAGCGGCGGCACCAAGCCGCGGCGCGACGACATCAGACGAAATCCTGCCTTGCAAGGCGGCGCACCCGAAATGGCGGCATCGCCGGCGTGACCCTCGCTTCCGCCTGCGATAGGCTGGCGGAAAAGAGGGGAAAGTCATGCAGGGTATCAGGACATTTGCCGCACTGACGCTGGCGATCGGCAGCGTGGCAAGCGCGCAGGCGCAGGACGAGGAATATCCGAGCGCCGTTGCGGCGTTCACCAAGGTCTGCCTGGTGCCGGGCGTGAATCCGGCGGACCGGATCGCGGCGCTGGCCGGCGATGTGGGCTGGAAGGAAGACGCGACATCGAACGTCGACCTGGCGAAGATGAGCCTCTCACGGGCGATCGACAAGAATTACAGCTTCGCCAAGCCGCAGGCGGTGCGCCAATGGAGCGGGCAGATCGACGGCAAGCCGGCGCGCTTCGTGCTGGCCAGCTTCGACGCCAAGAACCGCTATCCCAATCTCTGCGCACTGGTGCTCGAGGGCGTGCGCAATGCGATGCCCTATTCCGCCGCGTCCAGGGCGGCGTTCAAGGACTGGGGGATCGGCGGCAAGAGCGTCGACCTCGTCCATTATTTCGAGTTCGCAGGGAAGGTGGGGGCGGACAAGCACCCGGCGCGCGGCGAGCTGTTCACCCGTTCGCTGGCGGGGCAGTCCAAGGAAACCACGCATCTGTATCTCGCCTATTGAGGCGAGCCGGGGCGGCGCGGTGCCGCCCCGATCCTGTCAGGCGCGGACGATGTTGTCCGAAACCACGCCCGCCTTGCCGCAGGCGTTGCGGGTGTCGACCACCAGCTTTGCCGAGGCTGCCAGCGCCGCATAGTCGACGGCATCGTGATCGGTCGCAATCAGCACCGCGTCGTACCTGGCGATCTCCGCCTCGTCCCACGCCACGCCGTTGCGGAAGTTGAGCGTCGGGTGCTCGCGGGTGTTGTCGATCTGGGCGACGTGCGGGTCGAAGAAGTCGGCGGTGGCGCCGCGTGCCTCGATCATCTCCATCAGGCGGAGCGACGGGCTCTCGCGGATGTCCTCGACATTCTTCTTGTAGGCGACGCCCATCACCAGGATGCGCGCGCCGCGCAGGCCGCGGCCGAAGCGCGCGTCCATCGTGTCCGCCATCACGCGGACGACATGCTGCGGCATGTCGGCGTTGATCTGGCCGGCCAGCTCGATGAACTTGGTGTGCTGGTTGTACTCGCGCGCCTTCCAAGTGAGGTAGAAGGGGTCGATCGGGATGCAGTGCCCGCCCAGGCCCGGGCCCGGATAGAAGGGCATGAAGCCGAACGGCTTCGACTTGGCCGCGTCGATCACTTCCCACACGTCGATGTCCATCGCGGTGAAGATGAGCTTGAGCTCGTTGACCAGCGCGATGTTGACCGCGCGGAACACATTCTCGGTGATCTTCACGGCTTCGGCGGTCGCGGCCGAGGAGACCTGGATCGCCTGGGGCACGATGTGGCGATAGACGGCGAGGGCGAGGCTGGCCGAGACGGTATCGTCGGCGCCGACGACCTTCGGGATCTTGGTGGTCGAGAAGGTCGGGTTGCCCGGATCCTCGCGCTCGGGCGAATAGGCGAGGAAGAAGTCCTTGCCGGCGACGAGGCCCTCGGCCTCGAGGAGCGGCTGCATCACTTCCTTGGTGGTGCCCGGATAGGTGGTCGATTCGAGGATGACGAGCTGGCCGCGGCGCAGCGTCTTCGCGATCGCCTCGGTGGTCAGCTCAACGTACTTGAGGTCGGGCTCGAGATGGCGGGTGAGCGGCGTAGGAACGCAGATCAGCACCACATCGGCTTCGCCCAGCCGGGCGAGATCGGCGGTGGCGCGCAGCTTCTCATTCTCGACCAGCGGCGCGATGCGGGCGCCGTCGATGTGCTTGATGTAGCTCTCACCGGCTTCGAGCGCGTCGATCTTCGCCTGGTCGACATCGAAGGCGAGGACGGGGCAGCCCGCTTCGCCAAAGGCCACTGCGAGGGGAAGGCCGACATAGCCCATGCCGATCACGCCGATGATCGCGGTGCCGCTTTCGATCCGCGCCTGAAGCTTGAGCCCGTGCGCGGGCCATTCGATGCTCATTGGGTACCCCATACCGGTGAATACGCTCTCGCGCCTTCATGCCGGAGCAGGGGTTTCAGTTTCGATAATGCTCCAGATACCAATCCACGAACGCGGGCACGCCGGCGCTCGGCGGGGTGGTGGGGGCATAGCCGGTAAGGGCCTTGAGCAGCGTATGCGACGCCTCGGTCGCGGGCACGTCGCCCTGCTGCATCGGCATGAAATTCTTGATCGCTTCCTTGCCGAGCGCGCGCTCGATCTCGCCAATATAGTCCATCAGCTGGGTCTGCTGGCCGGCACCGATGTTGACGACGCGGAAGGGCGCGACGGGGGAGAGGCTGTCGCCTTCCACCGGCGTGTCGCCGGGCACCGCCTCGGTCAGCCGCACGATCGATTCGGCGAGATCCTCCACATAGGTGAAGTCGCGGACCATGTTGCCGTTGTTGTAGATGTCGATCGGTTCGCCGGACAGGATGCCCTTGGTGAACTTGAACAGCGCCATGTCCGGCCGGCCCCACGGACCATAGACCGTGAAGAAGCGGAAGAAGGTCATCGGCGTCTTGAACAGATGCGCATAGCTGTGGCCCATCAGCTCGGTCGCGCCCTTGGTGGCGGCGTAGAAGCTGAGCGGCGTCGCGGTGCGCTGCGTCTCGGTGAACGGCATGTCGGTGTTCGCGCCATAGACCGAGCTGGTCGAGGCGGCGAGCAGGTGCTTCGTCTTGTGCTGGCGGGCCAGTTCGAGAACGTTGAAGGAGCCGATCAGATTGGCGGCGACATAGGATTCCGGATTGTCGATCGAGTAGCGCACGCCGGCCTGGGCGGCGAGGTGGATCACCACATCGGGCTGGAACTCGGCCCAGGCCTCGCCGAACCCGCCCATGTCGTCGATCGAGACGCGGGCGACCTTGAAATTGGGGTGGTTCGACAGGATGTCGTTGCGCGCTTCCTTGAGCGCCGGGTCGTAATAGGCGCTGAAATTGTCCACGCCGAGCACGGTGGCACCGCGCTGGAGCAATTTACTGGCTGTGTGGAAGCCGATGAAGCCGGCCGAGCCGGTGATCAGGACGCGCGTCATGGCGCGGGAGGTGCCCCAAGGGCGCCGGGAAGTCCAGTTGCTGTATGGGTTATTGGCTGCAGGCCGGGCAGCCGGGGTCCTTGGGCAGGGCGAGCGTGCGGAAGCGGAAGGCGAGGGCGTCGACCAGCAGCAGCTTGCCAGCGGGATCCTCGCCGAACGGCGCGATCGCGCGGATCACCTCCAGCGCGGCGAGGCTGCCCATCACCCCGGTGAGCGCGCCGAGCACGCCCTGTTCGGCGCAGCTGATGCCGGGGCGCTCGGGATCATGGCCGACGAAGCAGCGATAACAGGGCTTGTCCGCCTCCCAGCCGCGGAAGACGCCGAGCTGGCCTTCGAATTCGGAGACGGCGGCGGAGACGAGGGGAATGCGGTGGCGCAGGGAGGCGTCGGCAACGGCCAGGCGAGTGGCGAAATTGTCGCAGCCATCGAGGATGACGTCGGGCGCGAACTCGGTGATCAGCGCATCGGCATTGCGCGCATCGACGCGCTGCTGGAAGCCGGTGAAGGCCACTTCAGGGTTGAGCGCAGCGATCCGGGCGCGAGCGGCTTCGACCTTGGGGCGATCGATGTCGCCGGTGGCATAGAGCGTCTGGCGCTGGAGGTTCGAGAGCGACACCGTGTCGTCATCGACTGCGCCGAGCGTGCCGATGCCCGCCGCCACCAGATATTCGATCGCCGGTGAGCCGATCCCGCCCGCGCCGATCACCAGCACCTTTGCCGTCTTGAGCCGCATCTGGCCGCCGCCGCCGATCTCGCGCAGCACGATATGGCGGGCGTAGCGCTCGAGCTCCGCGTCGGTGAGGGTCATTGCGTCCAGGTGAAGGTGAGCGTGGTGCGGTACCATTGCTCGGTCGCGGTGGGGCGCGGGAGCAGGTTGCCGCGCGCCAGGCCGGGGACGAGCGCCGCGGCATATTGCTCGACCGAGGGGCAGGCAATCGCGCGCGGAACCGAGGTGCGGACATTGCCGCTTTCGTCGATCAATATCGCGACGGCGACTGCGATCTCGCCGGGCTTGGCAGTAACGCACTTGCGCAGCTTCACCTCGCGCTGGACGAAGCTCTGCATCTCGGCGGTAACGATCGGAGGCGCGCGCCAGGGCAGGGGCGGCAGCGCGTCCCAGTCGATCGGCGCCGTCTGCAGCGCCGCGGCAAGGAGGAGGATGCCGCTCATCTGCCGGTCGAGCCGAAGCCTCCGCTGCCGCGCGCGGTCTCGTCGAGCGAGGCGACTTCCTCGAGATCGGCATGCTGGACCGGCGCCGGCACCAGCTGGGCAATCCGGTCGCCGCGGGCGATCGGGAAGGGCGCGTCGCCGAGATTGGCGAGGATCACCTTCACTTCGCCGCGATAGTCGCTGTCGATCGTGCCGGGGGTGTTGAGGCAGGTGATGCCGTGCTTGAGCGCGAGGCCCGAGCGCGGGCGGACCTGGACCTCGAACCCGACCGGGATCGCCATCGCGAAGCCGGTCGCCACGGCATGACGCGCACCCGGGGCGAGCACCAGTTCCTCGGCCGCGACCACATCCATGCCGGCGGCACCCGCAGTGGCATAGGCGGGAAGCGGAAGTCCCTCGCCATGCGGCAGGCGCTGAAGGGCAATGCGGATCGGAGCGAACATCAAGATTTTCCTGGAAGGGCGGCGGCAAGGCGCTGGAGCGCGGAGATCACTTCGGGATCGCCGAGCAGTTCGTGGTCCTTGCCGGGAAGGATTCGGAAGTCGGTGGCGATTCCGCGCAAAGAAAGGGCTTCCGCATAGATTCGCGAGAAGCGGAGCGGTGTCGTCTTGTCATTGGCGCCGACCAGCACCGCGGCGCGCAGGCCGGGTGCCATGCCGCCGACCAGCTTGACCGGATCGAGGCTGGTGACCGGCGCGTCCCAGAGCGGCGTGGGCGCCACGCTCTTCATGTGCTTGCGCCACTCGGGCAGCGCGCAGGGGCAGGAGACCAGGACGATGCCGTCGACCAGCCCGGGATAGGTCGCCGCGAGATCCGCCGCGATCGCCGCGCCGCCCGAATGGCCGACCAGCACGGTGCGGGCCTGGCCGTAGCGGCGCTGGAGGTGACGGACAGTCTCGGCGACCGTGGCGATGCGATCGGCGGTATAATTGTCGCCGGTGGTCTGGCCGCGCTCGCCGGGCGAGCGATGGCCCTGCGGATCCTCATAGCCCGGGCGGAGCAGGGCGACGGCGATGCTCTGCGGCACCGCCTCCGCGGCGCTGCGGGCGAAGCCGTAATGATAGTCGGGCTTGGTGAAGGGCGCGTCGCCGTGCAGCACGACGATCAGCGTGCGAACCTGCCTGGCCGGCGTGTTGCCGAAGCTCTGCGTGTAGAGCCCCGTGCCCGGCGTGCCCGCGGGCGTGCCCGGGCCGGTGGCAGGCGTACAGGCCGCGAGGGCGCCGCCGAGCAGCAGCGCGAGGCTAGAGCGCATCGGCGATGCGATCCGCGAGCCGGCGGGCGACGTCGTCCTTGGGGAGGCGTTCCCAGCTTTCGACACCGTCCGCAGTGACGAGATGAACGGCATTTGCTTCACCGCCCATCACATCGCCCGAAACATCGTTGGCGACAATCCAGTCTGCGCCCTTGCGAGTCCTTTTCGCGGTGGCGTGTTCAACGACCCGCTCGGTTTCCGCGGCGAATCCCACGACGAGCCCCGGCCGGCGCGGGCTGGCGGCGAGCATGGCGAGGATGTCGGGGTTCTCGGACAAATGGAGAGTCGGCGGGGTACCGCCTTCCTTCTTGATCTTCTGATCCGCGCGCTCGGCATGCCAGTCGCCCACCGCGGCGACCATCACCGCGGCATCGGCGGGCAACGCCTGGGCGACGGCATTGGCCATGTTCTGCGCGGTCTCGACATCGATGCGGGTGACGCCCGGGGGCGTGGCGAGGGTGACGGGGCCGGAGACCAGCGTGACCTTCGCCCCCAGCGCGGCGAGCGCGCCGGCGATGGCATAGCCCTGCTTCCCCGAGGAGCGGTTGGCGATATAGCGCACCGGGTCGATCGGCTCATGGGTGGGGCCGGCGGTGACGAGGATGTGCTTGCCCGTCAAAACGCCCGTTCGTGCTGAGCTTGTCGAAGCACGGTTCTCCGCATCGGGCCGCCCTTCGACAAGCTCAGGGCGAACGGAGGAGGGCGCGCGCTGGATCGCCGCGAGGATCGCCTCGGGCTCGGGCAGGCGGCCGGGGCCGTACTCGCCGCAGGCCATAGGGCCCTCGTCAGGCTCAAGCACCGTCACGCCGTCGCCGCGCAGCGTCGCGACATTGCGGCGGGTGGCGGCGTGCTGCCACATGCGGACGTTCATCGCCGGCGCTGCGAGGACGGGCTTGTCGGTGGCGAGCAGCAGCGTGGTGGCGAGGTCGTCGGCGATGCCGGCGGCCATCTTGGCCATCAGATCGGCGGTGGCCGGGGCGACGACGACGAGGTCGGCCTCGCGGCTGAGCTGGATATGCCCCATCTCGGCCTCGTCCTTGAGGTCGAACAGGTTGGTGTAGATCTGGTTCTCGGACAGCGCCGCGAGCGTCATCGGCGTGACGAAATGCTGGCCACCCGCGGTGAGCACGCACTTCACCTCGATTCCGGCCTTGCGGCACAGGCGGATCAGCTCGCACGCCTTATAGGCCGCGATGCCGCCGCCGACGATGAGGAGGATGCGCTTGATCATGCGAACCAGGCTCCATGGCGGACGCGATAGGCGATGAGGGTGCCGAGCAACCCGAACGCGTAGAAGCACAAGGCCGGCGTGAGCGACTGGAGCGTGCTGATCTCGTCGCAGCGCTCGAAACAATCGCCCATGTTCGACAGGCCCCAGACCAGGAAGGCGAAGGGCGTGGTGGCGACCAAGCCGAGCACGAGCCAGAGCAGCAGCGGCTTGCGCGTGCGGCGCTCCGCCAGCGCCATCAAGCCGATCAGCAGCAGCGCGGTGGGCAGCGCTGCGATCGCGCCCAGCATGAGGGTATGGAGGAAGGCGAGAATCCACTCCCCGGCGCTCCAGGCGACGGCATGGTCGTCGCCGGCTGCGGAGATTCCCATCCACAAGGTGATCGCCAGCGTCCCGAGCAGCAGCGGCACCGCCGCGCCGATCAGCCAGGCCAGCCACCATGGGCCGCGCGCGGGAAGCGCTGCATCGCTCATCGCACCACCTTTGTCACGGTGATCCTACGCCTGTCGAGCGCCTGGCGGAACAGGTCGCGCAGGGCATCGGGGACGAAGGCCAGGCCGATCAGCGAGAGCGGAGCGATCATCAGTGCCCAGTAGAAGGTGTCCGGGCGGGCGAAGAGCGCAATGACCAGGCCGAAGGCGGCGAGCGTGCCGGCGACGCGGGCGGCGGCGGGGTTCTTCCAGCCGATCCAGCCGAACAGCGCCAGGGTGACGAGCAGCACGCCGATCGCCATCGGGAAGAGCTGGAGCGCGGTCGACAGCACCAGCGTCTTGGCGAAGAAGCCATAGCCGCCCAGGCCGTTCCAGCCGGGCGAGGTCGGGTCGGCGGCACTGGTGACCTGGTTGACCGCGTAGAAGTGGAAGCCGAGTGCGACCGCGAGGCAGGCGAGGGCGACGCCCCAGCCGATCGCCTCGCGCTTGCGGCCCTCAAGCCAGGCGGCGGCGAACATCACGATCGCGAAGAGCGCGGCGGTCTCGCGGATCAGCATGGCGAGCAGCGCGATGCCGACGGCTTCGACCCAGCGGTCCTGCGTGCGGACGCCGAGCGACAGGGCGACGAGCAGCCCCGCCCAGATCTCGTGAAAGGCCCAGAGGTCGGCCTGGACGAACGCCATCAGCCCGCCGGCGAGCAGGGTGAGGCCGATCGCCACCGGTGGCCAGCGCGTCATGCTCTGGCGCAGCCGCATGCCCCAGAGCGTGAAGACCGCAGTGACCAGCAAGGCAAGCAGGCCGAGCATGACCGGGCGCGGCACATGCGCCTCGACCATCGCCAGCCCGGGCAGGCGGAAGCAGATGAAGGGGCGCAGCGGATAATTGCCGGCGCGCAGGGCGTCGGCGGCGACCTGATAATAGTTGCCGCCATGGGCGACGCCCGCGACGATATTCTCATAGAGCACGACGTCGCTCTGGTCCTCGGCGCGCTTGCCGGGGTCGCCGCTCACCGGCGGCGGACCGGCGGCGATCAGCGCGGTCAGCGAGAGCAGCAGGAACAGGCCGAGGATGCCGAGCGCGATCCGGGCGCGGCCGCGACTGAACGCGGCGAAGCGCGTCGGCTCGGCCAGCCACTGGACCGCGCGGGGCTTCACGACAGCAGGTACATCATGGCTGCGGCGCCGACGGCGCCCGAGAACACCGCCACCAGCGCATAGCGCCAGCCGCCGACCACGCGGATCCGCTCGATCTCCTTGAGCGGCGGCGCGGGCGGGGCGCCGCCCGGGGCCGGGAAGCGCAGCTCGATGTTGCGGATCAGGTCGGGCAGGCGGGCGAGGGTGCGGATATCCTCGACGATGCGATCGGCGATCTTGGCTTCCGGACCCAGCTCGGTGCGGATCCACTCGCGGACGAACGGCGCGGAGACGTCCCACAGGTTGATGTCGGGATCGAGCCCGCGCGCCACGCCCTCGACCATCACCATCGTCTTCTGGAGCAGAAGGAGGTGCGGCTGGGTCTGCATGTCGAAGTCGCGGGTGATCGAGAACAGGCCGTCGAGCATCGCGCCCATCGACATGTCCTTGACCGCCAGGCCGCGCATCGGCTCGCCGACCGCGCGCAATGCGGTGGCGAACTCGGCGACATTATGGTGCGGCGGGACATAGCCCGCCTCGAAATGGATCTCGGCGACGCGCTTATAGTTGCCGGTGATCAGCCCGTAGAGGATTTCGGCCAGCCAGACGCGGGCGCGGCGGTCGATCCGGCCCATGATGCCGAAGTCGATCGCGGCGATGCGGCCATCGGGGAGCGCGAAGAGGTTCCCCTGATGCATGTCGGCATGGAAGAAGCCCTCGGCGATCGCCTGGCGCAGGAACGCCTTGATCAGCCGGCTGGCGAGCAGGCTGGTATCGTGCCCGGCCTCGATCAGCTTCTGGCGGTGCGACAGCTTGATGCCGTCGATCCATTCGAGCGTCATCACCTTGCCGGTGGTGCGCTGCCAGTCGATCTGCGGGACCATGAAGTCCGGCTCGGCCTGCATGCCCTCGGCCAGCTCCGAGGCGGAAGCGGCTTCGCGGCGCAGATCGAGCTCGCGCGCGGTCCAGCGCTTGAAGGTCTCGATGACGAGGCGCGGACGCAGGCGCGATGCCTCGCCGCCCATGCTCTCGACCTGGGCGGCTGCCCATTCATAGGTGTCGATCGCCCTGGCGAACTCGGTCTCGATGCCCGGGCGCAGCACCTTCACCGCGACCTGGCGGCCATCGGTGGTGATCGCGCGGTGGACCTGCGCGATCGAGGCGGCGCCGACGGGATGCTCGTCGAACTCCGCGAAGAACGTCTCAAGCGGGCGGCCGTACGAGCCTTCGATCCGCTGGCGGATCACTGCGAAGGGCAGCGGCGGCAAAGCGTCCTGCAGGCGCAGCAGGTCGTGCGCCGCTTCGTCGCCGACCAGGTCGGGGCGGGTGGCGAGCGTCTGGCCGAGCTTGATCGCCGCCGGGCCGATCGCCTGGAAGGCATCGGCGTAGCGCGGCACCTTGGGCACGCGCGCGCCGAAACGGGCGAGCCGCGCCACGCGGCGCACGGGCTTGGGCGTATGCGGATCCTGCTCGATGCCGCGAAGGGCGCCGTGGCGCGCGAGGATGCGGCCCCATTTGAGCAGGCGCCAGAGATGGACGGCGGGTGCGGTCACTTAATCCCCCTTCCGCTTGCGGGAGGGGTTAGGGGAGGGGCTGTCCGAAAGCTGCCGGGAAAGAAACAATCCCTCCCCCGACCCCTCCCGCAAGCGGAAGGGGAGCAGAAGAAGAGAGGGCATCAAATCTTCCAGCCGCTGTGGATCGCGACCAGCCCGCCGAGCAGCGGCTCGACCTTGGTCTGGGTGAAGCCGGCCTCGCGGATCATCCGCTCGAACTCGGGCATCGGCGGGAAGCGACGGATCGATTCGATCAGGTAGCGATAGCTCTCCGCGTCGCCGGCGAGCATCTGGCCGAGCTTGGGGACGAGCTTGTGCGAATAGGCGTCGTACACTTCGGCGAAGCCCGGCCACTGGGTGGTCGAGAATTCGAGCACGAACAGGCGGCCGCCGCGCTTGAGGACCCGGTGTGCTTCGCGCAGCGCCTTGGGGATGTCGGTGACGTTCCGGATGCCGAAGGCGATCGTATAGGCGTCGAAGAACTTGTCGGGCCATTGCAGCGTCTCTGCATTGGCTTCGCTCCACACCAGCCCGTCGATCCCGCGCTCGGCGGCGCGCTCGACGCCGACGGCGAGCATCTCGGGATTGATGTCGGCAACCGTGATCGCTGCGCCAGAGGGCGCCATGCGGAAGGCGATGTCGCCGGTGCCGCCGGCCATGTCGAGGATGTGCTCGCCTTCGCGCGGCTTCACCCGGCGGACGAACTTGTCCTTCCACAGGCGATGCAGCCCGCCCGACATGGCGTCGTTCATCAGGTCATATTTCGAAGCGACGCTGGAGAAGACCTCGCCGACGCGGCGGGTCTTTTCCTCGGGGGCCACGTCTTCGTAGCCGAAGGAGACGGTGTCGGTCATGGAAGCGGCTCTAGCGAGCGTTGCTCGACGAAGGAAGGGCTGGCGGGCTAGGGAGCGGATATGCCTGAACTACCCGAAGTAGAGACGACCGTCCGCGGCCTTGAGCCCGTGCTCAAGGGCGAGACGATCACGCGCGTCACGCTCCACCGCGGCGACCTGCGCCGGCCTTTCCCCGAGGGGCTGGGCCAGCGGCTGACCGGCGCTACCGTCACCGGCATGGGGCGCCGCGCCAAATATGGGCTGATCGAGACGAATCGAGGCGACACGCTGGTCTTCCATCTCGGCATGTCCGGGCGCTGGCGGATCGATCCGGGCGAGATCGGCAAGCACGATCATATGGTGCTGGAGACGGCGCACCACCGGCTGGCGCTCAACGATCCGCGGCGATTCGGCTCGGTCGATCTGGTGCCGACCGCAGCGCTGGCGGCCTGGCCGCCCTTTGCCGCGCTCGGACCCGAGCCCTTGGGGCCGGATTTCAACGCGGCGCATCTCGCGCGCGTCTTCAAGGATCGCGTGGCGCCGGTGAAGGCGCTGCTGCTCGACCAGCGCGTCGTGGCGGGGCTGGGCAATATATATGTGTGCGAGGCGCTCTATATCGCCCGCATCGCGCCGACCCGCGAAGGCGGCTCGATCTCGAGGCCGCGGCTGGAGAAACTGGTCACGGCGATTCGCGAAGTGCTGGAAAGCGCGATTCGCGCCGGCGGCTCGACGATTCGCGATTACGCCCAGCCGGACGGCGAACTCGGCTATTTCGCCAAGGAATGGCGGGTATATGGGCGGGAAGGGGAGCCCTGCGGCTGTGGCGGGCTGGTCGAGCGGCGGATCGATTCGGGGCGTTCCACCTTCTGGTGTCCCAAATGTCAGTCGTGAAGGTTGACCCGAATCGCTGGTGCCGCTAAGGGGCCCGTCTTTCCGGACGTGGACGGCGTTTCGTCTCCGGGTCCAAACCATTTTACGAGCAGGAACGACACGGCATGGCGAATACGCCGCAAGCGAAGAAGCGTATCCGGCGCAATGCGCGCCGCGCGGAGATCAACGGCACCCGCGTGAGCCGTATCCGCACCTTCGTGAAGAAGGTCGAGTCGGCCCTTGAAGCCGGCGACAAGACTGCGGCCGCTGCCGCGCTCGCCGCTGCGCAGCCGGAAATGGCGCGCGGCGTTGCCAAGGGCGTGCTCCACAAGAACACTGCCTCGCGCAAGTTCGCGCGTCTGAACAAGCGCGTCGAAGCGCTGGCATAAACGTAACTTTTCCGTAACAAAGCCCCGCGGGACCCCGGTTCCGCGGGGTTTTTGTCGTGTTCGACAGGGGGTTGCGGAACGAATCATGGTTACGATCCTGGAACCGTGAGAAACGCGCGAGTCGCATCGCGTTGGCGCGCCGAAATTGGCGTCGGGATGCATTAAACCCCGGTTTTCCAAGGGGTTGTTGGGGGTGCCCACGCATTTCCGTGGGTTAGGGCGAGTCAACTAAACTATTTCAGAATCTTTACATCGCGCCCCCTTGCTCGACTCAGAAAGGCGTCCCTAAAACAGACCTCCCAGGCGAGATTCGCCGGGGTATCCGGGGGGCATGCTCACCCGGGTGTACAACGGCCCACTGCACCATGACCGGGGATGTCCGGTGCAGGCGGGCTTCATGTCGGATCGAATTGGCGCGCGGGATGCAGAAGCTTCCCGCGAAGGAGGGGTGCGTCACGGTGACTCAGGTGCAGGCCTTGGAGCGGGACGGAATGGAAGCTGCGGTTGCAAAGGCATGGTCGCACGTGCGCGCTAATCTGCGTCGCTCTGCGGGCCAGCGCCTGTTCGACCAATGGCTGAAGCCGGTCGTCCTCATCGAAGGCAGCAATGCCGATATCGTGCGTCTCGGCCTGCCGTCGGCGTTCATGACGCAGTGGGTGAAGAATCACTATGCCGAGCGGCTGCTGCTCGAATTCCGGGGCAGATCCCCGCAGTTCGCAGCGTTTCGCTCGAAACGGTGGCGGAAGAGCCGAAGCGCGTCCTGAGCGCGGCACCGGCCAATGCCGACACCGCGCCGGTGGCAGCCTCGGCCTCGCCGGCCGAGCGCCCGCAGTTCGACGCGCGCTTCACCTTCGACCGATTCGTGATCGACGCGACCAACCGCGTCGCCTGCAACGCCGCCAAGGCGATGGCCGAGCCGGGTGCCCCGCGCTTCAGCCCGCTCTACCTCCATGCCGGCACGGGCCAGGGCAAGACGCACCTGATGCACGCGATCGGCCATGCGTTCCTGGAAGCGAATCCGGAAGCGACCGCGATCTATGTGACCGCCGAGCGCTTCATGTTCGAGTTCGTCCAGGCGCTGCGCAACAAGGACACGCACGCGTTCAAGGCGCGGCTGCGCTCGGTCGACCTGCTGATGATCGACGATCTGCAGTTCATCGGCGGCAAGGATGCGACGCAGCAGGAATTCTTCCACACCGTCAACGAGTTCATGTCCTCGGGCAAGAAGCTGGTAATTGCGGCCGACCGGGCTCCTCAGGCGCTTGAGGGCTTCGAGCCGCGCCTTGCCGGGCGCCTGGCATCGGGCCTGGTTGCGGATATCAAGCCCGCGGAGCTCGAACTGCGCCGCGCGATCGTCGGCCGCAAGCTGCTCGACATGCCGGCGGTGACGATGCCGCACGAAGTGATGGACCTGCTCGCCGCACGGATCACCACCAACGTCCGCGAGCTCGAAGGCGCGCTCAACCGCCTGGTCGCCTATGCCCAGCTCAACGGCGAAGTGATCACGATCGACTTCGCGACTAACGTGCTCGGCGAAGTGCTGCGTTCGGCCCAGCGCCGAATCACGATCGACGAGATCCAGCGCGCAGTCTCGGCGCATTTCGAAGTGAAGCAGATCGACCTGATCTCGGAGCGCCGTGCCGTGGCGATCGCCCGGCCGCGCCAGATCGCGATGTACCTCGCCAAGCGCCTGACCACGCGCTCGCTGCCGGAGATCGGCCGCAAGTTCGGCAACCGCGATCACTCGACCGTGATCCACGCGGTGAAGCGCATCGAGGAGCTGCGCGGCAAGGACATCGAGATCGATACCGCGGTGCGCACGCTGATGCGGACGCTGGAAGGCTAAAGGGCAAGCTTTAGGGCTATGTTCCCTCCCGTCCCCCGGGAGGGCAGGGTGGAGGAGCTGAGAGCGGGGCAACGCAGATCGGTCACGCCTCCACCCTGATCCGCCCCGCAAGGGGCAAGGTGAAAAGGCCGGGACGCGAGTCCCGGCCTTTTCTGTTATGTCTAGACATAATCCGGGCGGATCGGCTCAGGGCACCAGCTTGAAATAATAGCTGTAATTTCGCGCCGCGCCGCTGACGATGACGTTGTTGATCGTCACGTCATAGGTCGTGTTCGCCGCCAGCCCGGCGACGCTCCATTGCAGGTTGTTCGGCAGGCCGAAGCCGTCATTGTCGTACGAGATGTTCGACACGGTGAGCGCCGCGCCGCCGCGCACCCGCACGCTGATCGTCGCGCCGGAGAAATTGACCGAGGCATTGGCGCCGAAGTTCGAGCTCTTGTTGGCGATCACGCCGAAGGAGAGCAGCGCCGAGGTGTCGAAATAGCGGGCCGGATAATCCTCGAACGGATAGGCGACATAGTCGGGTAGCGGCCCGGCGGTGTTCTGGGTGGAGTTGATCACCTTGATCGAGGCGCCGTCGGACCGGTTCGAGGTCTGGTAGCGCCCGGCGGCGCGGCCATAGGAGATGCTCGACAGGAAGGGATAGAGCAGCCAGCGGCGGTGCCCGACATTGTTGGCCACGACATTGTTGGTGTCGGTGAGGAAGCCGATCAGGATATCGGCATCCTGGGTGTAGCGCAGGCCGCTGCCGAGCCCGAGATAGATGTTGCTCTGCCCCGCCGCGGTGGCGCCGGCGGCGGTGTAGCAATTCCAGGTCGAGGGCGGGGTGTGGCTGAGCTGGCCATTGGCCGCCATCATCAGCGCGGATTGCTGCGAGGCGGCATCGTCGGCGCTGTTATGGGTGACGGCGGGCAGGCGGTGGTGCGCGCGGATGTCGTTGAGCACCGCGAGCACGCGTGCGCCGACCTCGGGCTTGAGCACGCCCGGCTGGCAGCCGGTGATATCGGCGGGGGTCGAATAGAGCGCGGCGATGCCGGCAGTGAAGTCCGATCCGGTCGCGGGCTCGGTGCCCGCCGGCGTGGGTGTGGGCGTGGTCGTCGGGGTGGGCGTGGGCGTCGATCCCGGCGCGGGCGTAGGCGTCGGGGTGACCAGGGTGCCGCCACCGCCGCCGCCGGAACTTCCTCCGCCACCGCTGCACGCTGCCACGGCGCTTCCGAGGAGCAGCACGGGAATCAAGCTACGCATAGGCACTCTCCGTCCACAGAAACCCGGCGGTACCCGTAAGGGTTCCGTTCCTGAAGTCCGGTTAACCCCGGGAGGGGCGGTAAGCTTGATGGGATCGAGGTTCGCAATTCCTCCCTCGCGCAGCGGGGGAGGGGGACCGGCGAAGCCGGTGGAGGGGGCATCTCCGCGCGCGATGCCGTTGCGGTTACGCCCCCTCCGTCAGCCTTCGGCTGCCACCTCCCCCGCTGCGCGGGGGAGGAATGGAGTTTGCCTCAGACCTGCAGCCCGACGGCCTTTTGCGCGGCGAGCAGCGTCGGTGCCGCCAGCTCGCTGGCGCGTTCGGCGCCCCTGGCCAGCTGCGCGCCGACCGCGGCACGATCGCCGAGCAGCTGGTGGAGCCGCTCGCGCACCGGGCCGAGCACCGAGATGGCGAGATCCGCCAGCGCCGGCTTGAATGCGCCAAAGCCCTGGCCGGCGAACTCGGCAACCACCGACTGCGGATCGCGATCGGACAAGGCGGCGAAGATCGTCACCAGGTTCTTCGCTTCCGGACGCTCGGCCAGTGCCTCGAACGAATCGGGCAGGGGCTCGGGGTCGGTCTTCGCCTTCCTGAACTTCTGCGCGATCATGTCGTCGTCATCCGAGAGGTTGACGCGCGACAGGTCCGACGGATCGGACTTTGACATCTTCGCGCTGCCATCGCGCAGGCTCATGATCCGCGGCGCCGCCTTGGAGATGAACGGCTCGGGCAGGGGGAACAGCTCCACCTCGAAATCGGTGTTGAACTTGGTCGCGATGTCGCGCGCCAGCTCGAGATGCTGCTTCTGGTCCTCGCCCACCGGCACGTGCGTGGCCTTGTAGACCAGCACGTCCGCCGCTTGGAGCACCGGATAGGTGAACAGGCCGACGCTGGCGCCTTCCCGATTCTTGCCCGCCTTGTCCTTCCACTGGGTCATGCGGTTCAACCAGCCCATGCGCGCGGTGCCGTTGAGGATCCAGCACAGCTCGGCATGCGCGGGAACGCGCGCCTGGTTGAACAGGACGGCGCGATCGTCGATGCCCGACGCCATCAGCGTCGCGGCCATCTCGATCGTCGAATTGGCAAGCTCCTGCGGCGAGATATTCCCCGTCAGCGCATGGAGATCGGCGAGGAAGAACAGGCATTCTCCCTGGTCCTGCATCGCCACCCAGTTCTTGATCGCACCCAGGTAGTTGCCGAGGTGGAGATTGCCGGTGGTCTGAATGCCGGAAACGACGCGCATCTTTATTCCTTCCACGCCCGGGCTGACCGTTCGGCCTTTGGACGGGCCGCGGGTCCGAGACGGCGGGGACGCAGCCGCACGATGATGTCAGGGACGGGGGCGCCTTAGTCGAAGGAGATGATGCGACAAAGGTAAATCCTCGTCATCCCGGCCTTGAGCCGGGATCCCGCTTCTTCTTTGCCGCGGGCAAGGCAGCGGGACCCCGGCTCAAGGCCGGGGTGACGAAGAGAGTCAGCGAGCCGCTCGCTTGCGGACCAGCGCCTTGAGGTCCGAGACGCGGAAGGCGCGGGTGACGAAGCAGGCAATGCCGTAGATCGCCACGCCGGCGCCGACGAGCACGACCAGCGCGGTGTAGCGCTGCCAGAGCAGCCCGCCGAGCCAGGGATCGAGCAGCCCCTCGAAGCCGAAGATCGCCGCGCCCATCAGCACCGCGGCCAGCGCGAGGCGGGGGAGGCGGCGGCGGAGCTGGGCGTCGGCGATGAAGTGGCCGCGCTTCTTCAGTGCGGCATAAAGCATCCAGACATTGACCGTCGACGACAGCGCGGTGGCCAGCGGCGGCCCGATATGGCCGATCAACGGGATCAGCGTGAGATTGGCGACGATGTTCACCCCCACCGAGATGGTGGCGAAGCGCACCGGCGTCTTCGTGTCCTGCCGGGCATAGAAGCCGGGGGTCAGCACCTTGACCAGCACATAGGAGGGCAGGCCGATCGAGAAGCCGGCGAGCGCCCAGGCGCACTTGACCGTGTCGTCGGCGGTGAAGTGGCCGTACTGGAACAGCCCGCGCACGATCGGCTCGGCCGCGACGATCAGCGCGACCATTGCCGGCAAGGTGAGGAACAGCGCGAGCTCCATGCCGCGATTCTGCGTCTCCATCGCTTCCGCGTCCTTGCCCGCGCCCAGCAGGCGCGAGATGGTGGGAAGCAGGATGGTGCCGAGGCCGATGCCGATCATGCCGAGCGGCAGCTGGTTGAGCCGGTCGGCATAATAGATGAACGAGATCGAGCCTTCGCCGAGCAGATAGCCCGAAAGCGCGGTCGAGATGACGAGGTTGAGCTGCACCGCGCCGGCGCCGAGCGCGGCGGGGAGGATCAGCTTCATCAGCCGCTTCACCTCGGGATCGAGGCGGGGCAGGCGCGGGCGCAGCGAAATGCCGGCGGCGCGGCAGGCGAACCACAGCCAGAGCAGCTGGACCACGCCGCCGATCGGGATCGAGATCGCCTGGGCGCGCGCCGTCTCCTCGGGCGTGCCGTGAAAGACGAACAGCGCCGTCACCATCGCGATGTTGAGCAGGATCGGCGCGGCGGCGTTGACCCAGAACTTGTCGAGCGAATTGAGGATGCCGCCGAGCAGCGAGGCCAGGCAGATCAGCATCAGATAGGGGATGGTGATCCGGCTCAGCTCGACTGCGAAGGCGAACTGCTCGTGCGTCGGCGCCTGCTTGTGGAAGCCACCGGAGAGCGCGGCGGTGAGCGGCCAGGCGGCGGCCAGCATCACCACCGTCATCGCGGCGAGGAAGGTGAACAGCACCGCCAGGGTGCGCTCGGCAAACTCGAAGGCCGGCCCGCGCTCGCCGTCATGCTCGGCGAGCTTGCGGTTGAACATCGGGATGAAGGCCGAGGAGAAGGCGCCTTCCGCGAAGAAGGCGCGGAACATGTTCGGCAGGCGGAAGGCGACGAGGAACGCGTCCGACGCGAAGTTCGCGCCGACATAGCGTGCCTGCAGCGAATCGCGGACCAGCGCGAGAATGCGGCTGGCCAGGGTAAGACCGCCGACGGAGCCGAGGCTGCGGGCGAGCTTCATGCCGCCGCCGTCCTCCCCGCGAAGGCGGAGATCCATCTCGGAGAAAAACCGCGCATGACCGCGGTTGAATGGGAGGACAGCATGGGAGCTGGGCCCCCGCTTTCGCGGGGGTGACGATCAAAGGTCACGAGGCCCAGTCTCCCAGACTATCGGATCAGCCTTGGCGGATCAGGCTTCGCCTGCGACTTCGCCGGTCAGGCCCGACTCGTTCGCCGCGCGCTGCTGCAGGTAGATGCCGCCGAAATCGATCGGCTCGAGCATCAGCGGCGGGAAGCCGCCGTCGCGCACCGCGTCGGCCAGCACGCGGCGAGCGAACGGGAAGAGCAGGCGGGGCGCCTCGCCGAGCAGGAAGCCGTCGAGCGCTTCACCCTCGGGGATGTTGCGGATGCCGAACAGGCCGGCGTACGACAGGTCGACGATGAACGCGGTCTGGCTCTCGGCGTTCGCGCGGACTTCGATCTTCAGCACGACTTCGAAAACGTCCTCGGCAACCTTGCCCGAGCCGATGTTGAACTGAACGTCGATCGCCGGGGCGGTCTGGTTCTGGTAGATGGCCGGCGCGTTCGGGTTCTCGAACGAGAAGTCCTTCACATACTGCGACAGCAGGCCGACAGCCGGGGCAGTGTCTTCGCCGTTCACTGCGGGTTCGCCGAATTCGGCGATGGTGTCGTTCTCGGCCATTTCCTAGTTACCTCTTTTTCCGGAAAGTTTCACGCTATTGAAGCGTTGGGTCGGCTGCGCGCCTAGCAGGCGGGCGGCCGGGTTTCAATTACCCCCGAATGTGGCGATTTGAAACGCGGGCCGCTTAGGCCTATGTTAACCGGCGAAGCGTTTGGAGGCGTAGTGTACACGATAATCCTGTTCGCCATGGTGGCCGGTTTCCTGGCTCTCCGTCTTTATGCCGTGCTCGGCAAGCGCACTGGCCACGAACAGGCGCTGCCCAAGCCCAGCGATGAGCGTGTGGCGGTGCCGCCGCTGCCGCGCACCGTCGACCAGGCGCCCGAGGCGCGCGAGCCCGGCGCCCGCGTGATCGAGACCGGCGCCGAGACCGGGCTGAAGGCCGTGATCGCCGCGGATTCGAGCTTCGACGTGGTCCAGTTCCTTGATGGTTCGAAGAGCGCCTACAAGATGATCCTCGAGGCCTTCTGGAAGGGCGACGAGGAAACGCTCGCCTGGCTGGTCGAGGACGATGTCCGTGCGGGCTTCGCGCAGGCGATCGCCGATCGCAAGGCGGCCGGCCATGTGCTGGACAACCGTCTGGTCGCGATCGAGCGGGCGATGATTTCCGAGGCCGTGGTCGAGGGCAAGGTCGCCCGCATCACCGTGCGTTTCGATGCCGATATCGCCGCCGTGACGCGCGACAGCGAAGGCAATGTGATCGGCGGCTCGCTGAGCGATGCGGTCGAGACGCACGACATCTGGACCTTCGCGCGCAATCTGCGCAGCGACGATCCCAATTGGAAGCTCGTCGAGACCGACGAAGCCTGAAGAAACTGGGCCTGAAGGAACTGCGCATGCGAATCTGGGGGGGAGTCGCGCTCGCGGCGCTGTTGAGCGCGTGTTCGGGCGGTGTGGTGCCGCATGGCGTCGAACCGGGCTACACGCCGCCGCGGGAGGCGCAGCGGCCGGTGCCGTCGCGCGCGAACGCCGGCGTTGCGGAGCCGCACAGCAATCCCGCCGCGCGCCAGCCGATCCCGGCGACGCCGCTCGCCGCGATTCCCGCTGCCGCTGCGCCGGCCGGCACCGCCACGGCGAATGCCGCCGGGCTGCGGCCGGGGCCGGCCTTCGATTCGCTGCCGCTGAGCGATGCCACCGCGACGCGTGCGCTGGTCGCCTTCCGGCTGAGCTGCACCTCGCTGGTGCGCCGCACCGATGTGAGCGGGCTCACCCAGGGCAAGGACTGGCAGCCGGCCTGCGACGCCTCGCGCAGCTGGCCGGATCGCGATGCGCGCGGCTTCTTCGCGCGCTGGTTCGAGACGGTGCAGGTCGCCGACGGCAAGGCGCAGGCGACGGGCTATTACGAGCCCGAGATCGCCGGATCCCGGCACAAGCGCGCCGGCTATACGGTGCCGGTCTACGCCAAGCCGGACGACATCATCGAAGTCGATCTCGGCCAGTTCTCGGCCGACATGAAGGGCAAGAAGATCCGCGGCCGCGTGGCGGGCAAGACCTTCCTGCCCTATTTCGACCGCAAGGAGATCGACCAGGGCGCTCTCGAAGGGCGCGGGCTGGAGATCGCCTGGGCGGCCGATCCGGTCGAGCTGTTCTTCCTCCAGATCCAGGGTTCGGGCCGCCTGCGCGGGCCGGACGGGCAGCTGATGCGCATCGGCTTTGCCGGGCAGAATGGCCGCGAATATGTCGGCATCGGCGCGCTGATGCGCGATCGCGGGCTGCTCCAGCCGGGCAAGGCCTCGATGCAGGGCATCATGGAATATCTGCGCACCCACCCCGAAGAGGGGCGGGACATCATGTGGGAGAACAAGAGCTATGTGTTCTTCCAGGAGCTGAAGGGGGCCGGACCGAACGGCTCGCTCGGGCTGCCGGTGACCGGACAGGTGAGCGCCGCGGTCGATCCCAAGTTCATTCCGCTGGGCGCGCCGGTGTTCCTCTCGATGGACCGCGCCGAGGCGAACGGGCTGTGGATCGCCCAGGATACCGGCGGGGCGATCAAGGGGCCGAACCGCGTCGATACCTTCTGGGGCGCGGGTGACGATGCGCGCGCGATCGCGGGCGGCATGAACGCGCGCGGCGTCGCCTGGCTGCTGCTGCCGGTCGGCACGCTGAGCAAGCTTGGCGGCGCGCCGATCGCCGGCGTGCCCACGCCGCAACGCCAGCGGTGAGACGCCTCGCGCCCGACGAAGCGGCGCTGTGGAAACGAGTGATCGCCAGCGTCACGCCGATCGAGGCGCGGCCGGTGAAGTCCGTGGAGGCGCTCGCCAAGACGGACGCGCCGACGCCCGGCCCCTTGCCGGGGGAGCCCAAGGTGAAGGGCCGCGTGCCGCCGCCGCGCCCCGCTGCCGCGCCGCCCAAGCCGGTGCGCGGGCAGGGGGCCAACACGCTCGACGCTTCCTGGGATCGCCGCCTGTCGCGCGGGCTGGTCGCGCCGGAATCGACCGTCGACCTGCACGGGCACAATCTCGCCTCGGCCTATGACCGGCTCGATTTCGGGCTTGGTGCGGCGATTGCACGCGGCGACCGGGTGCTGCTGCTCGTCACCGGCAAGCCGCCGCGGCCGGAATCCGAGCGCCCGCACGCCCGCGGCGCAATCCGCGCGGCAGTGGGCGACTGGCTCGCCGCGTCGCGCTATTCAGATCGTATCGCTGCCGTAAGGACCGCGCATTCCCGCCACGGAGGGACCGGTGCGCTCTACATCGTGCTGCGCCGGCCCCGAGAAAAATCTTAACTTCTGTCTGCGCATGATCGCCCCGGGACGCTGCCGGCTTGTGTCGGCGCGTGAGGGATTCTGGGGAGCGAGCGGAGCGTAGTGGAAGGATTTTCGCTCAAGAGCCGCGCAATTGCGTTCGCGATGTGCGCCGGAGCCGTGGCGTTCATCCTGGCGCTGGCTGCGGCGTCGACTCCCGAGATGATCACCGTGGAAAGCGCCGGACGGGCGCTGATCGCCGCGATCGTCTGCGGCGCGATGTGCTGGGCCTCGGCCGAGCGCACGATCGCCTCGACCGCCGAATCGATCGATGCTGCCATCGAGCGGCTCCAGGGTGCGGCCAATGGCGACCTGCAGAGCGGCATTCCCGAGCGCGTGGGCGAATCGGTACCGCAGCTCGCCCGGGCGATGGACGGGCTGTTCAGCCAGCTCCACGCCAATCTGGAGAGCGTCCAGCGGCTCGCGATGTTCGATCCGGTGACGTCGCTGCCCAACCGCACCAATTTCCGCCGCGCCGCCGAACGCATGCTCGCCGAGCTGCCGCCGGGCGCGATCGCGGTGCTCTATTTCATCGATCTCGACCGCTTCAAGCACGTCAACGACACGCTGGGCCATGCCACTGGCGACGCGCTGCTCGGCATGGTCGCCAACCGGCTGCGGGCGGTGGCGGATCGCTTCGCTGCCGAGGCCGACGCCCGGCCGCCGATGATCGGGCGGCTGGCCGGTGACGAATTCACGATGTTCTTCCCGGCGCTGCGCAATGTCCGCGACGCCGAGCGGATCGGCCGGGGCATCCTCTATGCGCTGTCCGAGCCGTTCGACCTGGCCGACCAGGAAGTGTCGATCGGCGCCTCGATCGGCATCGCGCTGCGCCCCGAGCATGGCAACACGCTGCACGACCTGATGCGCGCCGCGGATGCCGCCATGTACCACGCCAAGGCGATGGGTCGGGGCCGCGCCGAGCATTTCACCGAGATCCTCGCCGCCGAGATCGCCGACCGGGCACGGCTGGAGAGCGACCTCCGCGAGGCGGTGGACAAGGACCAGTTCACGCTCGTCTACCAGCCCCAGGTTTCCGCCGCCGACGGCCGCATCGTCGCCGCCGAGGCACTGCTGCGCTGGCGCCACCCCGACGGGCTCAAGATGCCCGGCGCCTTCATCCAGCGCGCCGAGGAGACCGGCCTGATCGTCGAGATCGGCGAATGGGTCGTCGAGAGCGTCGCCGAGACCATCTCGCGCTGGGGCCGGCTGGGCATCGAGCAGCGGCTCGCCGTCAACATCAGCCCGCGCCAGCTCGACCATGCCAGCTTCTTCCGCAAACTCCGCGAGGCGATGCTGGCGGCCAACGCCCCGGCGAACCTGCTCGAGCTCGAGATCACCGAGACGCTGGCGATGCACTGCTCGAGCGAAGTGCTCGACGCCATTGCCCTGCTGCGCGCCGACGGCGCCACCATCGCCATCGACGATTTCGGCACCGGCTATTCCAACATCGGCCGCCTGCGCACCTTGCCGATCGACCGCATCAAGCTCGACCGCAGCCTGATCGAGCATGTCGCCACCAGCGCCGAGGCCCGGGCGATTGCCCAGGCAGTCATCGGGCTGATCCACGGCCTGGGCTGCGAAGCCGTGGCCGAGGGGATCGAGGCCGAGGACCAGGCCACCGTGCTGCGCGTCATCGGCTGCGACATCCTGCAGGGCTATGCCGTCGCCACGCCGATGGAAGAGGATGCCTTCCTCGAATGGGCGCGCGGTGTGGGTCCGCAGCAGCAGCGGATTGCCGGGTAGGCCTTCGCTTCCTCTCCTTCTTTCTTCGTCACCCTGAACTAGTTTCAGGGTCCAACCCTCGGCAAGCGTTGGACAAGCGGCTCCAGCTTTTCGGCCTGTTGAACCTTGGATGCTGAAACAAGTTCAGCATGACGGGTGGATTGCAGGCTAGTTCAAAGCCCGCTTCAAAATCTCCTCATAGACATCGGTCAGCGCCACCAGATCGGTGAGCGCCACGGCCTCGTCGAGCTTGTGCATCGTCGCATTGAGCAGGCCGAACTCGACCACCGGGCAGAGCTTCGAGAGGAAACGGGCATCGGAGGTGCCGCCGGTGGTGGACAGCTCGGTCTCGACGCCGAGCCGGTCGCGAATGGCGCCGGAGATCAGCGCGGAGAGTTCCCCCGGCTCGGTGAGGAAGGCCTCGCCATAGACCCGGCCCTTGACCACGCCGAGCGGGGCGTGGCGCTGCACGATCTCCTCGATCCGGGCGATCAGGTCGGGGCCATATTGCTGGTCGTTGAAGCGGATGCTGATCCGCGCCTTCGCCTCGCCGGGGATGACGTTGGTCGCCGGATTGCCGACGGTGAGGTCGATGATCTCGATGTTCGAGGGCTGGAACCAGTCGTTGCCGGCATCCAGTTCAATGGCGTCGATCTCGGCCAGCGCCCGGACCAGCCGGGGGATCGGATTGTCGGCGAGATGGGGATAGGCGACATGGCCCTGCTTCCCCGGCACGACGATGTCGATCACCGTCGAGCCGCGCCGGCCGATCTTGATCATGTCGCCGAGGCGGTGCTGCGACGTCGGCTCGCCGACCAGGCAAAGGTCGGGCAACAGGCCGCGCTCGGCCATCCGCTCGATGAGGCGGGGGGTGCCATAGGTGGCCGGGCCTTCCTCGTCGCCGGTGATGATCAGCGTGGTGACGCCGCCCTGAACCCGGCTTGCCGCCTCGACAAAGGCGGCGATGGCGCCCTTCATGTCGACCGCGCCGCGGCCATAGAGCAGGTCGCCGCGGACTTCCGGGGCGAAGGCCGGGGTCGTCCAGCCCTGGCCCGGCGGCACCACGTCGAGATGGCCGGCAAAGGCGAAGTGGCGGCCGGAGGTGCCGCGCACCGCCAGCAAATTCTCGACCGGCCCCTCCGGCGCCTCGCCCTCGATAAAGCGCTCGACCTTGAAGCCGAGGGGGAGGAGGGCGGCCTCCAGCACGTCGAACACCGAGCCCCGGGCGGGGGTTACGCTCTCGGCGGCGATCAGGGCCTTGGTCAGTTCAATGGCGTCGGGCAAGATAGTCTCCGGCATGGTTGGAGGTGGCATTGCCCAAGCTCGATCTCGATACAATCCCGCAGACCAACGCCACTGGCTATCCGGCCGAATTTGCCGATGTCGTGCAGGGGCGCTGGTATCGCCGGCTGGCACCGGCCAGCGGGATCACCGACATTGGCTTCAGTCATGTCACGCTCGAGCCCGGCGCCTGGTCTGCCCAGCGGCACTGGCATGAAGGCGAGGACGAGTTCGTCGTCATGCTCGCCGGCGAGGCAGTGCTGGTCGACGACGGCGGCGAGACGATGCTGCGGCCCGGCGACGTCGCGGCCTTTCCAAAGGGAGACGGCAACGGCCATGTTCTCCAGAACCGCAGCGATGCGCCCTGCGTTTTCATCGCGGTTGGAAAACCTTCGGAAACAGCTTGTTACTATCCGGACATAGACATGCACCTGTTCCCCGGAGAGGGCTTCCGGCGCAAGGATGGCGCGGCGATATAGGGTTGAACCCCCAGGCAATAGCCGGGGAAGCATGCGTAAGAGGGCGGATATGCAGGGCTTTGGGCGACGGACGTGGTGGCTGCTCGCATTGGGTGGCACGCTTGCGCTCGCCGCATGCGACGGCGGGGGTACGGGCGTCCCGCCGGCACCCACGCCGCCCCCCCCCGTTACGCCCAGTCCTACTCCGACGCCGACGCCAACGCCAACCAGCCGGCTGCTGACCTTCAGCTCGCCCTCGACCGTCGACGTTGTCGAAAAGAAGGGTGCGGATTCCCCCTTCTACTCGCCGAGAGTCGTCAATCCGGAGGATGGCCCGCTCACCTATTCGATCACAGGCGGAGCGGACGCCGGCTTCTTCAAAATCACGGGATCGGACTACAGGCTGGTCTGGTCGGCCAACACGCCGTCGGGCAGTGATGGAGCCCCATCCTATTGGGCGCATGCCGACGCCAATGCCGACAATATCTACGAGGTGCAGATCACCGCGAATGGCCCGCGCAACGGCGTTGGCGTGCTCGATCTCAAGGTGCGGCTCACCTCGCTGGGAACGCCGACGATTGATATGAACTTCGTCCCGGGGACACCCCTGAACCAGCCAACCGCGGCAGTCGATGCCGGCTGGGTCGGTTCCGGCGGCGGCGGCTATTTCGAAGTAAGCGAGAAGGG
>Ga0164294_10000764_pt1 | contig 30571 bp, 13 predicted proteins | sample GEODES005metaG_FD_111479 | JGI IMG/M metagenome (GOLD analysis project Ga0164294, IMG submission 111479) | Oligotrophic lake water microbial communities from Sparkling Lake, Wisconsin, USA - GEODES005 metaG | ecosystem: Environmental > Aquatic > Freshwater > Lake | place: USA: Sparkling Lake...
AAAAGAGGGAGAAGAGGAGGAAGAGGGGGGGGAAAAAAAAAACAAAGAAAAAAAAAAAGAAAAGAAAAAAGGGGGGGGGGGGGGGAGGGGGGGGGGGGTGATTCCCGAAATAAACAGCCAACGCCAAAAACCACTACTCGTTGCTAGCGCGGTCCGTTTGCGGCTCTGCGAAGGTGATCCCGGTTCATCCCGGTTGCTGAACTTGATCTGTCTCCCCGCGGAAGAGGAGAACTAGTACGAATAGACCGACCAGGACGATCAGCACCATCAGTAGTACCAGCAGCAGCACCAGGACCACCACCACCACCACCAGCACCAGCACCAGCACCAGCACCAGCAACAGCACCAGCACCAGCAGCAGCACCAGCACCACCACCAGCAGCAGCAGCACCAACACCACCACCAGCACCAGCACGAGCACGACGACGACCACCACCAGTAGTAAGACCACCACCACCACCACCACCAGTAACACCAGGAGCAGAATTAGCACGGGGGCGGCCCTCACTAGTTGTGGTGGTACGAAATGGACTATCTTCTGGTACATCAAGCATTTCGCATGCCCATTCAACAGATGTGGTTTCGCCGTTCTCGAAGGACGCTGTTGAACATGAAAGCAGAATAAGGTCGCATACTGCCACAGTTCCCTTGCCAACACGATCCAAATTTCCAGAACGCGAAACCACTGTGGCTGGCTTCTCCCCGATTCTTGCCATTAGCGCACTCGTTTTTTCAGCCATAAGTTTTGGCTTCACCCTGAATGACATACTGGCAAGCTTTGTCGTGAAATCCGAATAAGTGAACCCTACATCTCTAACTCCGACCTTCATCCCCGCCCTTACACGTTCAATGCTTTTGTGAAGGTTTGTGCGGGCATCACGCTGCCGAGTGTCGTCCATCGCGGTCCAACTTTTGGGAGTTTCGTTGGCGTGTTGCATTTCGTACAGAATGGCGTCGATTCGAAACAGGTGAGCCAAAGGAACCAAACAGTCTATGGAGAGTCCACCAGGAAAGAAAAGCCACGTCCAATCTTCATGTGCACCGACGGACCGTCTATGGGCTCCTTGAAACATGGCGCCGAGCAGGACACACCAAGACAGCGTAATCGTGATCGTTGCCGTGGCGCCGCTGGGCGTAGGAGCATTTGACACCCTCATCAACCACCCCAAAAAGCGGCCCGATTCCGACAAGGTCGAAACCGATTGTTCGTCAAAGGTCGCAAGTGTGATCTCAAACCTTTCACCATAAACAATTGTCAAACTATTTTCTGATGAAAACACGTTTGTGGCATCTCTTTCTCGGAGTGCTGAAAGAAGGGCACCCCGCGCAGCTTCACTTGTCTTTGTTTTCTCAAATATGGACGATAAAAGGCCGGCAGGTTCCTTGTCCTTGAATTTGCTCGCGATGCGAAACCCTTCACTGATTGGCACGGATGCCAGGCACGCTTCGAAAGCGGCTTCGACAGCAAATTTGATGTCGAGGACATCAAGGTCTTCTGTCGCTGCTGGGGGTGCTGGGGGTGCTGGGGGTGCTGGGTCCGAGGCCCCGGCCTCGGCCGAAGCTTCTGGAGTTGTTTGGGTTGGTGAGGCCGGGGTTTCTGTCGTTGCTGGGGCCGAGGCTTGTGTTCCTGAGGCTGCTGAGGCTGCTGAGGCTGCTGGGGCCGAGGCCGAGGCCTCGGCCGAAGCTTCTGGAGTTGTTTGGGTTGGTGAGGCTTCTGGGGTTGCAGGAACCAGGGCTGTGGCCGGGGCCGAAGCTTCTGGAGTTGCTGGGGCCGAGGCTTGTGTTCCTGCGACTGCTGGGGTTGCTGGTAATTGGGGGTCTGGGCTTACTGGGGCTGTTACACCCCGACTGAAACCATCAACAGCTGTACCTTCTCTTTTACTCGGACTTAATGAAAGAGTAGGTACAGGTGGCCTGGTCCTACCTCGCCCTACCGTGCGTACTTTCGGTTCACCGGAGCCTCCAGGTGAAATGCCGGTGCTTGCAAACGCGGGGTTGTCTATGGTAGTTGCAGCGCGTTGTCCCCTTTGTTTCGGGTCTACCCTACCACTCCAACGTGTTGGGCGTGAGGTAGGGTCTGCAGTGACTATCCCAGGGTTGGGCAGGTCCCATAGTTGAAGAAGAGGCGGGTCTGAACCCAAGGCTGAGGGCGCGGCTGAGGGCGCGGCTGAGGGCGCGGCAAAGGGCGCGGCAAAGGGCGCGGCAAAGGGCGCGGCAAAGGGCGCGGCAAAGGGCGCGGCAAAGGGCGCGACTGAGGGTGGGGCGGGGGCGCTGGCGGGGTCTTCGGTAAACCGTTTCAAAGCATCAAACCCTTCCCGGAGTTGTTGCGTGGTCTGTGTGTATTCGCTCTTCCACGTATTCAGGGAACGGAATACAGAACCTCCATTAGATCCAGTCCACCACTCAGTATCAGCAAGACCCTTCAACAATGTCTCGAAGGCTTCACCTTGTGAAGTAACGCCACGCATCTTCTGAAGTAAGTTACGATACTCTGTAGACGATTGGTCTACAGTCGGCAATACCTTCAAGAATAGTTGGATTGCGCCCATGACCTCAACTGGACCCCTTTTCACCCGAAAGCATTCTCGGGAAACGGTTGCTATGTCCCTTACAAGTGTAGGCGTAGGTAGCAAGGTATGCCATCGGGTTCCGATTCCCCGAAAGTGTTCAACAAACTCATCTACACACTTCTCAAATTCGGACATCTTCCTCGATTGAGTTTTGGTGTAAGCATGTCCAAACACGAGGTTGATGTTCGATGCGTAGACGCCTTGCAGGCGATGAACGCTGTCGGTGGCTGCGCCAATGTCTATCCGAAGCTTGGCAATTTGCGCTTCAAGATTGTCGTCAAAGGCCTCGACAAAGTTTGCAATCTCAATGATGGTCTGTGCCTTTTCATCTTCGTCACTCAAACTGTCGTTCCCGAAGATGCGTACCAATCCGGTCGCGCCTTCCAGGTCGAAGGCGTTCAGGGGCTCTGCTGCGGCTTCAACATGGTCCCGAATAGCGATCCAAGCTTTGGTGCACGCAGCATCAAACATTTTCATTGTCTGAAATGCGTCAGTGAGTTGCTTGAGGTTTGTGCGAGTCGTTACGAAGGAAGTGTCTGGGCGCGGCACCTTAGCGCATATGCGAACCATGTCGAACAACCCTTCGATGTCGTCAGGAATGATAGAGACATTCTGCGTCCGAAATGCATTTGTGAACACAAATTTCAAACCACTGGCAACCACCTGACCAGCCATTGCAATTGCCGACTGTAGTTTGGGTCTTGCCGTGTCAGAAGCACCCGACTCTGGGTGCGTTCCCGCGAGAGTTTCGTGTTGATAGCCCTTTGCCGCATTTGCCGCATTGTCAAACGTTGTGTTGTTATCATCCAAGATTTCCGATAACCTTTGCTTTGCAACTTCGAAAAGCCTCCCGGAGTACGCTTCCAGCCACGATAAACAAAAGTTAATGACACGGGCAGCGCTTATGCACACGTTCTCCCCACCGTCATCTTCCGTGGAGAATGTAGTTTGCACAAAGCGTCCTAGAGACGTAACCCCATTCAACAACTTGGAGACAGTGTCCCATGAATCGGCTGTTTGCTTCCTGCCCGATACGAAAACCCCTGCATGAATTGCGTACTTCAATTCTTCCACGATGTTTGCGCCTGGGTCTACAGAACGCGCTTTGAAAGTAGAGAGCAGGCATTCCACGGAGCTTCTAAACTCTGACTGCTTTGTGGGAACTGTGTAGTCGTATACCCATTTCAGCCCAGAGATTGTTACACCCCCTGGAGGAGCTTCCCGGACATTGGCGATTCGCAATGCTAGGCCAAGCTTATCGCGGTTTGATATCGAATTGTCCACAGGTGTTTCAGGGGGAACTCGTGGAAATGCCGAAGCGGAAGTAACACCAGCGGTTGTCCCAGTGTAAGTAGTTACAGGAGTCCCCGGCACGTACGATTCAGGGGAACCTTGTGGTGTTGCCTCAACTGGTGTAAATGCCGAAGCGGGAGTAAAACCAGCGATTGTCCCATCAGAAACAACTGCAGGAGAACCCTGTGCCATAGAGCCGGGAGTAGTTGTAGTACCACCATCACTTCTGCTGTAATCCATGGAATCCATGGATAGACTCTCTTGGTATCGGGCCGGTGAAGCGTCCGCCATCAACGCGTCCTCGGGCTCAATGTCTTGGATGGTTTTTTCCAAATGCGCAGCCAATTCGGACAGAAATCCGGCATAGGAGTTATTTGTTTGTGCCTGGTTCCATTCGTCAATGAATGGAGTGAGATTTACAGTAATGTCGTCCTTCGTCTGAACATATATCGATAGAATCTTACGGATTTCCCCAACAATAGCTCGTGCGTGGACATACCCAGCTGCAGTACAGTCTTCGCATACACCAGTGCCTTCGTCGATTAGCCCCTGAAATAATTCCGCCCCTTCCTTGAACTCACTTCCACCGGCTTTAAGGCACGCTTTTACCACTGCCTTACAACCACAGGTACATGGCCCAGTTAGCGTTAGAACAGACGCCCCTATGTGATTTGCGATTGTGATCACCGCCTCAAAAATGTTTTTCACCGTAACGGTAGTTTTCCCCTTCACGGCTTGCGTTAGAACATAAAACACGCCTTCTCCGAGCAACACTTCAACCGTGACGTCCGTGACGTCCGTTTCTTCTGCGGCAAGTAATTGGTTCGTAAATGCCTCCGCAAACTTGAATAGGGCTTCCAGTACCAGATACTTGCAATTCACAAAGGAGGTGACATATTCCACGGAAAGGGTGCCAAGCCCATTCATCCAACCGCCCCATTCGGGTGTGCCGTCTCTTTGATTGAGCAATTCACCAAATAGTGATGCTTTGGTCTCAGGGTCCTGCAAACCTTTCTCACTGACGCGTCTTTGAAACACAGCAAGACCGCCCTCTGATCTGAAACCCCTGGATGCACAACCATGCATAGCACCTACAAGAGTTTGTAGTCGAGTTGTAGGGTTGTGCAACTTTACGTAGAGGGACACCAGATTCCAGGACAGCCTTGCACACGCGCAAAAAAATGCCGTTGTTTTTGCGCCTCGGTCCCAATGCACTTGGGCTGTTGCTTCCAATCCCTCGGGAAGGGTAGTTCCAGCTACCGCAAATACTGCTGGAATAAACCCGACGCTGGCATCGATGGCGGTAAAGGACGCAAACGCTTCCCTCGTTAGTGCGCGAACACACTTGATCCGAACCTTGCAATCATCGTCCACCAGATACAAAGCCAAGGACATGGTCGCGTCGTAAATACCCTGAACATTCTTGCCCACTGCTTTCGTCCAAGTACGGGTACATTCAGGGGTGGGCACAGCACGTGCCCGCGAGTTGTTTCCGGTAATCGCTCTGGAGAAATTCGCGAATGAGGCCACGTCGCACGCAAGCCATGTCGCCCAACGCCCAAAGGGGCATTCATTCTCAAACTCCGCTGCAGACCCCCAAAACTGTGGCAAGGTGCACCTCAACAACGACTGCGTTCTGTTCCATGCGCAACACAGGTACGCCGCGTGCGCAGTGTCGTCTCTTTTGAATGTAAAGTCTGGGGTCGACACACTCGCCAGCAGGTGCAGTCCCAGAAATGTGAATGCCTCTGCAAAGGTATCTCCGTGGTCGCCATGATAGCCATGAAAGTCCCTGGCCAACTTTTTGAAGAACGTCTTTGCGACACCCCGCACGAACTCTTTGGAATTACTCACAAAACTCTCTACATACGAGCCGCGTACCAAGTCGAGAGCGCCGTCGGCGTCCTCTGGTTCGATCTGGGCCGTGGTTGCAAACCTAGCCTCGGCATAAGCCACGGCTAAAGCAAATGCCTGCAACAAGGTTGCCTGCTCTAACACGAGTTTCGGTTCATGGACGCTGGTGTCACCCCTTTTAGACAACCCAAACTTGTCGCTTCTCAGGTTGGCATTCAATGTTTCCAGCTTCACTTCGGCGTAATACAGGTCAGCGAAAAACGACATCCAGTGCTGAACAATAGCTTGGACCAAGCGTTGCAACAGATCCAGGTTTGCGAGCCTCGTTATGGCGGTATTCAGTTCTTCTGTGGCCGTCTGCAAAGCCGGGTCCAGTACCTCTGCGTCTGTTGTTTGAATGGATTTCAACAGCGCGCACGATTGGGACCACTCCAAACGCACGTTCTCGTAGAAGTCAGGGCCTGAAAGCTTGGTAATGCAGTCCTTACCATTGGCCTGTATCGAATACAGTCTATCTTCGATTGCTTCCTCCAAGGTTTCAATGGCCGCGTCGGTGAATGCGTTTGCTTTCCGCGTTGCTTCACGGACAATGTCTACTGCACTCCGGTCGCCAAAGACAATGGGAATGACGTCCACATCTCTGTCTTTCAGTCGTTGTAAAAAAATCGTAGTTTTGGTCGACTGTGGAGTTTTCATGATACGCGGGGTTTGGGGTGGAGCCCCGCTTAGGCCTGTGTAAACTGCACTCCCAAGGAACGGAGTCAAGATTCTGGCTATCTTGAGCACGCTGTTTTTTGCCAGCTTTGCAGCACTGTGGAAAACCCCTTTTTGTCTTGGGGGTGTGACTTCGCTTGACCCCTTCAACGAGCTATTCAATGACATGTCGGTAGATGGGGTACCGGCTGCCAGGGTGGCCGCTTCCTCATAATATGAGCCAGGGGCTTTCAGCAACTTCCCTTTTGCGACCCACTTCGACGTTTTCACCGGAATCTGGTGCTTGGCTTCCATCGAAGCAGCAATGTCACGCATGTGCTTGTCAGATAGGAGTGAATCCAACTCGGGTATGCGCATCGGAAGAGTGCCGCCTTCCATTGCTTTGCGTATCACGTCTCGGGCGTGGGCTTCCACGTCTTGTTTGGAAACAAGGCCCCATGAATACCCATCTTTCAATGCTGCAGCATCGCCACCGACGCCAGCTCCAGCTCCAGATCCAGCGCCGCCGACGTCGTCTGTCATGTCTAGCACAAAGGGTACAAGTGGGGTGGTGTTTGTGGTTCATATATGTTCATTACGTCTTTACGGGAGTGGGGCCCAGGGCGTGTACCGGAAGGTGTGCACTGTCACGTGCCGCCCTGCTTGTTTGCATTTTTTCCGCTCCCTACCACTCCCTACCACACCTATTCCCCCCCCCTCCCCCGCCCCCACATTCCCTATTTTGTTTTCCTTCTTCTTCTTCTTCCTGTCACACTTCCTTTGCCCAGGGCGGAGACATGGCGTCCGCGAGGTGGGGTGGGTCCTCGGACTCTGTCCCCGCTACCCGCCCGCGAAGATTGGAGAAGGTGGAGTTTGACTCCGTGTCGGTGACACGGGTGCTGTCCACGACAGCGGAGGCGCCTCCGGGGAGAACGGGGGAAATTCGACTACCCACCCAATTCACCCCCCCCGCGTTCACGTGCTGTTTGTTGGTGACGGACGTCAGGGGGTCCTATTACGACTCGACGGCACGGGCCACGGTGCACACGGTGCTGCCGGGTGAAAGCAGGGTCAGCATCCAGTGCGCCAAGTTTGCGCTGCCCGTGGACACGCGCCGGACACACAGCGGCAGGGGGCTGTGGCAGGTGAAGGTGCCCCTGGGAGAGGTGACGTACGAAAGGGATGGAGGGGTGTCCGTGTTTTGTCCCGCCACCATTCCTGGCAAGGTGGGGGAGTCCAACATGGCGGTGCTGGCCCCCCTGCCCCTGACGGTGGCCAGTCTGTCCTGTGACATGGGGGAACAACTGAGTGTGGATGGGAAGGTCATTGTACACCCCTCCACGAAGATGGGCAACATCCGGGCGTGGGCGTACCGGGTGTACGGGGCCACCTTTCCCTTCAAGGGCCCCCCAGCCCAATTCCCCTTGACGGATGCAATGGCACGAGAGTACTTCAACCGGGACGTGCACCTGGTGGCCTCTCTGCGCGAAAGTGTGCAGCGCAGCACCTTTGTGCAGGCCCACATGTTCATTGGGGACGTGGCGGAGTCCATCTCCATCCACTTGAAGCCGCACGTGGTCATGGCCCTGGACAGCAACAGCCTGCTGCTCCTGTTTCGCATCATGATGCGACACCCGGGGGACCCCAAGGGCAGGGCCTGCCTGCTGCTGCCTGAGACCTTTCCCTTGCTGTACCCCAGTGCGGTGGCCACCGCGGAGCGGGAGCACCTGTTGGCGAAAAAAGCCCAGGGGGACGGAGAGGGGGCTGACCAGGAAGGGGACCCCAGTGCCGCGGGCGCCGGTGGGGACGACGACGACGAGTACAACATCATGTTGGGTGGGGGACAGGCTGCAGACCAAGACCAAGACCACGCCCGGGGTGGGGGTCGGGTGCCACCCTCCACCAGGTCCAACGCCCACGAGGACGAGGGGGTGCTGGAGGAGTTACGGGCGCGAGAGAAGGAATGGGAACGAGAGCGGGAGCGGGAGCGGGAGCGGGAGGAAGGGAACGGGAAAGGGAAGGAGGGGGAGCCGTACAGGGAGTTGGTGGCGGGACGAGCACCAGCTCCCAGGGAAAAACGAGTGCCCATCACCCTGCCCGCGGTGGAGTCCCACAAGGTGCCCGCGGACATTGCGGTGGCCATGCCCTTCATGTCCAAAGCCATGGACATCATGGCCAGGGTGCGGAAGCACCTCCGGGAATCCGGCAGCACCATGGTGGTGGACTTCCTGGGGGTCCTGGGGGAGCCCGTGACCCACGAGAACCGGGGCCTCATCCAGGCGGCGCTGGCCTACCTGATGACGTCCAGGGTGTTGGTGGCGGTGGCGCCCCTGGGGGTGCACGGGGCCCCGGTGCATGGCCCCAACGGCACCTGGGCCCACGGCAAGGACCTGAGGTGGCGGGAGTACGGAAGCGTGTTTGGTGACCTGGACCACCTGCCGCCCCTGACCACGGCAGCCTATGCGGAGCTGGCGGATGCCACCAGCGCCATGCTGTCGGAGGTGGTGCAGGTGCACGCGCAGAAGTTTGTGAACGCCCCCTCCCTGTTCAGCGAGGCAAACATTACCCGGGCCACCAAGATTGCGTGTGCAGCCTGGGAGAAGCAGGCGGGGTTCCGATTGACGGAGGAGCAGATCCGGGCGTCCCAGAACGCGATTGTGCACCCCATAAGCATCGTGCAGGGGGTGGGGGGCACCGGGAAGACGGTTGTGCTGCCCTTTGTGGTGATGTTGGGCAAGGAGGTGCACCAGAGCCCCGTGAAGGGGAAGCACCCCCTGGACACGGCGTCGGGGGAGGGCGTGTGTGTGTCTGCCTCTTTGGCCAAGTTGGTGAGCACCGCCAAGCACGGGGTTGTCATGGTGTCCTTCACCAACGGCGCCGTCCTAAACGCCACCAAGCGTGTGCACAAGTGCATGCCCCGGGGCGAGGGCCCCTTCCTGCCCAAGGCCATGACCATCCACTCCTTTGCCAACGCCGTCGTGCAGCTGCTCATGGTGTTGAGGTCCAAGCAGGGGGCTGGCATGACCAACCCCTGTGTGGGGGTGCACACCCTGATTGTGGAGGAGATGTCCATGGTGTCCCTGGCCCTGCTCAACAGGCTGCTGAAGGCCAAGAACGCGACCTACAGTCCCCCGTATCGGACGGGGGCCAGGGGGCGGAGGCTTGCCCTGTTTCCGGACCTGGTGCGGTTGGTGTGCATTGGAGACCCCAACCAGTTGCTGCCCGTGGGACCGGGGGACCCCATGAAGGCCCTGTGCACGTGTTTGCAGGAGTGTGACGCGCGGGACACGTTGTTGGCTAGGGGCGGGGGTGCCAGACGGGAGAATGTGCTGGTGACCACCCATCGTCACAATGCCCTGGTGAAGGCCGTGTCCACGGCCCTGTTGAACAAGGACATGCACTACATCAAGACCCTGACCCAGGCATTTGTGTCCGGGGCGCATGCCATGGCAACCATCTGGGGCAGTGGCGGAGTGGGGTTTTTTGGGGTGCGACCCTACGACATGTTGCGGGCGGTGACGGACACGATTCAGGCCATTCCCGGGGGCTTTCACCCCGCCAAAGCCCTCGTTCTCACCTTCATGCACAAGGACCGTGTTCCCATAAACGACCGCGTGGCCACGGCGTCGTTAGAGAAGCGCGCCAAAGCATGTGAGAAGGAGGCCGAGGCAGGGGCCTCGGCAGAGAAAAGGGAAGCGCTGGAGACCGAGGCGCGGCTCATGAGGGCGGCAAGAACGGAATTGACGGGGGCTGCCAACAGCCCCTTGATTGTGGGGTTGTATTACATTGGGGCCACGTGCAACGGCAACGGGTTCCCTGGCAGTCAGCGGTTCTTGTTGGTGGGGGGCAGCATCGTGACGGAGGGAAACCTGAAGCCCCACCTGTTGGCCTTTCAAACCCAGGAGCAGTGGGAGGAGACGGAGACCCCAGAGGCGGCGCGCCTGAAACAGAGGCAGCTGAAGGCGGCGGGGTTCAGGGGGCACCACCCCCTGCCAGAGGGCACCATTTTACGGGCGCCCGCCTTTGAGAAGTTGCCTCGGGGCGGGGGAGGGCAGGGTCCCAAGTGCTTGGTCCTGGAGGTAGTGTTTACGGAGGAGGTGGTGGCCGCGGAGAGTGAGGGCCGACCCCCTGTGGTAATCCCGCTGGTGGTACGCGGGGGCAACCCCTTGGGGCCCTCGCAGCTGACCTACTGTAAGTACGTGATGCGGACCTGGTTCCTGCAACTGGGGTATGCCATCACGGTGAATCGGTCCCAGGGCACCGAGGCGGACTTGGTCATCTACGTGCTCACCAAGAGCTTCCGGGTGTGCTCCCGACTGCTGAATGTGGGCATCACCCGTGCCAAGGCCAGGGGCTGTGTGGTGTTGTTTGAGGACGACGAGCCCAGGAACGGAGACGTGTCCCCCAGCTCCATTCTGCACAAATTTGTCATGGCGGGGTTCTCCCAGCGGGACGAGGTGCTGGAGCACTGCCTGAGGGCTTCTCTGGGTCACGTTCTGCCTTTGCTGCCCTCTGCCAGACTGGGGGTGGCACCCCGGGACGTGTTCACGACCTTTCCCCCGTATTGCGAATTTCAGAGGCGCAAGGACGAACAGCTGGAACTAAACATCCCTCCTGTGTGGGACCCCACATTCAAGGACCCACTGCAGGAGGCGGCGGATCGCCAAGTTAGGGAGGCCAGGGAGAAGGAGAAACGGGACCGGGTGCGCACTCGGGTTCGCAGGGTGGTACCAGACTCGGACCCAGACCCAGCCCTAGGCCCGGGCTTGGGCTCGGGTCCAAGGTTTGCAGAAGGGGACGATGAAGACGCAGGCCTGTTTGCTGCAATGGAGGCATTTGAGAAGGCGAGAGGTTCGAAAAAGCGGGTGGCGCCAACAGAGGCCGACGCCGACGCCGACGCCGATGCCGATGCCGAGGACGACACGGGCTGCAAGAAGCAACGCGTGCAAGACCACGACGAGTAGAGGTACCCTAGCATACCCCACCGTACCCCACCCCACTTAGTTTTGTATATGATATGTGTGGTGCACCCCTACCCCCCCCCTCCTTGCCCCTCCCCTAGTTTGGGCATTTGTTCACAACTCAAACTATTTGGGAAAGCTAGCCTTGCCATGTTCCTTGGTAGCTTTGAACCCGGAGATGCGGATGCGGACACGGCGAAGCCCACACCCCCGGGTCTATGCACAAAACTGTGTCGTGGCACCTCTGCGCTGTGCGGCACCGTCTGTGGGGCGTTGTGCTGTTCGAGCCCCTTGGTGCACATCATCCGGGTGGTGAATCGCAGCACGGCCCACCGGGTGCAGATCTTTGCACTGAACCAGTTGGGGGTGTTGGCAGCGGTCATGAAGTCCATGTTGGTCTGGGACTGGGACGAGGCCGTGGTGGCCCGGGTGCCCCTCACCCCCTACCTGCAACTCATTCTGGGGGTGTTTCTGGTGGCCATTGCCTGGGTCGGTCTCAAAACCATGTGCATGCGAGAGGGACTCGCCGCAGCAACCACCAGGGCGGACCCAGAGGCTGGGTGTTGTTGTGGGCCGTGTTCCAAGGCACAGTCGCAGTACCAAGGCACGGAGTCGGAAGACGATGACGTAGGGGCAGAGGGAGAGGGAGACAGCCACAGTTCTGGTGCACCATGTGTGCACACAGTGGCAGATGTTGCCTGTGCGTGTGCGTGGGTGGTGTCCATGGTCCCTGCCCTGTGCGTGGTGTCCGTCCTGGACTCTGATGGGTACACGGCGGTGGCCATCATCTCCGCCTTTGCGGCCCAGTTGGTAGTGGTGCCCCTGTGGTATGTGGCCGAGGCGTCCGCCCGCACCCTGTTCAAAAACATGTCCACCGACATGGAGAGGGGAAGTCAAGATGTGGCCTTGGAGTCTGCGGTGAACGCCTCCACCCGCAACAATGTGCAAATGGGCATTGCCGTGGCCGCGGTGGTTGTCTTCTTTGCGGCAGTGGAGTGTGTGATGGTCATTGACGGGGACCTGGACATGTTCCACACCATTGTGTCCTGCCTGGCCTTTTTCTTTTGGCTCACCGTGGCCAAGTACGACAGCGAGACGTGTAAGGAACTGGAAAGGCTGTACAAGGCCATTGACAGCCACAGGAACCAACCAGAGCCGGACATCATGCTGGGCTCCGGCACCATTGTGCGCATGGTGGAAGCCATAGTAGTGAAGCGTTTCCCACCAAGGGGGGGGCACGTGTAGGGGGGTTGTGTTTTGGGTTTGGGTTTGTACCTGCATACTTGCACGTGTTATCGTATTTTAGGCGGAGTTAAGGGCGGGAAAAGGGAGGGAGAGGGGGGGGGGGCAGGACAGGGGACGGCACCCCTGGGGCTTACCCGGGTTCTGTGTGTACTTTGGTTGACCGTAGTTGATGATCAATGGACGCGTCCTTGGTTTTGTCCAGTCTTAGGCAGGCCCTGCCCTCGCACTTGAACAGGGTCACGATCAAAGCAGGCGCGGGCAGAACGCCCTCCACACGAGTGGTGTCACGGGTGGACACGTGTTTGGCGCCACAGGCCTGGGCGTGGTGGGTGTGCCTCGTGAAATATGCCCCACACATGGGACTGGGGCACCACCACACCCTGGAGTCCATGGTGGACCACATGGATTGCATGGGGGTTCCCAAGTGGGCCAGCTGTGCATGGTGTGCCTTGGCTTCCGACACAAAGTCAGGGTCTCCGCCCACCACGAAGTCACACAGGGTACACAAAAACAACGGACCCGAAGCCAAGTCAGTGGGAGGGGGTCCTGCCATGTCCCATGGCCGTCGCACAATCACTCCCGTGACTGCCGTGGGCTGTAATATGGGCAGGTCCTTCAGGTGCTCCCGTTTCGTGTGCACCGCCAAGGTGGTTCTGGACGCAAAGGACCTCTGGCACGCCATTCCGTCTTCGCATGTGATGCCGCAGGGAAAACACCCGTGTTTTCGTTTGGTGGGCTTGGGTTTTTGCCAAAGTCCGTCCCCAAACATGAACCCTGGGTGTGACGAGGCGGTGGGTATGGGAACCCAAGCCTCCCTGGGTCCCCGCAAACCCAAAGAATTTAGTCCACCCTCCTCTTCTGCGCCTATACGTCTTCGCTTGCCTTTCACTTGTCTCGCCACCATCGCCGCCCCCTCCTCGTCTTCCTCCTCGTCTTCCTCTTCCTCTGCCTCTGCCTCCTCCTCAGCAGCTGCTGCTGCCTCCTCCTCCTCAGCAGCTGCTGCCTCCTCCTCCTCCTCCTCACGTGGTTCGGGTAGACCCTTCCACATTAAAAACCGTGGTTCCGGGGCATGGTCCCTATCCAGGTGCACCTTCAAATTGGCCTCACTGAAAAACACCCTTTTGCACGTAAAGCACTCAAAGGCTTCCCAGCCCTCGCTTCGCAGGTGCTCCTCGTGCTTGCGGTACACGTGCAACTTCAAGGCAAACATGGATTTGCAGGTGTAACTGCGACACCATTTGCACTCAAACACACCCCCGGGTCCTTGGATGTGTTGCTGCACCAGATGCACCTTCAGGGTCTTGGCACTGGCAAACTTCCCCTTGCACAACGGATTGTGGTTGCCCTCCTCGTCTCGGTGTGGGCAGTAATGGGCCTCCCGCACATCTGGGTGGTTTGCGATCTCGTGTTGAGCAAGCGACTTCTGGGTGTGCAGATCTTGTCTACAAATGGAACACCATGTCAAGGACATGGCCCTGGCCCTGGCCCTGGCCCTGGGCCCCGCGGCGTGATGAATGGTGAGCGGAAACGAATTGTGACAACCTTCCGCTCTGTTCCCTATTTAAAAAACAAACACACACACAAATCTTCCGCTCTGGGTGGCACTTGGTAGGGGTGCAGGGGGTGGTGGGTAGGTAGGAGGGGGTACCACAAATAACCCAGCGCCCTTCTCCGCCACCCCTCCCCCCCCCCACACACATGTTGGATGCGGGTGGAGTGTACACCCCAAAACTGTATGGCGTCCCTATGTTTTCGTCCACCTGTGGCACCCTGTATGCCTTGGAGGACGCGCCCTTTGCCGACGCAGACAAAGGGCTGTGCTTGGGTACGGAGGGCGTGCAACGCAGTCCAGAGTGGTTAACAACCCGCCAAGCGTACTTTGGGGCGTCCAGCCCCTGTGCCGCCTTCGGGGTGTTTGACTTGAGGGCGGAACTGAACCCTGGCATGTCCGGAGACTTCCCCACCGCCCTCATGGCCATGGCGCAGGTGGTGCAGAGCAAGGACGGCACTGGGGCTGTGCCAACGTGCGGTCCTCCTGACCCAGTGATGCCACCACCGCCACCCGGGGTAGCCATGCGGAAGGGCACGTGTCTCGAGGACCGAGCGGCTGCCATGGTGGAATGGGTGTTACGCATTCCCACCATTCCCGGGGGGGTGTACGTGGACCCTGCCCGACCCTACATTAGGGTGTCCCTGGACAGGACCACCGTGTGGGGACTGCCCATCGAACTGAAGTCGACTCTGAGGCCACCCTCTGGGGGCAAGGTGGACACCCCACCCTTTTACTACGTGCTGCAGTGCTTGATGCAAGCCCGGGTCGTGGGCGCGCCCGCCGCGCTGCTTGCCATTTGCTACCTGGACGCCCCCGAGTACGAGGAGGAGGCAAAGAAGGAGGCGCGGGACCCGTCGTCTCTGCGCGCACGGGTGGACGATGTGCCACACATGTGTGAATTGTGGCGTGCCCAGAGGCGGGAGAAGTTGGCGGGTGCAGACCCCCACCCTGGCTATGCGGACACCTTGGACGTGTTCACGGTCACCCGTACGGCCCGGGCGGATGCCTTTTTGGATGGCTTGTACAAGGAGGCCTGGGACTTGGTGTGCGCCATTGCGGGGCGGGCACGGGAATGTCCCATGGCCTATGCAGAGGTGCGCGCGGCGTGGACACACGTAGTTACAACCAGGGGCGGTGTGGCAACGGCCCAGGAGGTGGCTGCAGAGTGCACTCAGATGGGCGTGGCTGCCTCTGTGCGTCAGTGGCTGACAAGACCCCCCTGGGAGGTAGCCCTGGGAATTGTAAACCCAACCTCAACCCCAACTCGTCTCACTAGAGTAACTTTGGGAGATGTTGTGTGTATTTAGGGGGGGGGTGCTAAAACACACTCGGGAACTTAATGTGAAAGTCGCGTGAACCACCGACGCCGGTCCACACCTCAGCATCCAACGACGCCTTGCCGTTGCATTCGATAACCATGTTTTCAACGTCCATCTCAGCGATCTTTGCAAGTTTTTCCCGGATTTCCAGGGTTGTAGGGTGGCCACATACTTGAATTTCGAACGGGGGCTCCATGCCCACAACTCCACGTATGCTCTCCGTCACTTTCGAGGTGTTGTCGAAGTTTAGGCGGACCCCACCCTCGAACTTCTTGCCAACAAAATTCCACCTGAAAAATGTCTCTCCGAGTTGAAGTAGCTGGCGTTCCGTGTCCGCTGGGTCATCAACGGGTATCAAGACCAACTTGGAGTACTCAAAGGCAGGGGCAGGGGCAAAGGCAGAGGCGCGCTTCTTCGAGCCACCACTGCCACTACCAGCGCCACACTCTGGCTTTTCGTCCTCGTCCTCGTCCTCGTATGTGCCACACTCCTCGACCCCGTCCTTGCTTCCCACCACGAACTCCGCAATGGGAATGCTCATGTATTTCCCGTGTTTCGAGTCCATCGCAAAGGCTTCTACAGCAGCAACCCAAATGTGACACGTTCCTTGTCGTTGGTACCCCAATTCACACCCCACCTCACCCCCGTTTGCCCCTCCCCCTCGCCCACCCCCTGCCTACCATGGGTACCGTGGTAGGTGTTGCATTATGTGTTTGGTTTTCCCAGCGGAACATTTGGAGTAGGGAAGGGACGGGGTCGTGGGCGGAAGTTTGTCACTTTTCATTTCACCCACAACAAGGCAGTGAAATGGCTGGTGCCGCTGCGGGGTCCGGTGCCTCAAGGCCGGCCTCAACTGGCACAACCCCCCGTTCAGCGCACTTGGAAAGCAGCATACTCTTCCATTACGTGCAGATGGATGACGTGAGTAGCCTATCCGGGTTTGAGGGAAACCCCCACCATGTGGACAAAGGAGGGTTTAACGCGATGATGGTGGCTGCCAAGTACCGTCGTCCGGGCGCCTTGAAGTGGTGCATTGAAAATGGAGTGGGCAGGGCAGGCATCGACAAGGAGGAGAGGAAGGAGGGGTTGACGGCCCTTATGCTGGCGTGTCTGAGGTGGTCCGTTCCCAATGCAGCGGGACTGCCACCCATGGACCAGGACTCCCCCGAGTGCGCTCGAATATTGATCAGGGCAGGGGCCAACCCCTTGAAACAGGACCTCAGCGGAAAGACGTGTGCCCATCACGCGGTCCTTGCCGGCTTGCCCAGAATCGTGCAGTTCCTTTGTGGAATCAGCGAGGGACGAGAGTTGATGCTTTTGAAGGACTGCAGTGGCGTTTCTGCGGCAGACTTGGTTGGCGATAAGTTTGGGTCGATACCTCCGGTTGTGTCCGGGGGAGGTGCCGGGAGTACAGCAACAAAGTCCACCAAGACTTCCGCCTTCAAGACTTTCGCCCCCAAGGACCCCGAGGGTTCCCAGGACTCCGAATCATCCCTGGACAAGGCGATCAGAATGACCCAAGACCTTTGTCGGTCTGCACCACCAACGCAACCTACGGGTGCAGTGCCCACGGTTCCATTGAGGAATGCAGCGTGCTATGGATGTGCCGTGCGGGTGCAAGAGCCCAAAATCAAGCTGAAGAAGAAGGACGCCACGGGGGAAGTAGTCGTGGAGGTGCCCATTGGGGACTACCTTGCATCTGCCGCGAGAAGAGGGGACAAAACCACCCTTGATCGGTTTAAAGGGTACCTTGACCACGTGGACTCCGACGGTCGCAACGTGTTGATGTCTGCTGCCGTGGCAAGGAAGCCGGACATCTTGGAATATGCGATTGAGCAGTTCCTGGCAGTGGGGAAAGCGAAGTTGGAGGCAATGATCAACCAGCCGGACGACTTTGGGTGTACCCCCACTCATTTTGCCGCCGCGGGTGGCAGACTTGCCGACCAACCAGATCCAGCGTGTTTGGAGTTAGTGTTGAAGAACGGAGGTGACGTCAACGCGGTGGACAACGCCGGGTTCACGCCGTTGCACATTGCTGCCCAGAATGGCTTTCCCAAGTGCGTGGGGGTGCTGTTGTGCACCCATGGTATCGACGTTGACATTTACGTGGACGGGCAAGATGCGCTGAGGCTGACATCCGATGAAGAGTGTCGGACTCTATTAACCAACTTTACGGCGCTGAGTCTAGAGATGCGGCATGTACTGCAAGGAAACGTTGCGGAGCTGTGCAAGGTGCCCACGACCTTTCAGCGTAGACACACTGTCACCGGACTTACCCCGGTGAGGTTTGCGGCGGACGTGGGACAGGCGGAGGTGTTGAGCCTTTACTTGGAACGAATGTCCACGGACGACATTTTGAGAATACCCAAGAAGTGTAACAGCACCCTGCTGCACCTTGCCTGCAGCGATCCCTCGAAGGACTTCTCATTCCCGAAGTCCGAGAATGTGCGACTTGCGTGTGTTCGAGCGATTTTGGCGACGGAGGGGGGCAGGAAGTCCTTGAACATGCAGTCGATTGAAAAGGAGAACACGGCGTTGCACGTGGCCGCTGCACGAGGCATGTGCCTCGTGGTGAGGGAGTTGTTGATGAACGGCGCCAACCAGTTCCTGCGCAACAAGGACGGCATGTTGCCCTCGGACATGACGACGAAGAAGGAGATTTTGGACCTGTTTGTGCATGGCGTGACGCCCGCCACGGAGAGGACCCCGGGCATGCCAAATGCCGTGTCCGAGAAGAAGCAGCAGCAGCAGAGACAGCACTTGAATGCGGTGGCGCAGTATGCCGAAGCGGCACACGGTTTAAGGGCCCAAGTGCGGAAAGCGGAGGCAGTGGTGGCGGGCATGCACGCGGTGCACGGTGTGGGGAGACAGCTGGGGGCGGCTCGGGCTGCTATGTGCAACGCCGTGGACTCCAAGGTCCTGGGACAGGAGTTTGAGGCCGGTCGCGGCGTGGCGGAGCTGTGGGCAGACAAGGGCTGGGCGGATCGGGCCCTGGAACTCAAGGTGGCTGCTGTGAACACGTGGGAGTGGACGTGCTGCGGCATCACACCCGTGCCCACACCCGCACCCGCGTCTGCAAACCCACAACCTTTGCTGCGGTGGTCTGCCTGGTTGAGCGAAACGGAGTTGCTGGACCCCCAGCGCGTGTCCAGCACGGGGGGCGACCTCACACAAGAGGAGCTGCGGATGGCGGATGTGGACGTGGTGGACACCCAGCCGTACTTCTTCAAGGCCACCCTGGGTCCAACCTTCTTGGCGGACGAACCGGGGGTGGCCAAGGCAATGGTGCTGGGGAAGTTTGCCGTGTCAGGGCCCAGGGTCCAGGTGCAGTCCGTGTCCACGGTGCAATTGGAGTGCTACAGTGTGGGGACCAGCCTTGCGCCCGCAGAGGGTGTGAATGCGGGAGTGGTGTCCCCTGTGGCGGCACTGGTCTCGATCCACGCCAAGGGGTGGCAGCCGGGGGTGGTGTTGCCCATCAAGGCCTGGGTGTGCACAGAGGACAGTGTGCCATCCCGAGGGCCGGACGACAGCATTCTGGACATTGACTTGGACTTTGGGGGCCCGGGCAAATTATGCATTTCCCAGAGGAAGGCGCCCTTGATGTACGCGTGCATGGCGGTGCCGTGGTTTGATCGACATCTGGGGCAGGTGCTGGGCGAGGGCACGGGCACGGGCACGGGCACGGGCACGGGCACGGGCACGGGTCGCGTGGAGGACGAGTGTGTGGTGGCCAGTGCCATTCAGATGGTGCACACTCTGGATGTGGTACTGCGCTCGGGTGTGAGGCACACCAACCCCACGCTGGAAACGTGGAAGGTGGTTGCAGTCCCCAAAACGCGGCTTGCGTGGTCCTTCAGGGTGGTGTTAACGGGGTTCAAGGACTGCACCCTGTGTCCGAGGCAGGACTTGGTGCAGAGTCTGGGGTTGTGCACCAACACGCCCCAGGAGCCAAAACCGAAGGACCCTCCAGGGCCTGGGTCCGTCCTGGCCTTTGTCGTGGATGCCACATGCGACGCCTCAACTGGGGAGACGACTCCACAGGACGTGGCACTGCAGCTGCGGCGCTTGGGGGTGTTTGTGACACAGTGCCGCTATGAGGACCTGGAGGCGTCCTGGGTGTTGTTTACGGAGGTGTTGGCTATGGCTCCTGGGGCCACGGTCCTGTTCTTCTACTGTGGGAATGTGTGCACGAAGGAGGGGGTGACGTGTTTTGCGCCGCGGGATGCTAAAGCCATGCCAGAGGCACCCGTGTATGCACTGGGCCCCTTGCTGAGGTTGGTGAAGGTGTCGTTTGCGCTGGTGGTTGTGGTGGACGCCCTTAGACCCGACAGGCAACCAGAGGTGTTTCGAACCGTGAACTTTAGCGTGGACCATTCACCATTGACGTGTGTGTGGGCCACGGCCACGGCTACGGCTATGGCTACCTTGGAACAACCTGAGAAGACCAGGACCTCATTTGGGGAGGCATTTGTGGAGGCCTTACAAACCCACACCATTGCGGGGTCCTTGAAGACCCTTGTAGATGACACCAGGGCCAACCTGAAGGGCCAAAAGCTATGTTTCTTCACAGAAGAAGACCCTGCAACCATGAGCATTGTGGATCCATCGGAGAAGTTACGACAGGGGCTTGGAGCTGGAGCTGGAGCTGGAGCTGGAGCTGGGGCTGGGGCTGGGGCTGGGGCTGGGGCTGGGACTGTTACAGACCTTGCCCCGTGCGTCCCCATTCCAAAGTGCGGCAAGGTCCCCAACTTTGCGTGTGATTTGCACATTGTGTGTGAGGCGTTGCAGCCCTTTGTGCACCCTCGAGTGGAAGGAGCGGAAAGGACATCCGTCATTACCCCCATTCAAGCGTTGGCGGCATTGGTATGCTCGGGCACTGGCACATCCAGCAGGGTGCAGTGGATGACACCTCGAGCCATATGGAACGTCTTGTGTGCGGCCCAGTTCCTGGGGGTGGGCATGGGACGGGTTGGGCCCATGGAGTGCGCCCGATTCAAGAGACGGGCCATGTTTGAGGCCAAGACTCATGAGGACGCCCTGGCGTTCCACCAGCTGTCGTTTGCTTTGCACATGGACCTGGAAGAGGCCAGGGCACACCTACGTGACGTGGTGGAGGACTGGGTGATGGTCAAGGCACGGGAGCGGCTTCACTGTGGGTACCCCATTCTGCCCTCGGGCAGTGTGTCCGTAACGGGAGTGGAATTCGGGCGGGGGTCCTGTGCCGCTGTGGTGAAGGGGGTCACGACGGAGAGTGTGTTTGGGGACCACCCAGACATTCGAGCCGTGAAGGTGTTCCACATTCTGGAGGTCCCTGAGGTTGCCCCCGGGGGTTTGACGGACGAGTGCGTGGCTCGCGTGCTGTACGACGTGGACAAGGAGGCGCGCATACTAGGTGTGTGCAAAAACATTCACATCCAACACCTGTTTGGTGTGATGGAAGCGCCTTGCAGTGGGGCTCCAAGGTTGGTGCTGGAGGCCCATGCCACAAACCTGGCGCAGGTGTGTGGCATGGACGCAGGGGACCCAGACAGCCCCCAGGTGGTGACCTCGGCACTGGTGCAGGGCCTGTTGGAGGGCTTGTTGGAGGCCTTGGTGTATTTGGCTGGGTTGCCCCACCCCGTGGTGCACTGCGACATCAAGGAGGACAACGTGTTGTTGAGGGCTGGTCCTTGGTCCACCCCAAGCCTGGCCAAGCAGGCGGTGGTGCTCACGGACTTTGGGTGTGCTCGGTTGGTGCTGGAGTGCGACCCGGTGTTGGAGGTGCGACCCCGGGGTGCTGTCGCCTACAAGGCCCCAGAGGCGTCCACTGGGTCAGTGGACGGCAAGGCTGACGTGTACAGCGTATGCCTCATGTTGTGCAATGTGGTGTGTCACACGATGGCCAAGCGACAAGGTTCGGTTGTGTGGAGAGACAGTCCGCTGCCTGAACGTTCCGGGGCAGTCGTGGCGGAGGCGTGCAGCGTGTTGCGTGCAGAGGCTCCTGCCCTTGCGGCAGCTCTGGAGCGTGGGTGCACGGGCAACGTCGCGGATAGGCCATGTGCCCTGGAATTGCAGAGGGGTCTGTGTACGGTGTAGGCTGTAGGCTGTAAAATACAAAGACTGGGTGTATACAACGCAGAAACGAAAGGGGCGGGGGTGGTTCCTTGGCTGCGCCCATGTACCATGTTGTGCTAGATACAACAAACGGAACAGTGAAGTCCGCCTTGGTGTTTGTAAGGGCACCGGAGACGGATGCAGTGAACGCCTGGTTTATTGTTTGTGCTGGAAGTCGGTGTAATGTACATGGTTGGTGTGACATGGAACATGTTAGGGCTGGAGCTGGAGCAGGGGCAGGGGCAGGGGCAGGGGCCTCCACCTCTTTGCCCGTTTGCAGTTGTGTGGGCAAGTTTTCTGTACTGGAACTGGCCGCTGCTCTCACGTGGCTCAAGGAGGACCCTAATTTCATGTGTCCCCTGGGTAAGTCTATGTGGTTGTCAACAGCCACCACACGCAGGAGAAAGGCACTGGTGTTTTATGTGGACACTTGTGAAGCAAAGGAGTTGGAGGGTGTATACATGTGCACAGACGGCGACCAGGAAGACGCACTTGGGGAAGGTCTTCTTTTGGGGGCTCCGCAACTAAAAGACCTTGGAACAGTTCTAAGCCGAAAGGGCTTTAAGCCACCCGAGCTTACACCCTCCTCGGACGAAACGGTGGCCTGGATTTTGCAAGTTTTGTGGGGCGCTCACAAGGGCACCTTTGTGTTTTAGAGGTAGAAACCCACCCCCCCCCCCCCCCCCCACTCCTTGTAAGTGAATGTGTTTGAAAATGAAAAATACATTATGAAACACCAAAACCTACGTACTCCACTTAAAGTACGCGGACAGTGCAACAACACCCAAAGATTGGGCCATACGCTGAAAGAATCTCATGTGCTGTGTTTCAAGGGCATGCTTTTGGGCAATGGTTGGTAGTTGGTATGCGTCGGAAATAAGACCGGCGTCAACCAAGGGAATTTTGACCACCTTTGTGTTCGTCATTGTCTTCGTTCCCGTTGCTGGCGCACGTGCCACAGAGGCCCTGATGGGGGTTTTCAAGGCGCTGGGCTCGGGCTCGGGCTCAGCCTCAGACTCGGCCTCGGCCTCGGCCTCGGCCTCGGGCTCGGGCTCGGGCTCGGGCTCAGCCTCAGACTCAGTCTCAGACTCAGCCCCAGCCCCAGCCCCAGCCCCAGCCCCAGCCCCAGCTGCGGAAAGAGGCTTTGGCGGGCTTAGAATGGTGTACCTGGTTCTGGCTGGCGTAGGTGGCAAATCTTTGTCCTCTGTGGTGGGCTTTGGTGGTTCCTTAAATTGCGCGTACACAGCGCCGCTCGATGCGGCAGACGCATCGGGAGTGAGCCACTCGAACCTTCCAATTGCAACCAAAAGGGCATGCACAGGACTCAACTCGGGGTGCTTGAACAGGCTGTGGACCGAGAGGCGGGGTACATTGACTGTCAAGGGAAGGTTTGACCAATCCAAGTCATCAGGGCTCACTGTCTCCGAAGTGCCAGACACCATTCGACCCACGGGTCGAGTAGTGGTTTTGGAGGCCAATGGCTGGCTTCCAAGGCCAGCTACCTCGGGCGTGGGTCTCCCTCTGGCGCCCTTGCCAAAGTTCCTCCAGTGATTTGGGTCCCAAATCAAAACCCCTTTACTGTCGTACAACAGCTTCCGCTGGGTCGAATCGCTGCATTGGTTCAGCAGGGTGGCCACCGCAAACTTGACAAAGGTACTTGGGTTTTTGGGCAAGGTCAACACCTTGTTACGTACGTACTTGGCGCGTGCTAGCGCGCCAAAGCTTTCCAGGCTGTATGGTGGCGGTGATAGCAGCGTACGTCCAATGTATGGTTTGCTCCAATCTGGGACTTTGGGGTCCCAACTGCCGTTGACCGCGGTGAATGACACATCGAAGTCCGGCATGAACACAAATGTGGTGCCAGAGCTTGCCACTGGCACAGGCACAACCACCTCGGGGGAGAACAGAACAAAGTGGTTTTTCACATCCAAATTGCAAGCGACGGCCTTGTACAGGTGTTCCGTAACTACGTGACGGGACAGTGCGTGCAACGCCACGCTCTCAAGGACAGGGGTCTCCTGCAGCTTCTCTCGTAGTGAGACAACGAGTTCCGCCAGTTTGTGTACCACCTCGTCAAAGGTCTCTTTCGTGGGCACATCAACGGCGTCGGTGTCCACGGTTTCCAGAGACAACGTAGTGATGGGGAAGTTCGCAATCTCCTCCATGGTGTCCAGTGCGAGGTAAATGGATTGAATTACGCCTTCCCGGGCAAAGTCCGCTTTGGTGCCCCGGGGTGCATCGCAAGGAGGGTAATATTTTTCAAACTCCGCCTTGGCGTCTTGGAGGTGGCTCTGCGCCCTTGCATGGAAATCCGCGGCCCTCAAGATGTTTGGGACCCTATCACGCACGGAGTGCATGGTCCTATCCAAGTCCCTCAAGTTGCGTTCCAGCGTGTTCAGACACTCCAGTACACCGTTGCGCGATTTGGTGTACAGGTCCTTGTACTTCCTCAGCCGCGGTTCTGCAAGAGACTTGCAGAACACACGTTTCGTCACCTGGTCGCGGGAGCTTCTGGCGCGCTTTTCGGCGAGCACGTCCAACCTCTGCACGGCCGTGGTGTGGATTTCGGCGTACACAGCGGACGTCACATTGGAGGGGTCCGTCCGCAAAAGGGGCGGCGTGACTCCAACCAGAAACGCATGCCGGGGCATGCCCTGTCCCGGCACGAACCCAAGAGGGTGCTTTAGGACCCCAGCGGACGTCAGTCGCGCCTTGCTTCTCTCGGTTTGCATGGCTCCCGCAAATGCCGGGAACATGGTGTGGTAGGGAAAGGGTAGGCGTACCCAGGACTGGTACACTGGGTAGGCGTCCTGTGCGATGCGGTGCCACATATCTGTGTCGTCCATTTGTAGCCGTGCAATGTCAAAGTCTGTGTTGCTGCCAGGGAGGGGGGTGTTGTCCACGCACACCTCCACAGACGAGCCCGAGAACCAAGTTTCAAACACAATCAGGGTCAGGGAGGGGGTGGTGCGGGCTGAAATGCACACCTCTCCGCGCGTAAAGGGCACGGCGTGTCCACTCTCTGAGTCCAACTCAATCTTGTTGATCGCGGGGAAAATCCGCGTGTGGAGTGAGGTTGTCATGTCGTCTTCCGGATCGGTGGCACAGTCATTGATGTGGGTCAGTAGCCGTGTCAGAGCCGCTTCAAACAACGTTCGCCGGAATACAACCTCCACCACCGCCCGGTGGCCCTTTTTCCCCGTAGATGCATCCGTGTCTAGCTGTACTTGAAATCGAACTCGGACGTACATATCTGCAGGGATGTCTTCATCGGCGGCCCCAGCCCCAGCCCCAGCCCCAGCCCCAGCCCCAGCCCCAGCCCCAGCCCCAGCTGATTCTGGCTTGCCTGTCGAAATGGGACTTAGGTCCGTTGGCTCTAGCACTTCTTCAGTGTCTTCCGTAACCAAGTCACAGACAGGAACGTGTGCCTTGGTGTTCCCCATGAATTTGAAGTCCACCGTAGCATGGCTGGCCCCCTCGAATGTTCGCGCACGGGAAATGGTTGGGTGTGCATTTTGGCCGACAGTCAACGGCGTCGTGAACCTTGTGCGCACCACGAGGTTGGAAGGTGTAAGCCCCATGGTATTCTCCTACCTTGTGGATTAAACATTTGGTGCTATGTATTTATATTTCGGTGGGTCCGTGACTACACAAGCCCAAAATGGGGAACGGGGTGCACACACACACACCCCCCCCCCCCATCAATTCTGTTACTTGGATCACGAAGGCCACAAAAACTGTGAAAACCAACCCCGAGGTCCAGCAGACCCCCCTCCTGCAGGTCCAGCAGACCCCCCTCCTGCAGGTCCAGCAGACCCGCCCCCGCCCCCGCCCCCGCCTCCTTCGTCGTTTCGATGGCGTTTGACGGAATCAGCCAGTGTGATTAACCCCTTGTGCATTTGGGCCTTACCCACAGCGTGCATTTGGGCCTTAACCACAGCTTGCATCCATGCCTCGCGCGCGGGGCCAATTTCGGACACAAAGTATCTTCCAAGGAGGGCCACCAGAATGTGGGCATGTAACATTTGCGTGGTGTCAATGACTCCTTCACGGGTTGGAACCAACTCCCGTCTGATGGGGTTCGGCAGATACAGAATCTGGTCTATGCGCCTCTGTAATTGTAGGCGACCCTCTGGTGAAAATACTTGCACAACTTCCTCAACGTCCTCGCCCTCCTCATTTACCACACGCTGCTTGCGTGTGACACCCACCAACTTGTCAACGGTGGCTTCGACCTCCCAACACCGTCGCTGGTTGGAAAATTTGAAGTTTCTGAACCCGTTCAAATAGGCCTGCAGGAGATTACCAGGGCCACCTCCCTGGTGAAACACGGTGAACATGCCACGCTCATGAAAGCGGTTGTCTGTGTTTGGTCGCACTGAGTTGCACACATTATCCACAATGAAAATGGGGGACTCCAGAAAGCTGAACGTTCTGGAGATCGTGCTAAACACCTCCTTGCCGACATAGATGTTTGAATTGGGCTCCCCCGTAAACCACGAGATGGCACAGGGAAACAGAGCCACGTGCTGGTCGAAGTTGCCATCCACGGGAAGGGGGTCATCTGGCAACAGGACCTCCTCAAATAGGGTGTCCCTGGGCAACTCTCCGGGTGGAAACAGGGGAATGACGCCCTCCAGGTTGGCGTCCGTGACCATGGGGTAGCCCCTGTATGGCTTCCTGCCTCTGTTCAGGAACTCAATGGCAACAGGTCGCATGCGCTCGCGAATGGTGTTTGCCCAAACATCTGCCCCGGGAGCGAACACGGCGTGGCTTGCCATTCCAAGTGCCAAGAGAGCACTGTCCACCAGGGGGTGTGGCGTCGCATACTCCCTGGGAACTTGAGTCGCAAGGGAGTACAACTGTGATAGTGTCATGCCAGGAAAGTCTGGGTTGGCAGCCCTGTATGCAACCAGGTCCCCGATGCACACGCGAAATTGCACAAGGGTGCCTTGGGTTTCGGGGTTGTACACAAAGGGTTTTGAGGTAAACGCAGCCCTGGTTGCGAGGTTAATGTCCTCGGTGAAGCGCGTTATCACCAGTTGGAGCCGGGGGTTATGAAACGGGTCCAAGAGCTCAAACACCGCACTCGCCACCTTGGGGTCGTGGGACTGAATCGCGACATAGTGATTCACTGGCGTGTATACACGGGTCTCGGGGTTGTACTCGACTTTGAATTCGTCCCTGAGTTTGATCAACACCTGTGCAAATGTAGTTGCACGCAGCTGAAACTCGATTGGCTCAATGTGAATGCCAGCAACGGCTTCGGAATCGAGCTGACCAGGTTCCTTTAGCCAGAGTCGACTCTCGGCACCAAAGTTCAGGAAGAATGTGCCGTCCCCTGGACCGCTTGGCACCTCCCTCGGTGCCTTCCACCCCACTGTGCCTTCTACATGACTAACGTGCATCGGGGTTTCTGTTTCCTCGATGTCACTGCGATGTTGAATCATGCCAACCACAAGGGGCACCCGGGAAAAGGACCCACCCATTCTGTGTGCTATTGCTCTGTGCAGATATGGTCAGCACTATTTCGAATTTTATTTCGTGCCACGAACATGCACACAACAACAACAACAAAAACAACCACAACTATTTTGAATGCAACTTCCCTAATCCAAATCCAAGTCTTTAGCCCGGCCCCGGCACCGGCCCCAGCCCTGGCCCGGCCCCGGCCCCGGCCCCGGCCCCGGCCCTAGCCCGAGTTGCAGCCAAAAAGAGCAATCCACGGACCACTCCCTGTTGCCACGCGTGTCGCATGGAGTTGAAGTAAGCCGTGCACTGTTTGTGGGTGGGGACTACACCCATTTCCTTACCCAATCGAATCAAAGCGGAGTTCACGTGCGTGGACATGGGCGCGTTCAAGCGTTCACACTCTTCGAGATTGGGCTTGCCATCCGGACTCCATGTTAATGGCATGAAATCATCACTTCTGTACTTGTCCACGGTTTCGTCGTACACTTTCAACTCTGTACGTAAGGGGTCTTTCACCACACGGCGCCATTTCGAAACGCTTCCAACGACGCGCGTAAACGCTTTCAGAGCTTTGGTGTAGGCTACCTCAGCTCTGGCGTCATTGTGGGGCTGTGTGTCAATGATATCCACCACCCTCGACACTTTGACCAGCAGGGGAGATACAGGCAGGTAGTTGTCCTCACAAATCATCAAGAAGCTGCACGGGTCCAGGTCCATGACACGTGCTACTTGATCTCGAAGATGCTGGGAACACAAACCGTCGGTGAATTGCCAAGAAGCTAATAAGTCACTTTTTCCCCCAAATACCTTGTGTGCCACGGGCACAATACGATAGTTACCCATGCAGTCAACGGTTCCGTCCCCAAACATGGCAAATCGTTGTTTGGGCAGAGAGGACCTCACGGACGCCCGTTTCCAGGGGGGAACTACCACACAGAAAGCCATCAATTCCGGGAACCCATTCGTTCGCGCCGAGGGCAACACATCATTGAGGTCGTCATCAGTAAACACCCTCTCTGTCGTGCCCGAAGATGGGGAAGAAGCTCCAGCTCCAGCTCCAGCTCCAGCTCCAGCTCCAGCTCCAGCTCCAGCTCCAGCTCCAGCTCCAGCTCCAGCTCCAGCTCCAGCTCCAGCACTAGCTCCAGCACTAGCTTCAGAACTAGCTCTAGGGGCATCGTGTTTGCCCAAGTTAATGTAAAACAGAGCGTCCCTGCGCATAGCTGTGCGGACCCTATTGTTCCACCCGTGAGGGAGATTGTGCCTAACGCAATTCGACCCCATATTCAATCGGCTCCACACTGCAGCGTGGAACATGGGCGTGGAAACCGGCCCCTCGCGCCACTTTGTTCCCCCGTCCTCAGAGGCTGTGACATACTCCACTGCGTGTGCGCTGGATGGCCACGGTTGGGCCCGAGTCCAGGCTTCCGCGCGCAGTCTTCTGTCTGGGTCACATGCTTCCAGGGGTGCCAAACAAAGTTCCACCACCATATCCAGGAACGTCGTTTTCATCACGATTTCAGGTGCCCCCCACACGTCTCGTAGCTCGATGGCGGTGGCGAGGCCCCTTTCATTATCCAACACAATGTTGGCTTTGATCGAGCGACAAGTATGATGCACGGTCCACATGTTCGGGATGCCGTACTCCAGGCTGTGTGAATCTACTTCAGGTTCATGCACAAGGAAGGACGAGAACATTCCCAAGACTGTATGCAGGCTGTGCACGGCAAACTGCCCGTGCATACGCAAGGGAGCATGGTCCCCACCGCCCGCCTCTTTCATGTTTGGAATGGACAGCTTGAACCCGATCAAGTTATCTGACATCAAATAACGTTCTTGGGTCACATCCATGCCTTCGAATTCAGTTTCAGCCAAAGGGAACTCACTCCAAGGGACGCCAACAAGATGCTCTGGAACGCGGGTTCGAACCACGGTTGCGGTGGCCACCTCCGTTTGGGACACATAGGACACGGGAATCCCGAATTTGTCCCGCTTGTTGTCTCGAGACACCCGCACAAGCAAGGGAATTTGGGAATGTGTGGGGTCAGCGCCTTCGACAGAGGTGCCCACGCCCATGGTTTGTTTGTGGCGCGTACATTGATCATTTTATAAAACCCCCAAACGGTGTCACTATGCTTCTTATTCAAGAATAAGGGGGCGGGCGAGCGGGCGAGCGGGCGAGCGGGCGAGGGCCAGACTCCCACTTTTCCCTGGGGTGGTGTCCACGCAAGCACACACCAAATAAACCATATAACTTACTCACAAACCACTGGTTACAGTGCCCACACGAGGACAGCCAATCATGGGTGCCCAACACTCCAGTGTGCAAGTGAAAGTAAGGGAGGTCCTCCCAGATGGTACACTCGGTGGGGAATTTGGTGTGCAAGTCAGCACGAGCGGCTACAGGCGTAGCATGACAACAATTGCGTGTCCGCCATGCACAGTAAGAGTGGACACATATACGCTGGTAGACGTCTTGTACGCCTTGGGCGGAGAAACAGATGGTGTACGTCGTGTCTCGGAAGCCCTGTCTCTTCGGTTGGAGTGGGTAAACAACAAGCCCAGTGTGATATACAGCATCTTGGGTCCCCTGGGAACTCCTGTGCAAGTATTCACCCTTGCCTCCAAAGCCGACCAAGACAAGCTTGCACACTCCACCCACTTTAACCTGGCGGACTGGCATGCCCACCTTATGCAGTCGAGGGCATAAAGAAGATTCTGGAACTACATAAAGAAGGTTCTGGTGCTGGTACCTCAGCCTACCCTTCTTTGGTACAACTCAAGTGAAAATTGCTTGCCGCTGCCCACAATCAACGTGCCACGGCGCCGAGTTCTGTGTTCGTCAGTGACAATGCCACCCAAATCCAAGTCCAAGTCCAAGTCTGCGTCTGCGCCTGTGTCTGTGCCTGCTCCCGAGCCCAAGTCGTCTGCGACGCGAAAGAAACTGCGAGCAGGCATCGCAGCCAAGGAAGCTCCGGCTCGTCTGCAAATGAGACAAGCGAACTTGGCTGCTGTGGTTAAGCACCCCGCGTTTGAGGCGTGCACCTTGAACAAGGCCCAGTTTCGCGTCATCTTTTTCACCCCGTACGCCCATCAGTATGTGACAGCCTTCTGTAGGAAGTTTGGGCACGACATGCCAACTACGGCCTTGCTGGACTGTCAAGATTGTTTGGAAAGATTCCTGTTTGACGAGGGCGGGGAAATCACGGACGTCGATCTGTCTGCAGCCGCCGAGGCACGGTGTGTGGTGCGCCAAAGGAAACATCGCGCGGGTGCCTTTGCGCTGTAATTGCAAGCAAGCGCCTCCCTTCCCCGACCCACCCCCGCCCAACCCCTTCAGTCGTGTTTGTTGATTGGCAATGATACATTCCCGTGTTATTTGCTGAGTCGTCACGGACCCCTTCTACCCAAAGTAAGAAGTGATCTGCATCTCATTGCATTGCATTGCATTGCATTGCATTTCATCTCATTGCATTTCATCTCATTAGACTGTAACGCCCCCCCCCCTCTCCCCGCCCTACC
>Ga0164294_10000765_pt1 | contig 30533 bp, 28 predicted proteins | sample GEODES005metaG_FD_111479 | JGI IMG/M metagenome (GOLD analysis project Ga0164294, IMG submission 111479) | Oligotrophic lake water microbial communities from Sparkling Lake, Wisconsin, USA - GEODES005 metaG | ecosystem: Environmental > Aquatic > Freshwater > Lake | place: USA: Sparkling Lake...
ACTGGTCGTCGAACCCCGGCTCGCCGAATGGCGCGATGAGTTAGCTGCGATCAGCGGCCAACGCCCTCGCTTGGCGGGGTCAGGGTCGACCTGGTTCGTCGAGGGTGAGTTCCCGGGCGACGATCGCGTCGTCGTGCATACGACGCCAGCGTCCTGAGCCGAGCGCGACGCCGCGCGTGCGGGTCGAACGCGGGACCACCCGGCGGCGGGGCCGGGTGGGAACCGAGAAATTCGAGATGTTCTGCGCCGGAAGTCGGTGGGCGGGAGTCGCCTCCTCACCCGCAACACGACTCACCCGCTGGGCGAGTCTCTACTTGCCTGCGGCGCGGCGCTGGAAGCGGGTTCGCTTCAGCATCTTCTTGTGCTTCTTCTTACGCATGCGCTTACGGCGCTTCTTGATGAGAGATCCCATGGGGGAGTGACCTTAGCTTGAGGCTCGTGAACCTGCGAAACGACGGGGCGCATTGACAGAAAAGCGAGTGAGCGGAACGGCTGGAAGAGCTCGGGGGCAGGGACTCGAACCCCGAAGACCAGGACCAAAACCTGGCGTGTTGCCAATTACACCACCCCCGAAGGGCACCGCCGACCGTACTAGAAAGAGAGGATGTCCTCTCGACCCCTGGCCGCGATCGTTCTAGCTGCGGGCGAAGGTACGCGCATGCGCTCCTCGCGTCCGAAACCTCTTCATCTGTTGTGCGGTCGAGCGATGGTGCTCTACGTGCTCGATGCGCTCAATGACTGCCGCATCGATCGCGCTGTTGTTGTCGTCGGCCATGGCGCCGAACGAGTGACAGCGAAGCTGCTCAATGCAGCTCCCGAAGCTCCGCTCGAGTTCGTCGAGCAGTCGGTTCAACGCGGCACCGGCGACGCAGTGGGGGTTGCGCTCACCGCGTTCACCGCCGACGAACTCGATGACGCGGAGGCTGATCTGCTCGTACTGCCGGGCGATACGCCGCTTCTGAGGGCGTCCACGATTGCTGAACTCGTGCGCGTGCACCGTGAGACCGATGCCGCATGCACATTGCTCACAGCGGACATGGCTGACCCGAGTGGCTACGGCCGGGTCATTCGGGGTCGGGAGGACCGGGTCGTCGGCATTGTCGAGCATCGCGATGCAACCGACACCCAATTGACGATCACCGAGGTCAACACCTCGATCTACTGCTTCCGGGCGAGTCTTCTTGGCCCAGCTCTGCGCCGGGTCACGCCCCAGAACGCACAAGGCGAGTACTACCTCACCGATGTCGTGGGCGTACTGGCCGACGCCGGTTACCGGGTTTCGGCCGTGATCGCCGACGATGCTGCCGAGACCAGCGGAGTCAACGATCGTCTCCAACTCGCCTCGGCCGAGGCCGAACTCCGACGCCGCACCAACGACGCTTGGATGCGACAGGGCGTCACCATGGTCGACCCCGATCGCACCTACATCGACACCACCGTCACCCTTGCCCCTGACGTCACGCTGTTCCCCGACACCATGTTGCAGGGCGATTGCGTCATCGGCGCCGGAGTCCGACTCGGACCGAACACGCATCTCGTCGATTCGGTTGTGGAGTCCGGTGCTGTGGTGGAGCACTCCGTGGGGCGCGCCTGCCGTGTGGGGGAGCGGGCCGTGATTGGTCCGTATTCGGTGCTCGAAGCCGGCTCCGTAGTCCCGGCCGACGCTCGGCCGGGCCCGTTCTACACTGCACAAACTTGAGTCGGTCCGCCGACGTCGCCATCACCCACGACCCGAAGAGGCCGAATGGAACTCGTCACCAAGAAGCGGCTGCACATCGTGTCCGGGCGGGCCAACCTGCCGCTCGCCGAGGAGATCGCCTCGAGGCTCGGTGTTGAACTCGGCGATGCCAACCTCGCCGAGTTCGCCAACGGGGAACTGCACACCCGCTTTGGTGAGTCGGTGCGAGGAACTGATGTGTTCATCATCCAGACCCATGCCGGTCACGGCAGCATCTCGGTGAATGACGCCATCATGGAGCAGCTGATCATGGTCGATGCCGCGAAACGGGCATCGGCCAAGCGCATCACGGCGGTAGCGCCGTTCTACGGATACGCCCGTCAGGACCGCAAGTCAGAGGGTCGTGAGCCGATCACCGCCAAGCTCATCGCCAACATGTTCGCCGCCGCCGGTGCCAAGCGACTCATCTCGGTCGATCTTCATTCCGGGCAGATCCAGGGATTCTTCGATGGTCCCGTCGACCACCTCACCGCCATGCCGGTGCTCGTGCAGTACATGGCGGGGCTGGGCAAGGACCTCGTCGTGGTGTCCCCCGATGCCGGACGGGTCAAGGTCGCAGAGCGCTATGCCAACGCCCTGCACGCCGATCTCGCCATCGTGCACAAGCGTCGGGTGAAGGGCGTCAAGAACACCGTCGAAGCCCGCGACGTCGTCGGTGAAGTCGATGGTCGGGTTTGCGTGCTCATCGACGACATGATCGACACCGGCGGCACCATCGTGGCTGCCGCCGACCAACTCAAGGCCCGCGGGGCCACCGAGATCTACGCCGCCTGCACCCATGGAGTGTTCTCCGGACCGGCCATCGAGCGCCTCCAGAACTCCTGTATCTCGAAGGTCGTCACGACCAACACCCTCCCGCTACCGCCCGAGAAGAGAATCGACAAGATCGAGGTCCTCTCGGTGGCCGGCATCATCGCCGATGCCATCGATGCCGTCTTCGAGGACACATCAGTCAGCGAGATCTTCGACGGCCACAACCAGAGCTGAACCACGAGCTCACCGGCCCATGCAGTGTCCCAGCCGGGACGCCGGGCGACCCCGTCCCGACTCAGTTCGCTCAACATGCGCTGGACCGGTACGATTCACCCTCGCCTCTAGAACGCCCCCGCCGGCGCGCGTCTGCGCCGCCGCCTCAGGAGTACCTCACATGGACCTCACCCTCACCGCTGCAACCGGCCGCACCCCAGGCTCACGAATCTCGTCGCGTATGCGCACCGACGGCAGTGTGCCGGCCGTGGTGTACGGACTCGGTCGCGAAACCCTCTCGGTGTCGGTGCCCTGGACCGAACTGCGTCGGGTGCTCTCCACCGACGCCGGCATCAATGCGCTCATCACCCTCGACGTCAACGGCCAGAAGGATCTCGCCATCGTCAAGGACCTTCAGCGCCACCCGATCCGTCGCAACGTGATGCACGTTGATTTCCTCCGGGTCGATCCCGATGCGCCGGTGGCCGTCGACATCCCGATCCAGCTCCTCGGTGAGGCCAAGGCCGTCGAGGGTCGTCGTGGAATCGTCGATCACGCTCTCAAGACCATGACGGTGAAGGCCAAGCCGGCCGACATCCCCTCGGTCATCACCGTCGACATCAACTCCCTCAAGATCGGTATCACCATCACGGTGGCCGATGTTGAGCTTCCCGCTGGTGTGTTCACCGAAATGGATCCGGGCGCTCCTGTGGTCACCGGTGCCGCCACCCGCTTCTCGGTCGAGTACGACCACGAAGAGGGCAACGAGCCTGAGGCCGCCGCTTCCGACGAGGAAGCACCCGCCGAAGAAGCAGCAGAAGCAGCAGCCGATGAGGTTTCCGCCGACGAGGCTGGATCCGACGAGGCCGCTGGCGAGTAAGTGGCATTCGGCTCCCGCGGCAACGGCCCGCGTCGGGGCACCCCGGCCGATCTTCTGGTCGTCGGACTTGGCAATCCCGGCAAGGAGTACGCCGGAACGCGCCACAACGTCGGGTTCGATGTCATCGACCTGCTGGCTCGTCGCCATCAGGGACGTTTGAAATCCGGCAAGGAGCGGGCGCTCGTCGACGAGGTCCGCATTGGCCCGAAGCGCGTTGCGCTGGCCGAACCCATGACGTACATGAACCTCTCAGGGGAGTCAGTGGCCCCTCTCGTGCGTCGGTTCGGCATCGAGGACCCGTCGAGCTTGCTCATCGTCCACGACGAACTTGATCTGCCCACCGGAACGGTTCGGGTGAAGGTGGGCGGCGGGCTCGCCGGTCACAACGGGCTGCGTTCGATCAAGGCCCACATACATACCGACGAGTTCCTGCGCATACGGATCGGGGTCGGCAAACCCGCGAGCAAGGAGCAGGGCGCCGATCACGTGCTGAAACGAGTCGGTGGCAGCGATCGTCAAATGCTCGACATCGCAGTCGAGATCGCCGCAGACGCGGTGGAATCGATCCTGAGCAGGGGTGTCGAGGCCACGATGAACGAGGTCAACGCCAGAGCCTGAGTTTCCTGAAGCGCCGCGCGAATCCCGCTCGGCTGCCGCTCAAGGTGAGCGACGAATGATCAGTAGGGAAGCTTGACCCGGTCGGGCAGGAGTTCGTATGCCGGGTTGATGAGCGTCAGTTGATGGCGCACCTCTGACACCATTCCTTCAACGACCAGATGGCTCCCCAGATGGATGCCGCCGATCGTGCGGCGGCCGAGGAACACAACGGTGAGACCGCCGGTGGCATCGGCGAGGGTGATCTCGAGACTGGCGATCTTCTCGGCCCACGGCTGCACCCGCATGGCCTTTACCCGGCCAGCGACCTTGACCTGCGATCGCCAATTCGTCTCACTGATCGGCGTGACCCCGACGAGCGCTCGGCGACCGAGGCGTTCGAATTCCGCGTTTTCATCAGCGACCCGGTGGGCCTCGGCGGTCTTGGAGGATCGTGAGAACAGGGCCATCTCAGCTGTGGATCCCGCTGGTGCCGGACACTGCGCCATGCTCAACGGCCTGAACATGGGCGCCCTTGGCCGACCTCGTGAGGTGGTACGGCACGAAGGTTACGTTGGCGTGGGGAACGTCGTCGATGGCGCGAGCGATGGCTTCGGCAGTCTTGTCATGGAGCAGCTTGTGCCAGCCGGAGCGATAGACGCGGCGGGGGATGAGCACGGTCACTTCGGTCTGGCCATCGGCGGCAAGTTCCGCCACGAGTTCGAGAACGCCGCGTTCGATTCGTCGATCCGGGCAGGCTCGCATCTCGAGCGGAAGCGATGCCAGCGGCAGGGTTGCCCACTCTCCGGCGAGTTCATCGGCATGCTGCTCGTCGATTGCGATATGCACTGCTTTGAGACTGTCGGGCATGAGCGTGCGGGCGTACTGGATGGCCCTGGCCGATGTGCGATCGATGGTGTCGATGAGCACGATGACGCTGTGACGTCGCAAGATAGGAGCCTCGACAGCACGGAAGGCGTCCTCGAGGAGTTCGGCCTTCTCAGTCACATATTGATGGTTGAGGCGCACCACGACCCAGACAAGGATCGGCACCAGCACGATGATTGCCCATGCCCCATGGGTGAACTTGGTGACACCGATGACGATGGTCACGACGAAGGTCACGACGGCGCCGAGCGCATTAATGAATAGTCCGAATCGCCAGCCGGACTCTTTGATCCGAATGTGGCGTCGAGCCATACCTGCCTGAGAGAGCGTGAAACTGGTGAACACGCCGACGGCATAGAGCGGGATGAGGCGCGAGACATCGGCGCTCATCATCGCCACGATCACCGCTGCGCTGATGGCGAGCGACACGATTCCGTTCGAGAACACCAGACGATGCCCCCGCTTGGTGAGCTGCCGGGGCATGAAAGAGTCCTCGGCCTGGAAGCTGGCTAGGCGGGGAAAGTCAGCGAAGGCGGTGTTGGCGGCGAGTACGAGGATGAACATCGTGGCCGCCTGGGTGAAGATGAACATGGCGTGGCCGATCGTGCCATTGCCGTAGATGGCTTGTGCCACCTGGGACATCACCGTTCGTTCATGGGTGGGTACTGCGTGCACCTGGGTGGCGAGATACGAGATCCCGATGAACATCGCGCCGAGCAGACCACCCATGACCATCAGGGTGTTTCGGGCGTTTTTCCACTCCGGAGGCTTGAACGCCGGGACACCATTCGAGATGGCCTCGACACCAGTGACCGCCGCACCACCAGAGGCAAAGGCATGGAGCAGCAAGAAGATGCCCGCAGCCCCGGTGACTTTGAGCGCTTCGGTTTGTTCTGGATCAAGTGCGACGTACTCGAGCCCGCCGCCGAAGAAGTTCTTGAACAAGCCGACGCTGATCATCGTGAACATAGCGATGAGGAATGCGAATGTCGGGATGGCGAAGAGCTTGCCGGATTCCTTCACGCCGCGCAGGTTGCCCCACGCGATGATGGCGATGAAAGTGATGGCGATCGGCACCCGGTAGGGGAAGACGCCATGGAAGACGGAGTAGAGCGCTGCGACACCGGCCGAAACCGACACCGAGACCGTGAGGATGTAGTCGGTGAGCAGGGCGACGCCGGCCACCTGGGCGGGAATGACGCCGAGGTTGTCCTTGGTGACGATGTATGCGCCGCCGGCTGACGGATAGGCCTTGATGGTCTGGCGGTAACTGATGATGAGGATGGTGAGGACGACCACCATGGCCAGGGTGATCGGCAGGACGTATCCGAAAGCTTGAATGCCCAACCCGGCGGTGAGCAGGGTGAGCATGATCTCCTCGGAGGCGTATGCCGTGGAGGAGAGTGCGTCCGAGGAGAACACAGCGAGCGCCGTGGAGTTGCTGAGTCGCTCATGCTGCAGTTGGTCGGTGTGTAGCGTGCGGCCGAGGATCCGGTTCTTGAGTCGGAAAGACCGATTTTCCGGCAGATCCACCTTGGGAGTTGGCGGCAGCGGTGAAGGTCCTGATGGCGATTCAATCGTGGAAGTCATACGCCTCACAGTCAACACCCGCAGACCGGCGGCGCACAATCAGAAGTTCGCTGTGTTCATCTCGGCGAAATGTTGGCTCAGCATGGCCCGTCGAGTGGTTCCGGTACCATGACGACTCCACCCACCCCGGTCGCTCACCGCTTCCGGGCAGTTGCGCGACGCGCACCATGACCTGAGGCTCTGTGTCGCTCTTCGAACTCCCTCCGCTGCTCGTTGATGAGCCGGGTCTCACCGCCGTTCTGGGGCGCCGCGATGCCGTATTGGTTATTCCCGAGCCGGCCCGGGCGATCGCCATTGCTGCGATCGTCGATCGATCGGAGCGCCGACCGGTCGTCGTCGCCGTGCCAACCACCGGCGAGGCCGAGCGCTTAGCTCATGATCTCGAACTGTTCCTCGGTGCCGACGAGGTCGAACTCTTTCCTGCGTGGGAGACACTTCCGTTCGAACGAGTGAGTCCAGCGGTCGAGACCATGGGCCGGCGGCTGCGCACGATGTGGAGGTTGCGTGAGCCCGCCCGGACCCCTGCTGTTGTTGTTGCCTCGGTGCGAGCGCTCGTGCAGCGGCTTGGTCCGCATGTCGCTGATGTCGAACCGATCGTGATCGGTGTCGGCGATCAGCTGGATCCGACGGAGTTGATCGAATCGCTCGTCTCGATGGGGTATCGCCGCGAGCATCAGGTCGAGCATCGGGGTGAGGTCGCGGTGCGTGGCTCCATCGTCGACGTCTTCCCGAGCACTTCTGATGTTCCGGTTCGTATCGATCTCTGGGGTGACGAGATCGATCGTCTCACGGAGTTCTCGGTGGTCGACCAGCGCGCCACCATCGAACGGGCCGAGATTGAGATCCTCCCATGCCGTGAACTGCTGCCCACCGAGGAGGTCCGGGCCCGCGCCTCGGAACTGCTGGTGAGCCAGCCCTGGGGTCGTGAGCAATGGGATCGTCTGGCCGAGGGGCAGATGTTCGACGGTATGGAGAGCTGGCTGCCCTGGCTCGTGCACGATGGGGATGATGGCACTCTCGATGGCGCTGAGGTGCTGTTCGATCTCATCGACGCCGACGCCCAGGTGCTGCTCATCGAGCCGCGTCGCATGCGCGATCGTGCCGCTGACATCCTCTCCGAGGAGCAGGACCTCGCCCGTTCGCTCTCACGCACTTGGGGCGTCGACGTCGAGGCCGATTTCCCGCAATTGCATGTTTCCTTTGATCGATTGCTCGTGCGGACCGATGCGCCCGCGTGGTCCATCACCAACCTTCCCGAGGGTCCTGACGTGGCCTCGGTGCAGGCCACTGGTTGGGACCCAGTGGTTGGTGAGGGGTCGACCCTCATCGCGCAGCTCACCCGACTGCTCGCTGACGGATACCGTATTGTCGTGGCTGCCGATGGCTCCGGCTCCGCTGATCGGATCGTCACACTGCTCGGCGATCAGGGATTGTTGTTCGAGTTCGACGAACGTCGGCGTAGCGATCTCACGGCGCCGGGCGGTCGGGTGGTCGTGGCTCCGATCGAACGCGGGTTCCTCCTTCCGGAGGTGAAGCTCGCCGTGCTGGGCGAATCCGATGTCACCGGACGTCGACGGGCACACCGTCGTGCCCGGCCGCGTCGCGCCGCTGCCGCCCAGGGATATTTCGATGATCTACGCACCGGCGATTTCGTGGTGCATCACCAGCACGGCGTGGCCCGCTTCGGCGGCATGGTCAAGCGCACCATCGGAGGAGTCGAGCGCGACTATTTGCTTCTCGAATACCGCGGCGACGACAAGCTCTATGTGCCGAGCGATCAGATCGACGCAGTGCGTCACTTCACCGGCGGGGAATCACCGAGCCTGAGTCGTCTCGGTGGTGGTGAATGGCAGAAGAGTAAGGCCCGGGTTCGTGCGGCGGTCACCGAGATCGCGCAGGAATTGGTGGTGCTCTATCAGAAGCGCATCCATGAACCGGGACACGCCTTCGCCATTGACACACCATGGCAGCGCGAACTCGAGGACGCCTTTCCCTATGAACCCACTCCCGATCAGCGCACGGCCATCGATGAGGTGAAGGCCGATATGGAAGCGCCGGTCCCGATGGACCGTCTGGTCTGTGGCGATGTGGGTTTCGGCAAGACCGAGGTGGCTGTTCGGGCGGTGTTCAAGGCGGTACAGGACGGCAAGCAGGCAGCCGTGCTTGTCCCGACCACGCTGCTCGCCCAGCAGCATCTGCAGACATTCAGCGATCGCTTCGCCGGATATCCCGTGCGGGTCGAGATGCTCAGTCGGTTCCTCACCGCGGCGCAGGCACGCAAAGTCATTGAGGGATTGGCCAGTGGCGATGTTGATGTCGTGGTTGGTACGCATCGCCTGTTGGCGGCCGAGCTCGAGTTCAAGGATCTCGGGTTACTCGTCGTCGATGAGGAACAGCGATTCGGCGTCAATCACAAGGAAGCCATCAAGAACCTCCGAGTGGGTGTCGACGTTCTCACGCTCACGGCAACACCCATTCCGCGCACCCTCGAGATGAGTCTCACCGGTATCCGCGACCTCACGTTGCTCAACACACCACCGAGCGCTCGACAACCGATCCTCACGTATGTCGGCGAATACGACGAGCGGGCTGTGGGCGAATCGATCCGCCGCGAGCTGCTGCGCGAGGGTCAGGTGTTCTTCGTCCACAACCGGGTGCAGGACATCGATCGTGTGGCGGAGCGGTTGCGCGAACTCATTCCAGAGGCCCGGGTGGCTGTCGCTCATGGGCAGATGGACGAGGGCACACTCGAGAAGGTCGTGCTTGATTTCTGGGATGGTCAGTTCGATGTGTTGGTGTGCACCACCATCATCGAAAGCGGCATCGACATGCCCACGGTGAACACGCTGGTGGTCGATAGGGCTGATCTTCTCGGCCTTGGCCAACTCCACCAGCTGCGCGGGCGTGTCGGTCGCTCGGGTAGTCGGGCGTACGCCTACTTGTTCTTTCCTCAGGATCGGGTGCTTTCGGAGGATGCCTACGAACGGTTGAAGACCATCGGCGAAGCCACCGAACTGGGATCCGGGTTCCGCATCGCCATGCGTGATCTCGAGATCCGCGGTGCGGGCAACCTGCTCGGCACCGGACAGAGCGGGCATATCGCAGCGGTCGGCTACGACCTCTACTGCGAGATGGTCACCGAGGCGGTGGCCGAACTCAAGGGCGAGCCCATCGATGAGCCGGCCGAGATCAAGATCGAGGTACCGCTTGATGCCAACCTTCCGCTCGAGTACGTCGAGCGCGAGGAGTCACGGTTGGAGGCGTATCGGCGACTTGCCGGGGTCACCTCCATGCAGGAAGTCGAGGACATCCGGGTCGAATGGGAGGACCGGTACGGGCCGGTGCCCGAGGCTGCGCAGGCCCTGCTCACCGTGGCCCGTCTGCGGGCCGAATGCGTCCGCACCGGCGTACGGGAGGTCACGGTCACGAAGGGCAGTGGCTTCGGCGGCCCCAAGGTTGTGGCCCGCATCAGCCCGATTGCCCTGCCGACATCGAAGACCATCCGACTCGAACGGCTCTACCGCGGATCGGTCTTCAAAGCCGAGATCGGGCAGTTGCAACTCGCACTCCGATCGACGGCCACGGTCGTTGACGATGTTCTGACCGCATTCGCCGATCTACTACCGCCCGATGACTACGACCCCGCGAACGGCCGCGGATAGTGTGAGCCGTCTTGTGAAGAAGATCTGCTCCACCCTCATCGCAGTGCTGTCGCTCGGTCTCGTGGCTTCGCTCGTCGGCACATCCTGTTCGGCAGTCTCACCGAGCGCACTCACCGTCGGGTCCTGGTCGCTCTCGAACCAGGATTTCACCACGCAACTCACGGCATTCGCCGATACCTACGCAAAAGCGAACGGTTCGGCCGCCGATCTTCATGGGCCCGATGGCTCGTCCTGGGCCACCTCGTTCACTGCGGCATTCCTGAACGATCAACTCAGTCTGCAGTTGGCACAGATTGATGCCGCCCAACGCGGCATCGAGATCACCGACGCCGATCGTGCCGCCGCCCAGAAACTGCTCGAGCAGAATTTCTCGTCCTCGCAGGGCGGTTCCTATTTCGGAGACCTCGATCCCGGGTACCAGAAGTCGCTCATCGAGGGACTGGCCGCGCAGAGCGCGCTGGCCGCGGTGCTCCAGACCGAGGGAACTTCTGACGAGGCGCTGCGCAGGCTCTACGACGCCAGCGGCGACAAGTATAAGGGCGAGCAGGTCTGTGTCAGTCACATTCTGATCTTCGCCGGTACCGCTCAGGGCCAGACCAACCCCACTGAAGCCGAGTACGCCCAGTCACTCGCCAAGATCACCCAGATCCAGTCGCAACTCAAGGGAACCAGCAACTTCGCTGATCTTGCCAAGGCCAACTCCGATGACTCCGGTAGCGGTGCCAACGGTGGCGACCTCGGGTGTAATCCGCGCGGTGCGTTCGTGTCCGAGTTCGACGATGCGGCATGGAACCAGCCGATCGGGGTGGTGGGCAAGCCGGTGAAGACCAAGTACGGCTACCACCTCATCCTCGTGCGAGTTCGTGGTGAACTCAGCTTTGATTCGGTGAAGGAAGATCTTGCCGCATCGCTCAAGAGCAACCTGAGCGGCCTGCTCGAAGCGGAGTTGGCCAATGTCGCCGCCGGTGTCCAGATCGGGGTCGACGGTCGATACGGTCAGTTCGTCGCAACTTCGGGAAGCATCGCCGCGCCTGCCGGTGCGAGCTCACCGAGCACGATCGCCCGTCCCATCAGCGAACTCGCCGGAAGTACACAGGGCTAGTCCCGATCCGTCGGGAACCATTACTTCAGCCATGATCAATCGCCCGCGAATCGTTGTCGTTGGGCTCGGCCCGGGCGATGTCGACCTGCTGACGGTCGGAACTGTTGCTGCGATCGATGCGCACATGCCCCGGTTCCTTCGCACGGCGCGTCATCCGGCAGCGAGCGCAGTTCGTGATGCGATCACGTTCGACTCGATCTATGAGACCGCCGAACATATGAGCGAGGTCTATCCGGCGATCGTCGAGCGACTTGTCGAAGCGGCCACCGATCACGGAGTTGTGCTCTATGCGGTACCCGGCTCACCGCTCGTGGCCGAACACACCGTCGAACTCCTCCTCGCCGACGATCGCGTCGAACTCGAAGTGCTGCCGGCGCTCTCCTTCCTCGACCTCGGATGGGTTCGTCTCGGCATCGATCCCGTCGAACGCGGCGTCCGGGTGATCGATGGCCATCGATTCGCAGTGGAGGGTGCTGGTGAACGCGGACCGCTGCTGGTGGCCCAATGCGACTCCGTCCATGTTCTTTCCGATATCAAACTGGCGCTGGACAGTGGTCCGACCCCTTGCCTCGGACCCGACGCTGAGGTCATTGTGCTGCAGCGCCTGGGTCTGCCCGATGAGGTCGTTCGCTCGCTTTCCTGGACCGAACTTGACCGGGTCGAGGCCGACCATCTCACCTCGATCTACCTGCCACATCTCGCGGCTCCGATGGCGAGCGAACTCGTGGCGTTCGTCGAACTTGTGGCCACGCTCCGAGCCGAATGTCCCTGGGATCAGGAACAGACCCACGAGTCGCTGCGTCGCCATCTGCTCGAGGAGTCCTATGAGGTGCTCGAAGCGATCGATCAACTCGATGTCGATGCGGGGGAGGGTTACGACCATCTCGAAGAGGAACTCGGCGATCTGCTGTTCCAGGTGTTCTTCCATTCCCAACTCGCAACCGAACAAGGGCAGTTCACCATTGCCGACGTGGCACGCAACGTGCACGACAAGTTGCGGTCGCGCCATCCCCATGTGTTCGGCGACGTCGAGGCTCATGATGCCGATGCCGTCGTGGCCAACTGGGAGCAGATCAAGAAATCCGAGAAGGGGCGCGACAGCGTCTTCGACGGAGTGCCCGACGCGATTCCGGCGTTGCTCTATGCGCTGAAGGTGCGCAAGAAAGCCAGCAGCCTCCCGGAGAAGCAGCGATCGCTGAACCAGATTCCGCAGATCGGTGAAGCGCTCGCCGCGGTCGAGGCGCGCGCTGACGATGACTCGGTGGGGGCGTTGCTCATGGCCGTGGTCGAACTCTCCCGGATCAGCGGCGTTGATCCCGAGACCGCACTGCGAGCCGCGGCGTTGCGTCATCGCGATGAAGAGCGCGCTGCGGAACTCGCCAATCAGTGACAAGCATGAACATGCACGTTCGGCGCGCGCGCCTGTGGAAACATTCACCCCAACGTTGAACGAGGAGCACCCCCTTCCATGAGCATCATCGAACACATCGGCGGCCGCGAGGTTCTCGACAGCCGTGGCAATCCCACGATCGAGGTCGAGGTCATCCTGGAGTCAGGAGCCACCGGACGCGCAATTGTTCCGTCCGGTGCATCCACCGGCGCCTTCGAAGCAGTGGAGCTTCGTGATGGCGAGGACCGCTACGGCGGGAAGGGTGTTCTGACGGCGGTCGGGCACGTCGATGAGGAGATCTACGACACCTTGGTCGGTTTCGATGCCACCGACCAGCGCGATATCGATCGCGTGCTCATCGAACTCGATGGCACTGACAACAAGGGTCGGCTTGGCGCCAACGCCATCCTCGGCGTCTCACTCGCCGTTGCCCGTGCTGCTGCCGACGATCTCTCCCTTCCGCTCTATCGCTATATCGGCGGCGTCAATGCGCATGTGCTTCCGGTACCGATGATGAACGTCCTCAACGGTGGCGAGCATGCCGACAACAACGTCGATATCCAGGAGTTCATGATCATGCCGGTTGGTGCGGCATCGTTCTCCGAGGCGCTGCGCTGGGGGACCGAGACCTACCACGTCCTCAAGAAGGTCCTCCACGACCGGGGACTCTCCACCGCGATCGGCGATGAGGGCGGCTTCGCCCCCAATCTCGCATCCAACGAAGAAGCCGTCACCCTGCTCATCGAAGCCATCGAGAAGGCCGGGTTCACCCCGGGCGAAGACATCGCCATCGCGCTCGATGCCGCTTCCACCGAGTTCTACCGCGACGGCAACTACGTGCTCGCCGGTGAGGGCCGAACGCTCTCTCCCGCGGAGATGGTGGCGTATTTCGAATCGCTGTGTAGTCGCTATCCGATCGTCTCGATCGAAGATGGCATGTCCGAGGAGGACTGGGATGGTTGGTCGCAACTCACCGCCGTGCTCGGTTCGCGGGTGCAGCTCGTTGGTGACGATCTGTTCGTCACCAACACCGAGCGACTCGCTCGTGGGATCGAGGCAGGCGTGGCCAATTCGATCCTCGTCAAGGTGAACCAGATCGGCTCGCTCACCGAGACTCTCGAGTCAGTGGCCATGGCCACCCGCGCCGGTTACACCGCCGTGATGTCGCATCGCTCGGGCGAGACCGAGGACACCACGATCGCTGATCTCGCCGTGGCTACGAATTGCGGACAGATCAAAACCGGTGCTCCGGCCCGCAGCGACCGAGTGGCGAAGTACAACCAACTCCTGCGTATCGAAGATGATCTCGGCGAGGCAGCGGCCTACTGGGGTGCAGCGGCACTCAAGCAGGTCCGTCAGTAGTCATGGCCCGGCGACTTTTCCGCTCACGGAAAGTGGCGCCGTCCCCGGCGCCCGTTCCGAAACGCCCGCTTGCAGCGGTTGGGCGGGCTGAGTCGGTCGAGTCGGATCCACCCGCTCGACGTCGGTGGTCGCTGGGTCGGGCCACGATGGTGTCGGCCGGAATCTTCATCACGGTCGCGATCTTCGTGCTCGGCGTGATGCCCACCCGACAATTGATCAACAACCGGCGGGCAATTGCCGCTGCTGAGAGCACCCTCGCTGAACTCGAAGCTCGCAATAAGCAGGACGCTGAAGCAGCAGATTCGCTGCGTTCGGGAGCCGAACTCGAACGCCTTGCCCGGGAGCAGTACGGATACGCGAAGCCGGGCGAAGAGGTGTACCACGTGCTGCCTGCTCCGCAGGATCCAGTTCGGGTACCGGACGCCTGGCCGTTCACCGAACTCGGGTCATCCATGTCCCGTTGAGTCCGTCCTCCGAACGCTTCCACTAACCTCGGGAAGTCCGGCGAGCCTGCCGGTGGTCTGGCCGGCTGTTTGGCCGGTTGTCTGAGGGAGTGCACACATGAGCGTCATGGGAACCCGGGTGGAACGGCGCGAGGATCCGACCTTCCTCACCGGAGCAAGCCTCTACACCGCCGACCTGCAAGATCCGTTACTCGATGGCGCGGTGCATGCCCATTTCGTTCGTTCCACGATCGCCCATGGTCGGATCACCGAACTCGATGTCACCGAAGCACTCGACGCCCCGGGTGTCGTTGCCGTGTTCACCGCCGCTGACATTGCGGCTGCAGGCGATCTCGGCAGTTTCGGTGTGGCCATCCCCGGCATGATCCCCGATGCGCTCGCCCGACCATGGCTTGCCGATGGTGTGGTTCGGTTCGTGGGGGAGGCCGTGACTGTGATCCTCGCCGAGACCGCACAGGCCGCCGAGGACGCTGCGGAACTCGTGATCGTCGATTACGACCCGCTCGATGTCGTGATCGATCCATTGTTCGCCGAGACCGACGCATCGCTCGTGCATCCGGAGTTCGGCACCAACACTGCGCTCGCTGTTCCCTTCGGTCATTCCGCCGATCTCTTCGACGGCTGCGAGGTCGTGGTCACCCGCGACCTCATCAACCAGCGCGTGGCTGTGTGCCCCATGGAACCGCGAGCCATCGCCACCACCTGGCACGACGGACGACTCATTGCGTTCTGCTCCACACAGGCGCCACACGGTGCGAAGGGCAAGCTCGCCGGTGCCTACGGACTCGAACTCGATCAGGTCCGCGTGATCGCTCCGGCAGTGGGTGGAGGCTTCGGAGCCAAGATCAATCTTCAGTCCGACGAAGCCCTGCTTCCATGGGTTTCGCGTCGTCTCGGCCGCCCCGTGCGCTGGGCCGAGACCCGCGGCGAAAGCATGATCTCCATGCCTCACGGCCGGGCACAGGCCCACCATGTCGAGATCGGCGGTCGTCGCGACGGCACGATCGAGGCGTATCGCCTCACTGTCGTACAGGACACCGGTGCCTATCCCGGCATGGGCTGCTTCCTTCCGTTCATGACCCGCACCATGGCCCCGGGCACGTACGACATCGCCAAGGTCGAGTGCAACGTCAAGAGCGTCATGACCAACACCACGCCCATCGAGGCGTATCGCGGTGCTGGTCGCCCGGAAGCCACTGCTGCGATCGAACGGGCCATTGACCTCTTTGCCCTCGAGATCGGCATGGATCCCGCCGAGGTGCGCCGCCGCAATCTCGTGGCCGCCGACGCCTTCCCGTTCACCACCGCCACCGGAGCCGTCTACGACGTCGGTGACTACGAAGGAGCGCTTGATCGCGTCCTTGCCACCGCCGACTACACCGCATTGCGGGCCGAGCAGGCAGCCCGCCGAGCCGCCGGCGATCCCGTGCAACTCGGCATCGGCATCTGCGTCTACGTCGAGATCACTGCGGGCCCGGCCGGCAATCAGGGTGAGTTCGCCAAGGTCGTCCTTCGTCACGACGGGGGAGTCACGGTCTACACCGGTTCCTCCGGCCATGGTCAGGGCCATGACACCTCGTGGGCCATGCTCGCCCACGAACTCACCGGTATCCCGATGCAGCAGATCAAGATCGTGGCCAGCGACACCGATCTCGTCACCGAAGGTCACGGCACCATGGGCTCTCGCTCGTTGCAGTTGGGTGGTTCCGCGGTCTGGACCGCAACCGAACAGGTTGTGGAGAAGGCGCGCCACGTTGCGGCCGATCTCCTCGAAGCCGCCGTGGCCGATGTCGTGCTCGACACCGACGCCGGTGCTTTTCATGTTGCTGGTTCACCGAGCATCTCCAAGACCTGGGCCGAGATCGGCGCCGCCGGCGACATCACCGACGTTCTCGGTGGCGGCGCAGCGGGCACCCCGATCGAGGTTTCCCTCACCTTCACCGCCGACAACGCCACCTTCCCGTTCGGCGCACATGTGGCGGTGGTCGAGGTCGACACCGAGACCGGCCGCACCGAACTGCGCCGCATCATCACCTGTGATGACGCCGGCCGCATCCTGAACCCGCTCATCGTCGAGGGCCAGCGCCATGGTGGTATCGCCCAAGGAGTGGGTCAGGCGTTGTTCGAAGAGATGAGCTACGACGTGGATGGCAACCCCACCACCGCCAATCTCGCCGACTACGCCTTCATCTCCGCCGCCGAGCTGCCGAGCTTCGAACTCGTGCCCATGGAGACCCCCACACCGGTGAATCCGTTGGGTGCCAAGGGCATCGGCGAGTCCGGCGCCATCGGTGCCACGCCGGCTGTGCAGAGCGCCGTGCTCGACGCACTCACTCCCTTCGGCATCACGCACCTCGACATGCCGCTCTCCGCTCTGCGGGTGTGGCAGGCCATCTCCGGTAACTGATCGGCATGGCCGACCGACCTCCCACCACGCCGATCGATGCCGAACGGCGCCGGGTGGTCAGACAGAGTGAAGGCCCCACGCGCTGGCAGAGCTCCGCGCGCTGGACGCTCGTTGCCGTTTTCGTGGTGACGGTGATCGGGGGGTTGGGGTTCTACTGGTTGTTCCTGCGCGGCGACGCCTCGCCGCCCGCACCGGCCCGGCCTGTTGTCGCCAGCACAACGATCGCCACCAGTTCCACGAATGTCACCAGCACGACCGTCACCAGTTCCACGGTCGCTGGGTCCATCCCCTGATCGGCCGGTAGCCTCGCCGACGTGAACAACGGCCCTGCATTCGCTGATCTCTCCCTCGCCGATGTTGTGGCGGGTCTCGGCGCTCAGGGCTATCTCCCCGACGACGGTCTGGCCACCGCAGTGCTTCTCGCAATGCGCATGCAGCGGCCGTTACTGCTTGAGGGCGAACCGGGAACCGGCAAGACCGAGCTGGCCCGGGCCATCAGCGCATGGACAGGCGGCGAACTCATCCGGTTGCAGTGCTACGAGGGCCTCGATGCATCCCAGGCGCTCTACGAATGGGACCACGCCCGACAACTGCTGCATCTGCGCACGGCCGAGGCAGTCGGAGCGATCTCCAGCGTCGAGTCTCTCGAGGGCGAACTCCATAGCGAGCGGTTCCTCATTCGTCGACCCCTTCTGCAGGCCATCTCACACCCCGGCCCGGTCCCGCCGGTGCTGCTCATCGATGAACTCGATCGGGCCGATGACGAGTTCGAGGCGTTCCTGCTCGAGGTGCTCGCTGAATCCTCGGTCACCGTCCCCGAGTTGGGCACTTTTACCGCCACGGTTCCGCCCATCGTGATCATCACCTCGAACCGCACACGCGATCTCCACGACGCGCTGAAACGGCGATGTCTCTACCACTGGGTCGAGCATCCTGATCTGGACCGCGAGATCGCCATCGTGCAGTCGAGAGTTCCCGATGCATCCGCAGTTCTGGCCCGACAGGTTGCCGCGCTCACCGCCTCGCTGCGCACGCTCGGGCTGCACAAGCCCCCCGGTGTCGCCGAGACCATCGACTGGCTGCAAGCCATGGCTGTGCTCGACCAGACCGAACTCAATCCCGATGCTGTTTCCGCGAGCCTCGGCGCCGTCGTGAAGTATCGAGAGGACGCCGAGCGAGTCCGTTCGGCCGGTCTCGCTGAACTCGTCGCCGAGGCCCGTGCTCGCTGAGCCTGTGTCCGGTCAACAGGCGTCAGAAGAACGAGTGGTGGGCGCGTCGGCGACCGGTTCGGCGGCGGCTGCGGAATCGACCATCCCCGCGCTACTCGTCGCCCTGCGGGCGGCCGGACTCTCGGTTCCTGTGGGCGCATCGGTGCTGTTCACCGAGGCGCTCGGCCAACTCGATGCTGGAGTCGACTCCATCTATTGGGCCGGCCGCTCGACGCTGGTGCATAGCCCCGCAGAGAGCGAATTGTTCGATGCGGTCTTCCGGGCATGGTGGCTGGGCGATGCGACCGAAACGTTGTCGTTCGCGCGGGTCCGCCATCGCTCGCTCGATGTCGACACAGCTGACGACGAAGACCCAAAGGATGACGACTCGCAGGACCCCTTTGATGATGGCGATTCCAATGCCGACGATGCCGTGGATGATGAACCGACGCGATCGCTGCGCTTCACCGCCGCAGAGTCATTGCGAGCGAGGGACTTCGCCACGCTCGACGAAGCCGAGCTTGCGCAGATCGCGGCGTTGGTCTCGCAACTTCGGCTGGATGGTTCCATGCGGCGGTCCCGCCGTCGCCGCCCCGCGCATCGCGGAGGACGACCGGATCTACGCCGCACGGTGCGGGCCTCGATGCGCACTGGTGGCGAGCCCCTGCGGTTGCACACCACAACAACCACGCGACGGCCGCGCCGCATCGTGCTGCTCGCTGATATCAGCGGGTCGATGGAGCTCTACAGCAAAGTGCTGCTGCAGTTCGCCCATGTTGCGGTCACCTCAGGTTCACCAGTCGAGGCGTTCACCATCGGTACCCGCCTCACCCGGATCACCCGTGAACTCACGATCCACGACGCCGATCGAGCGCTGGATCGTGCCGCTTTCGCGGTTCCGGACTGGTCGGGGGGCACCCGACTCGGCATGGGTCTGCGCCGGTTCAATGATGAGTGGGGCGTGCGCGGCATGGCCCGCGGGGCCATCATTGTGATCCTCTCTGATGGTTGGGACCGCGGCGAACCTGCCGAACTGGCCGCCGAGATGCAACGCCTGCGCCTCGTTGCCCATCGCATCGTCTGGGTGAATCCGCTCAAGGCTTCAGCCGGTTACGAGCCGATCACAAGGGGCATGGCTGCGGCGTTACCCTTCATCGATGACTTCATCGAGGGGCACAGTCTTGATTCACTCGATGCACTCGCGACTCTCGTCGCAGGGGAGTTGATCCGATGAAGGAGATACTCAACGATCTCGATCGTTGGCGTGCTGCAGGTCGTCGAGTGGTTGTCGCCCGGGTCGTCGACATCGAAGGCTCGGGCCCCCGCCTGCCGGGCGCATCGATGGCAGTTTCCGAAGATGGCGAGGTTGCCGGTTCGGTCTCGGGTGGATGCGTCGAGGGCGCAGTCGTCGCTGAGGCACTCGACCTGCTCGCATCCGGCGAACGGCGACTGGTCACGTTCGGCTACAGCGATGACGATGCATTCGCCGTTGGGCTCACCTGCGGTGGAACGGTGCACCTGTTCCTCGAACCGGTCAGTGAGCCCGAGGATGAACCCGGAGTGCAACTGTTCGAGCAGTGGCGTTCTGCGGTCCTTGATCAACGGCCCGTCGCTATCGCCACCGTCATCACCTCGGTGGTGGATGGTCCGGCGATCGGCGCCAAGATTCTCATCGGTGAAGGATTCGAACCTCTTGGTTCCCTCGGCGATCCCGATCTCGACCGTGTCGTGATCCGCGACACGATTGGCGAGCTCGCAGGTGGTCGCACCGGCGTGCGGCATTACGGGTCCCACGGTGAGGCTCGCGAGGAGGCGGTGTCGATCTTCGTCGAGAGCTTCGCCCCACCTCCCAACATGCTCATCTTCGGTGCCGTGGATTTCACCGGCGCACTCGTCCGGGTGGCCAAGGTGCTCGGCTATCGGGTCACGGTCTGCGACGCCCGCGAGGTGTTCGCCACCCATCGCCGATTCCCCTTGGCTGATGAGATCGAGGTTGACTGGCCGCATCGTCTCCTCGAACGCATCGGCGATCGACTCGGCCAACGCGATGCAATCTGCGTGCTCACCCACGATCACAAGTTCGACATCCCCGCGATCATTGCGGCGCTGGATACCGATGTCGGCTATCTCGGCGCGATGGGAAGCCGGCGTACGAATGCCGAACGGCTACTTCGTTTGGCTGAGGCGGGGGCCGACATGGATGCGGTGTCGTTGCGGCTCCACGCGCCGATCGGCCTCGACCTCGGGGGTCGCACGCCGGAGGAGACAGCTATTTCCATCTGCGCCGAGATCATCGCGGCGCGCACCGGACGACCGTCGGCATCGCTGTCGGGCACGGATGGCCCGATCCACTGAGCTGCCCCGGCAGCTCAGCCGCTGGTCAGCGAGCGATCAGCTGAGGCCTGATTCCTCGAGCGCCCGGCGGACCAGCACCCGGGCCAGATGCTCGCGATACTCAACAGTGGCGTTGTTATCGCTCTGGGGCTCAGTGCCCTCATTGGCCCGTTCGGCGGCCTCGGCAGCGGAGGCACCGGAATGCAACGCGTCGACCACGCCAGCGGCATAGAGCGGGGTGGAACCCATGTTGACCAGACCCACGCCTGAGTGACCGTCGGCCCGGACCGCAGCGACGCCGACGATGGCCCAGTCCTGGGCGCGGCGGTTGAACTTCTGGAAGGACCAGCCGAGGGTGTCGAGCTTCGGGATGCGGATCTCAGTGAGCAGTTCGTCCGGCTCGAGGGCTGATTCGAGGAAGCCGGTGTAGAACTCGCCGATCGGGATCTCACGCTGGCCATTGGGGCCCTCGACGACAAGGGTTCCACCAAGGGCGAGGACCACCGCGGGAAGATCCGAGGCCGGGTCGGCGTGCGCCAGCGAGCCGCCGATGGTGCCGCGATGGCGGACCTGGGGATCGCCGACGTGGCCGGCCGCATGATGCAGCAGGGGAGCGGTCTCGCTGAGCAGTTCACTGATCTCGAGATCGCGGTGGCGGGTGAGCGCACCGATGGCGATGTGATCGCCGGCGTCACGGATGAATCGGAGATCGTCGAGTCGGCCCACATCGACCAGCACCGTGGGTGACGCGAGGCGGAGCTTCATGAGCGGGAGCAGCGAATGGCCACCGGCAAGAAGCTTGGCTTCATCGCCGTGCTCGGCGAGCAGGGCGATCGCGTGATCGGCGGACTCGGCCCGCACGTAGTCGAATGCGGCGGGGATCATGACGCTGCTCCGGAACTTTCGGCGGCGCAGGCCAACACGGACTGCACGATGTTGTGATAGCCGGTGCAGCGGCACAGATTGCCCTCGAGGCCGACCCGGACTTCACGTTCGGTCGGATTGGGGTTCTCCTCGAGCAGCGACACCGCAGCCATGACCATGCCCGGTGTGCAATACCCGCACTGCAGGCCATGGTTCTGCTGGAAACAACGCTGCATGGGGTGGAGGGTGTCACCGTCGGCGAGGCCTTCGATCGTGAGGACCTCGCTTCCGTCGGCCTGCACGGCGAGCATGGTGCAGGATTTCACGGACTGGCCGTCGACGTGGATGGTGCAGGCGCCGCAAGACGAGGTGTCGCAGCCGATGTTGGTGCCGGTGAGCCCGAGCGCCTCACGAAGATGGTGGGCGAGCAGGGTCCGCGGCTCGACCTCGTCGGTGCGCTCGACACCGTTGACGGTCATGGTGATCTTCATGGTCCCCTCGTTTCCAGCAGTGCTGTCGCCCTATGGTCAGACGGTGCAGAGCGTACCGCACAGGGTCTCCTGCCCCGGCTGTCGATCCTGATGATTGACTGGAGTGATGGACGGTTCTTCACCCCGGTGCGCAGCGGTGATCCTGGCTGCCGGCGGTTCCTCGCGCTTCGGAGCGGCCCCCAAGCAACTTGCGACGTTCAAAGGCCTGCCGATGGTGCGTATCGCAGTTGATGCCGCGCTCTCCGCTGGCGTGTTCGAGGCGGTCGGCGTGGTCACCGGAGCCGTCGATCTCGCCGATGTCCTGCCCGCTGATATCACCTTGATCCACAACCCCGATTGGGCTGATGGTCAGGCCTCCTCGGTGCAGGCGGGAGTCCGGTGGGCGTCGGAGCTCGGGGTCGATGCTGTCGTGGTCGGTCTGGGCGACCAGCCGATGGTCGTGGCCGAGGCCTGGAAGCTGGTAGCCGAGGCCCCCTCGACCCTTCCCATCCTCATCGCCACCTACGAAGGGCGGCGGGGGAACCCGGTTCGTCTCTCCTCGGAGGTGTGGGATCAGATGCCCACAACCGGGGATGAAGGCGCTCGTGCAATCGTCAGGCTGAGGCCTGAGCTCGCCGGGGAGATACCCTGCCCCGGCACGATGGTCGACATCGACACCCAGGAGGATTTCGACCGATGGAACTGATCAACGAATTTGATGTGAGTGTCCCGATCGACACGGCGTGGGCAGTGCTCACCGATGTCGAGCGAATCGCGCCATGTCTGCCCGGGGCCCAGCTCCAGGAGATCGAGGGTGAGGAGTACCGCGGCATCGTGAAGGTCAAGGTCGGCCCCATCACTGCCCAGTACAAGGGCCGGGCCACGTTCCTCGAGATGGATGCGGACGCGCATCGCCTCGTGCTCGACGCCGCCGGCCGCGACACCCGCGGTGCCGGCAATGCCAGCGCCATCATCACCGCACAGCTCACCTCCTCGGGCTCCGGCACCCATGTCACCGTCACCACCGATCTCACTGTCACCGGCAAGGTGGCCCAGTTCGGTCGTGGAGTGCTGGCCGACGTGAGCGCCAAGATCCTCACCCAGTTCGTCGACAACCTCGAGCAGACCGTGCTCATCGACGATGTGTTGTCCATCGCCAACGATGTGGTCGACGATGCTGCCAAGCGTGGCGCTGACGTGCTCGCCGAGGCGGCCATGGTCGTCGAGGACGCGGTCGAGGCCATCAAGGACACCGCAGCCGATGCCGTGGCTGCGGCTGGTGCAGCCATTTCCGAGGTGAAGGCCTCGCCGGTCGTGCGTCGGATCGATCAGCCCGAACCCGAGGCCATCGATCTGCTCGGCTCGGCGGGTACTCCGGTGCTGAAGCGGGCGGTTCCCGTGTTGGGTGTGGCGGTCGCCGCGCTCATCGTGTGGCGCCTTCTGCGTCGCCGCCGTTGAACCTGTCCCCTGCGTCGCCTTCGGCGGAGGTGCGGGCGCGGGTTGCCGAGCTTCTGGGTCGTGAACCCATGGGTGCGTTCTCCGTGGTCGTGGTGTCGGCGTCAGGCGATCCGGCTGTGCTGCGCAACGAACCGCTACTGCCCGATGGCACACCCATGCCCACGCTGTACTGGCTGTGTGATCCGGCGATCCGCTCGGCGATCGGAACCCTCGAATCCCAGGGCGGAGTTCGAGACGCAGAAGCAGCGGTGGGTCTTGATGCTGTGCGCGTCGCCCATGACCACTACGCCGCTGTCCGCGACTCTGCCATCCCGGTCGAGCACCTCGGCCCTCGTCCTTCCGGCGGTGTGGGCGGCACCCGTGAGGGCGTCAAGTGTCTCCATGCCCATTACGCCCATTGGCTGGCCGGCGGGGCCGATCCGGTGGGGGAATGGGTCCACGCCCAATTGAACGAACGTGGCCTGATGCCCGCCGACGCCCCAGTGAGGATCGAGTCATGAAAGCACCTGTCGCGGCGATCGATTGCGGAACGAATTCCGTGCGCCTGCTTGTGAGCGACGGCGGCCGGCTCACGCGTGAGCGACTCATGCGCATCACCCGTCTTGGCGAAGGAGTCGATGCATCCGGTCGGCTCAGCGAGGCAGCCATCGAACGCACGGTCGCAGTGCTACGTGAATACCGCGAGGTCATCGACCGCCACGGCGTCGAGAAGGTGCGCATGACCGCGACCTCCGCTGCCCGCGACGCATCCAACCGCGAGGAGTTCTTCGACGCAGCCGAGGCCGTGCTGGGAGTGCGACCCGAACTGCTCTCCGGTGATGAGGAGGGTCGGCTTTCGTTCCTCGGGGCCACCGCCGATCTCGACCCGGCCCGCGGTCCGTTCCTCGTCTGCGATATCGGCGGAGGTTCAACCGAGTTCGTGTGGGGCACCACCGAAGCTGAGATATCGGTCAGTACTGACATGGGCTGCGTGCGGATGACGGAAGCCTGGTTGCTCAGCGATCCTCCCGATCCGCTCGAACTCAGCCAAGCGCTGTCGATCATCGGCCTGCACCTCGACGATGTGCTCCGCGAGATCCCGCAGGCCCCCACCGCCGCGACGTTCGTCGGTCTCGCTGGCACGGTGAGTACTGCGGCATCGGTCGAGTTGGGTCTGCCCGACTATGACCGTGACCGAATTCATCATTTCGAACTCACCCGGGAAGCCATCGAGGATGTGTTCCGCACATTGGCCACCGAATCGGTCGAGGAACGGGCCGAGAATCCGGGTCTTGAAGCGCAACGCGCCGATGTGATTGTTGGTGGCATGTGTGTGTTGGTCTCGATCATGCGCCGGTTCGGTTTCGAATCCTGTCTCGTGTCAGAGTCCGACATTCTCGACGGGCTGGCGATGTCGCTGGCCCAGTCGTCCTGACACATCACGCATCGCCTGCTTGCGTCGAAACCCTGATCCATCGATCGTTAGGATCGTCGCGTGACTCTTCTGCTCGGACGCCGACTCGTGCTGCGTCCGCTCGTGGTCACCGACTTCCCCGCATGGCGTGAGGTTCGGCGTCGCAACGACGCATGGCTCACGAAATGGGAGCCGACCCGTCCGCCCGGCGCTCCTGATGTGATCGAGGACCGTGATGCCTTCGGTGTGCGCTGCAGCGCCCGTCAGCGCGAACGGCAGTTGGGTATCGGCTACGGGTTCGGCATCTTCGTCGATGGGTCGTTCTGTGGCGAGATCAATCTCTCGTCGGTGCAACGCGGACCGTTCCAGAGTGCGTCAGTGGGGTACTGGATCGACGAAGCACAGGCCGGGAACTCCTATGTTCCCGAGGCGTTGGTCGTTCTGGCGCGACACGCGTTCGAAGAGCTCCTTCTCCACCGGATCGAAATAGCGATCATTCCTCGCAATATGGCGAGCCGACGTGTTGTCGAGAAGCTCGCCATCCGGGAGGAGGGGATCGCTCGCTGGTTCCTCGAGATCAACGGGGTCTGGGAGGACCACGTGCGATTCGGACTCACCATCGAGGACTGGCTCGAGCGCAGCGATGAACTCGTGGCTGGATGGGTGTTGCCCGGATGAGCTCGCGCTCGCAGGCGGCAACATCTCATGGCGAGCCTGCGCGTCACGGCACGTTCGTGGCGTTCCGATATCGGAACTTCACGCTCATGTGGTTCGCATCGCTCCTGTCGAGCAGTGGCACGTGGCTTCAGAACGTGGCGGTGCCGTTCGTGATCTTCCGCCTCACCGATAGTGGGGTGTGGTTGGGCATCGCCGGGTTCCTGTCCTATGTCCCGATGGTGATCACCGGCCCGCTCGCCGGTTCGCTCGCTGACCGATTCAATCGTCGTTCGGTGCTGATGGTTTGCGGGGTCGCTCAGACCATTCTCACCCTGGGGTTGTGCATCGATTACGCGCGCGGTGAGCGTCGAATAGGCGTCATCGTGTTGTTGCTCGCCCTCAACAGCACCGCCGCCGGATTCTCGGTGGCGTCCTGGCAGGCATTCGTCACGGAACTCGTTCCTCGAGAGCATCTGCTCAACGCGGTCACGTTGAATTCCGCGCAGTTCAATGCCGCTCGCGCGTTCGGTCCGGCAGTGGGCGGCATCGTGCTGGCCACGCTGGGCGCCAGTTGGTCGTTCTTCATCAATGCCATGACCTTCGTGGTGATGGTGGTGGCACTGCTGTTCGTGCACGTGGCCAAGATCGAGCGGCCGCCACGGGTGGGCCGTTCGAAACCAATCGCCGAAATGATGACTGCGATTCGCTACGTACGCACCCAGAGCGGGATCGTGGTGTGCCTCATGGTGGTGTTCGCCCTTGGCTTCTTCGGTGGACCGCTGTTCAATCTTCTCGTGGTGTTCGCCGACCGGGTGTACGGCATCGGTGATGGCGCCTACGGCTTGCTCGCTGGTTGCATGGGCGCTGGTGCGATCATCGCTGCCCCGTTCGTTGCCGGGCGCGGGAACCGCACCTCGCGCAGCACGATGCTCACCATCGCCATGGTGGGTTACGGGCTGGCGCTCATCTCGCTCGCGGCGGCTCCGGTGGCCATTGTGGGGGCGATCGCCCTGTTGTTCGCCGGCGCCGGGTATCTCGGCATCAGTTCCACCCTCAACACCACCGTGCAGATGCAGGTGGCTGAGCACATGCGCGGCCGGGTGCTGGCGTTCTATGTGATGGTGCTCACCGTGGCGATCCCCATCGGCTCGCTCATCCAGGGCTGGCTGGTCGACATCATCGGCGTGCAGTGGACCGTTGCCGGAGCCGGTTTCCTCTTCCTGTGCGTGTTCGCCGTGTTCCGATTCGGGTTCGATGCGTTCGGCACGATGGACGATCTCACCCAGGATTTGCTCAGCAGTGAGGACGCTCAATTGGCGATCGCCGAGGCTGAAGCCATCGAATCGGCGATCGATCCGCTCTAGCCGGGTCGAGTTAGTCAGCATCGAAGGGGCTGGCGTCATCGGCCCGCCCCAGGTGAACCTGACCGACCTGACAGGTATCGAGCGCAGGACACCAGCGACAGGTGTAGCCGGGGCGGGCCACCGGGGCTCGGGTGCCGACGCTGAGCTCATGCAGCGCTCGTGCGCCGTCGACCGCGCGGGCGGCAGCGGCCCGCAGCAGGCCCTCGGTGACTGCTTCGGGCTGCGCCCGACCGGCATCGAGGTAGTACGAGGCCATGAGACGCGGTGGCGTGCCCAACCGGAGGGTCTCGATGAGCGCATAGAAGCGCAGATCGTCGAGGTGCGCAGCCGAAAAACTGCCGGTCTTGAGATCGATGATCACCTTGCGGGCAGTGCTGCCATCGGCTCGACCGAGTGCGAGATCGGTTCGGCCCGAGAACACCACCCGGCCGCCGAGGACCTCGGCTCGTAGTCGACCCTCGGTGACCGGAATCCATGAGGCCTTGATGGGCGGGAAGCATTCGAGGAATGTGGCGACTCGTTCATTGGCCAGCGCCCGCACCTCGGCCCGCTCGACCTCCGGGCAGGTGGACAGCCAATCGCTCAGACCGTCGCTGCCCTCGGCGAGTCGGGCAATAGATTCGTCGACCAATTGCAATGGATCGGGCCGACCGCGCCAATGGATGGAGAGTTCGATGGCCTTGTGGGCCACGGTGCCCCGTGCCAATGGCACGCTCCATTGGAAGGGGACATCGCGCTCGGCGACATGGCGGGCCTCGCAGCCGTGCACGGTGGACAGCGCATGCTTCGAGACGAACAGCGGATCGGCGGGATCGAGTTCGTCGGTGAGATCGCGCAGACCATCTTCGATTTCGGCCAGCAGGGTGTCACGCAGGCTCGGGCTGAACGTGGGGCGCGCGTCGGGTGCGGCGCCGAGGAGATCGAGGACTTCCTGCTGCGCTGGGTTGAGCTCCGGGGTGATGATGGGCGTGGGCTCCGCGTTGGTCACGTCTGCGATCCTACGGAGCGCTCGCGACAGCGGAGGGCACTGTCACAGTGGGTCGCGATACTCAACGGCATGGAAGCAACGTCACTCAGGTTCGCCACCGCCGCCCGCACACTGGGTCAGGTCGCGCGCCAAGAGGGGCTCGTCGCTCCCAGTTTCCGCAGTCCACCGCGTACCGTCGGCCTCGATCGATCCATCCGGCGTCTGCCATCGGGTGTTGTTGTCTCCGTGCGCCTGCGTGATCGCGCATGGGTTGCCGTGCTCGCCGACATGGTCGATGGCGTTGTCGTCGCCAATCTGCTTGAAAGCATCGACGCCGCCCGGTTGCGCACCCAGTTGTGGGAATCCGTCGCCCTCGAGGATCAACTCGGTCCCCTCGCTGCCGACCGCCACGTCGCATGAGCACTACCGTCAGGGAGGTTCCAGCCCGGATGGCGGAATCGGTAGACGCAGGGGGCTTAAACCCCCCGGATGGCAACATCATGTGGGTTCGAGTCCCACTCCGGGCACAATCCACACCAATGCTGCATCCGGCGAACCGTGTCGGGCCGGATCAGGTCTCGAGCGGCAGGAGCTCCTCGGCCAATGCGCCGAGTTCTCGATCCGGGTCGGCGTCGCCGGCCAATGGGAGCACCACGAATTTGGAGGCGCCCACGGCCACAAATTCGCCGATGAGCTGGGGTAGCTGCGCACGGGTGGGTATGACACGACGAGGATCGAGATCGGGCCGGCGGTGCTGCACCATCTCAATGATTCGCGAGGGCAGTTCACCGTCGCAGTAGGGGATGAGCGCCCCGATGTGCTGGGGATCAATGGCACGGCCCGCCGCAGCTGCCGATTCCTCGATCACAGGCATGGCACCGACGATGTCCTCGGGAGAACAGAACGAGGGGAGCCAACCGTCGCCGACCCGCCCGACCCGACGCAGTTCGCTCGGAGCGATGCCGCCGAGCCACACCTCGAGATCGCCCTTCACCGGGCGCGGCAGCACCTGGACATCGGTCACCGGATAGAACTCGCCGTCATGCGAGATGAGCTCGCCGCTCCAACAGGCCCGCATGAGCGCGAGAGCTTCGTCATGGCGTCGACCGCGTTCGGCGCGCTGCACACCGAAGGCACGGTGCTCAGCGGCCTCCGCTGCGCCCAGCCCCACCGCCGGCAGCAGACGTCCGTTCGAGAGCACATCGAGCGTGGCCAGTTCCTTGGCCAGCAGCACCGGATTGCGACCGGGCAGGACCAGCACCGATGTCCCGAGCTTGAGCTTCTCGGTGCGCCCGGCGGCAACGGCGAGGGCAATCAGCGGGTCGGGGGCGGTCGATCCGATGCGCTCGGACATCCACAACGAATCGAAACCCAGTTCTTCGAGGCGATCGACGAAGTGGTTGAAACGGTCCGGCGTTCCGGCGGTGGTGAGCGTTCCGAGGCCGATGCCGATACGAACTTTCAGCGGTGAGGTCACCGCCTGATCTTTGCTGAGCACGGGTTCCGCGTACAGTCCTAGTCCGTGTCCATCGTCCCCTTCTCTGATCGACGTGCCCGGCGCGCCCCGTTCTTCACCCTCCTCGTTGCCCTTGTCGTCACCCTTTTCGTCGCCGCCGCATGTTCGGGCGGTTCCGGCACTGCATCGACCACCTCATCGACGACGCCGCCGCCCACGGTCCCCACCAAGGCGGTCGACGGGGGCACGCTGAGCATCGCCGTTCCGAACCATCCGGGTTCGTGGTCGCCGGCAGGTCCGGCATGGAGTACCTCTGATCTGCAGGCCGCCCGGGGCATCTACGACCGTCTCATGGTGCGTGATGAGAATGATCAGCCGGTGCCGGAACTCCTCGATCGCATCACCCCGAACTCCACCTTCACGGCGTGGACTCTCGAGCTGCGCAAGGGAGTCACGTTCTCTGACGGCACGCCTCTCGACGCAACAGTGGTTGCGGCCAATCTCAATCTGCAGCGGCTATCGCCCGATGCGTCCACGGTGCTGACTCCGGTCATCTTCGTCACCGCTCCTTCCGAATTCACCGTGGTGGTCGCCACTGCCGAGCCGTGGTCCACGTTCCCCGAGCTGCTCACCACCAAGGTCGGGGCCATCGCATCTGTGTCCACGCTTACCGGCGAGTCGGCAACGCCGATCGGCACCGGCCCGTTCGTGTTCGGCGGCTACTCGTTCGACGGTTCGCTGTGGCTCAATCGCAACCCGACCTATTGGAAGAAGGGTCTTCCTCATCTCGATTCGGTGCGCCTCGTCGTCATGCCCGATGCCAATGACCGGGTGAACGCCGTGCTCGATGGCACGGTCGACATGGTGGCTGTTGATCAACCCCGACAGCTTTCCCGGCTTGAGGACCTCACGAAATCCAATGATCGTGTTGTGCTGCACGAGGACCGCAATGCCGAGAAGCCCAAGGTCAGCGTGGCGTTCAACACCGGACGCCCGCCGTTCGATCGCATCACGGCTCGTCGTGCCTTCGCCATGGCCACGGATCGAACCGCCATCCTCACCCAGGCCTTCGATGGCCAGGGCATCATCTCGCGCGGCATCATCAGCGACACCTCGCCGTGGTTCAGTGACCACTCGGCCCCGGCCCGCGATCTCGAGGGAGCCAAGAAACAGGTCGCTGAGTACGAGACCGAGACGGGTCAGCCGGTTGCCGCTCAGATGCTCGTGCCGCCCGACGTCACGCTCACCCGGGTCGCCACGATGCTGCGGGTGCAGCTCGCCGAAGCCGGTATCGAACTCACTCTCATCCCGGTCGACCC